>Ga0209780_1001082_pt1 | contig 17085 bp, 17 predicted proteins | sample WorMetexBAHAMAS2_FD_187384 | JGI IMG/M metagenome (GOLD analysis project Ga0209780, IMG submission 187384) | Marine gutless worms symbiont microbial communities from Max Planck institute for Marine Microbiology, Germany - Inanidrilus exumae... | ecosystem: Host-associated > Annelida > Digestive...
ATAAGTGCCAGTCCGGGCTTAGCCAGACAGTAGGCCACGCCTAGAGGGGGCGCGCTTAGAAATACCTGACAAGCTGCTCACGCCTACTCAACCCTTCCTCCACCCTACACAACTCGCACATACACCTCACACACCTACCAATTCCCCTCCTCTCCCTGGGCTGGCGCATTGAACCGACATAAAGGTCTCAGCACTGGGGTCCAGAGTAGGCTGGACCCCTGCCCGCAATAACGAACGAACGAACGCCTACAACAGGAGAAGACAATTATCACACCGCAAGACTAAACTAAACCAAATACGACAAAAACAAACATGCATCCTTAACTAAAAAATACATATAACACAAAATAAGCACACACAGCAGCACACCTACCCACGTTGTATTGCCCATGTCAAGCATATACTACGGTTAGTGATACCAGTACCATGTAAATATAATTGTAAAAATGTCCATAATGATTCAACAAGCAGCAAAAATACTCAAAACAGGCGACACAAGGCGACAGATACTGTGATAACATTTGCCAGACACGTAAACGCTGACTTTCTTGCCTGCCTAGTGTCTCGAAAGGACTTTATTTCGGTTTACAAATGAGCTCATTATCCTCATTACAACCAAACAGAAAATTGACAGCACTGACATCAGCCCATTGTAAGCCACTCTAACTGCTTCAGTCAGTGGGACTCAGCATGTCTGAAATGTCTTCAGCCATGTAATTCGAGGACGTCCAGGTGGTCTTTGTCAAGCTTCCGGTGGAATGCATTAAGAATCTTCAGTTCACGTCTTTCTTCCACCTTGCTGTGACGACGGGACTGGATGAATGCTTTCCGCATTAGTGGAACAAAAATGCCGGATAAAATGGAAATGTCGTGAGCAGGATACAAAGAAAAGAAAACAAAAACCACACTCCATACAGCACATCGATAAATTACCGAGACGTAGGAAGATTGGACTGTGCACAATGTCATTGATAAACATCATCTTGTGCTGCAGCAGCTGGTACCTCGGCACACTATTAATGAACTCAATCAGCAACGACCTGCAGCGATAAACACACAACGCAGGAAGACTGCAACAACAGCAGCTGCTAATAACAACTACAAGGACTGTTTACATAGAAACTTAATTAACAAGATGAAATGTGATACTCTGATCCCCAACGTCGACATGGATGCCTTCGCCAGCTCAATGGACTGCTGTGACCTTGACCTTTAACCTCCAAACTCTAACCAGGTTATCAGTAGCGGATATTGGTTATTCCTTGTGAGTGTCATCGAGATTGCCCCGGTAGTTCATGAGACATGGCATTCACAAGATTTGACCTCGACAGCCTGCCGTGACCTTGACCTTTGACCTCCAGAAAGTAAACAGGTCATCAGTAGGGGCTTGTGAATATTCACTGTCAATTTTATTACAATTGTTCAAGGCATTCATGAGATATCATGGTAACAATATCTCACCAGACTAACTAATGTACGTACAGGACAGCCTAAAAAACAATGTACTTCCCGACAATATCGGACGAGGAAGGCATAAGAAGACCAGGAGATATACATTGTTAGTAGCAAGAAAAGTCTTACAGAAACCTTCACAGTTGAGGTCAGCACTGCATATTTATCCTTCCATGCTCATGATTAAATATTAAACTGCAATCAATGACCAAAGCACAGATCAATTAATCTATCAATCACTAAGTCAAAAAAAATAAAACAGAGAGGTGAAAATAATTTATGTAAGATCCAGCTGATGTCCATGACTGCCAGCACATCATCTCTTGTTTCATTAAAACCCGGAATGGTTTACCACACTGGTACCAGTTTACCCAGGTTGTCCTGTTAGATGTCATTAAACAAGTGCATCAAGTTCACTGATATAAGATTCCAATGGTTGGTTGTTTGGTTAGAGTTTAATGGTGCTTTCAACACAATTTACCTCATATCGCACCTTTAAGGTCGAACTATATTATAAATACATTATAATATGTTATATTAAGTAATATACTATATTACATCATTAATATACTATAAATATATATTATATTGTAAATAATAAAACTTAATAAGCATTTAATTCTTGGGGTGAAATAATTTAAAAATATAACCAATAACAGTAGATTTAGATTAAATAAGTAAACTGAAATCAGGTCAACCAGATTCCAATGACGTACGTAAATTCCAGTGGATCATACACAGTCATGACATCGCCGATGACAGTGGGTAAATATGTCAGCACGGCCTCCTGTACAACAATCATCCAGTCTTTCGTCTGTCGAATCAGCACGTTAAGAGCGGCGAAGAGCTCGCGGAGTGAACTTTCAAAATGCTGACGACCACGGTTGTCATTCAGCCTGAAAGCACAGAGTTCAGGTTATACGAGAGATCAGCCAAAGAATATTAATTAGCAGTCTCACTTAATCGTTGCTAATTTCACATAACTCACAGCCTCAGTGGAGTGGTATGCTCTAATTGTAATTGTCACCTCCAGGTCATATATGACTTGTAACATAACTGCATTGCACTTATGACTAAAGCTTATAAAAAACCACACAAGATTATGTTTATGGATGAGTGATGAGTGACTGAGCATCGGCAAGCAGAAATTAACATTATTCTCAACACAAAATAGGTCATTTTGGAGATGAGACTTTCCAGAAAATTGATTGCACTCATACTGACAAAAAACACTCATGTAAACAAAAAAATCTAATACAAACAAAATGGTTGAATTAAAACAGCAAACAATACGAGCAACTAAACCTAATGCAGAAGTCATGTGTCAGAACCTCATCTCTGATTTATTTACACTTGAAATTATTACATTGCTACAAAATGTTTTACTTACTTACTTACTGTCACGTATGTGCATGAAGATGACAACAGTGACGGACAAAACAGCATTGCAGATGACGACAGAAACCGCGGCAGTCAAAATTGAGAGATGGGAGCGGACTTACGCGGCAAACAGGAAGCGAGATCGAATGATGAACTTGAATATGTATTCCAGAGACCTCATTGCACGACACAGCAACTCTACTCTCATTGTGTTTGCCGACTCTATGTAGTACTTGAGTACAACCATCAGCTTGCTGCACGTACACATCAGAATAGCCCATCACCATGTGTTATCTGTTATCAGCTGATACACACAGCCATTTCTGTGTCCCAAGAAACAATTGTAATGTGGGCGAGCAGTAGTTTGCTAGTTGGAGTTTAACGTCCCTTTTCAGCACAAATATGGCTATATCAGAGATAAAAGGTCAGGGGCGGACAGCCATCCTACTCAGTAAAGGAAGGCCAGCAATATATTAATCTCAACCCCGGACACCTTTCTGTTCAGCAGCCACCCAAAAAGGGAAAGAAATGTTAAATACAAAATACATATAACATAAAATCAACACCAAGAAAAAAATAAAGCCGGGTTAAGTCGCCTCCTACGACATCCGGCCTGGAAATGGAGTGAAACTATTCTGGTAGAAGGGGAAGGGATGGAAAAGCAATAAATTAGATGAAGTGAATAAGAAAGGGAAAAGGGAAAAGTAAAAGGTACTAAAAGATACAGTAGAAGGTGGGAAAGTGGGTAAGTGAAGGGACACGGGAAAAGGGGGATTACCCCAAGCCCACACGGGGCGGGTGAGCAGTAATTTCTACAATCCAGATTTAGTCTCTCGTACATCAATCCAACACTGTTAAAAGCATTCATCACGTCAGTTAAGCGCAATTGAAATGCAAAAAGCAGCAGAAAAGTCGACGTCTCACATACAAATGACAAAAACCAGCCTAGACCACCACTACTCCTAACATACTCTAAACAAAAACAACCGTCTGATGGCATCATTTCCAGGACAATTGGGTAAGTCGGCACTAGCCATTCTGGATTTTAATGAGGCAAGAGATGATGTAGGCAGTGGAATCAGCTGGACCATATGTAAATCATTTGCACCTCTCTGCAGACAGATAACCATGCCAGCACCTCATCACTCAATTTTACAGGCCAACAATGTCTAAGCACTGAAAACAACAGTATTTGTTGGTCTTCATAAATAACAGCTTTGTGCCTCAAAGATGTGCGGACATTGCTCAACAAACTGCTCAACAAACTGGTGCTGTTCATCCACAGCCTTTGGCAGAGTGTAAACCTAAACCAACAGTCAACTGTAAAAAACTGCTGGCGCATGCATACGTACGATTGTTGACATACACAAAGCAGCACAGAATAGTTCTGGTATCTTCCAGATAGTCACCATTGCTCAGCTGCTGTCCGCTGGAAGGGAGGCGGTACACACTGTAGTACAAATAACTAACACTAGGGGATTTGCCCCTAAAATAGGGGCGTTTTGGGCTGTGCATTCTCCCACTTCTTCCTACTTACTTTCTCATTTTGTGGTCAATGCCCCCCCCCCATTGCCCCTGTATGCGTCCAGGTATGTATGTATGTGTCCCTTAGGCCTACCTACCATACGATTCTACAGCCTGTGTCATGGTGTCACGTGACACCCGGGGGTGTCACGCCATTGTATGGCTGCTGCTGACCTTACTGCTAGCCTGCTAAAAGCAGCGTTTGTCGAATGCAACGTTTTAATTTCAGCGACGGTTTTGTTAATATCAATCCCAATCTCACAATGAACTATTTCACGGCAATGCCGACACCAAGAGCTTCCCACGATGTATTGCGCTAAAAAAGTGTCGCTGTGATCTGGCAAATGGCATAACACACTTAATGTATATATATAATAATCGGATTGTAAAGAAGTTTGGCCACGCGCATGGCTTAAGTGGATGGACGGACGGGCGGGCGGGTACAAGCTAACCCGCCGCAGAGCGGCGTGACGGCTTGTATATGTAATATATCACAGAACAATGAACTTTTATTTCATACTTGTATGCAAGCGTGGCACTGAAAGTCTCTTCAATGTAGACATCAAGAACAGGCTTGAAATGGCTGTACTTCACATCTGAGACGAGGCCGACAAGAAACACCTGCAAACATCATCCATTCACTCATGTACACCTCAATGCTTCTTTCACACACAACACTGCTTAACGTACGGCATCATGTTTGATGACCTTGACCTTTGACCTCCAGAATCTAACCAGGTCATCAGTTGGGGCTGTTGAATATTGCCTGTAAGCTTCATCGAGATTGCTCAAGCCATTCATGAGATATTGTGGTAACAAAATCTGTACAGAGGAACGAATGGACAACTGAAAGAACGCGGCCGACAGACATCCTGAAAACATAACGGCTTTGCCGCTGCTGTCAAGTGATGAAGACATAACAAAAACAGCAAACACGAAACCAAGTAATAGCCAACTGTTTTAATTTTCTTATGTCTGGTATTCCAACAACACTTGCACTATTCATACAGTGAAAAATCACAAAACACTACAATCTATATCGGTTTATGGACTGACCTCATGGCGAATTATTTTCTGAAAAGGACAGATGTTTCATTTTTGCTAATAAACTTAGTCTAAAAACACTGACAGATGCATGTCATTTTACATATATTTAGTACGGACTGAGTTCCAGTGCAAGAGGATTCTGAGTCAGGCACGGCTAAATCTAATGAGACCCGCAACATGGTTGTAGAGATGGATAGCTGTAGGTTAAATGCCAGCATGCTATCAGCCACGCACTTGGCACATTGCAGCTCGACAGAAGTAAACAATGCCAGCAACTCACCAGAGCATCAAACACCAAGTTGTCATACAGATCCGAATCCGAGTTCTCCATCAGAATGTTGAACAATGCATCCAACGTGTCCTGAAGAAACTACACCAACAACGAACATTCAAACAGTCAAACCAATCCAGCCTTTGACTATTACAATACAATGACTGCCCAGCTAGTTTGTCTGTTTGGTCATGACACAAAAATCACTTCATGAATCAATTAACAGAAAAAAAACTAAAAGAATCTAGCACTCACAAGAGTGCAAAGACCCATGCCAGCACTGTTTTTCTGACGCGTGACCTTGACCTTTGACCTTTTCCCCAAATAAATGGTTTGCCAGGAATCATCGTGGAACATTTTAATGTAGTGTTTGGTGATCCTAGCTGCATCAGTTTTCGAGCTATTGCGCATACAAAACACACAGACAAACAGAGGTGAAAACCAAACCCCCGCAACTGCCATTGGCGTTGGCAACAAACGACAATGACTGTCATAAAGCCCAAGTAACCATGCTACTTTTGAATTAAACTAATTGAATCATGTACCAGAGATGTATCGCTGTCAAGAAACTTTACCTTGACAATTTCTTCGCCGTCGACTTTCATAAAGAGACGAAGATAGTTTTCAAGTCCCTCGGGATTGTCTCGCCACTTGAGCAGGCCCATTAGATTCACTGCCGAGCAGAGCAGTTCCAGCAGCAGAAACAACCACAACAACACAACAATAAACTCGTTTTAAGGTAATTACTACAACACACAGACTGTTCCTTCTAACACACATCAGATATTCACTGAAATCAGCTTCATATTAGATTTCTACAGCCTCATTGTAATCATTCTTATTCCAATTCAGCTCATCTCACACATCAGTTTATCATCCTACCTTGTCACTCCCATCATCAGTCACTCCTTCAATGGGTCACTTTATCTTTCGCTAAAACCAAAATCACCTTAGTCTAACTAAGGCCAAAAGTCCGGTTTAAGACCTAATTAGTTCAAAACGTGAAGTGACGCTAAACGCTGAGACCAAAGTCTAAAACCAAACTTACCGTTTAAACCAAAGTTTAAGACCAAAGTTTGGTGTAAAACCGAACTTATTCTGAGCAATACAGTCTTAAACCGAACCGTTCTAATGTATTTAGACAGGCAATTATCACTAATCTCTTAGAGTTAAGACCTTAATCTAAAACCAAATCACTTTATCATTTGATTAATCTGAACTCGGTCTAAAACCAGGTTTTAGCCGTTTAGATTAAGCATTGGTTGTAGACTAAGGTTTTACACTTTGGTTTTAGCGAAAGATAAAGTGACCCAATCTTTTGCTGCCACCACAGCCTTCATTACGAATGCCTCAGAGACTAGAAATGGGAACTGATTTTCTCTACTAATCAGACCTTACTCTTTGTGGTCCGACTAAAAACCGCAGGACTTCCACACGACACTATAGTAAACTTACTAGATGCAAAATACGCAGTCAATGGAGAACTCACAAAATGTAAACATTTGATGGTTGGTAATTTACGTTTTAAAATTTAAATCTGCTACATAGAAACTGAGACATCAGATCCAACTAATTAACGCTCTACAAATCAAAACTCCAACAGAGGAAAGAGCAATAAATGGAAAAATAAACCTACACGAAAGTGGCAAATATTCACAGGCCGGGTCACCCATCTCACAGTGTTGAGACACCTACCATTATGTGTGAGTTTAGTGGAGCAGACCAGCGTAGCAATCTGGAGGGTATCGTCAGCATTCAGCGTCAACGATCCAGCGCTCATTTGTGTCGGTTTCTTGGTTCCAGCTGCACCGGCCTGCAACATCATCTGCTGCTGCTGCTGGGCTGTTGACGGCAGTCCAAAGTAGACCAGAGGACCATCTTCCGACTTCTTGCTGTCAATCTTGACAACAGTCACATAACCTGGGTCAAACTTACCCACGCCAGCATAGCCGACGGCGTGAGTAGGGCATTCAGTCGCGTCTGTCTGTATGTTTGTCTGCACTCTAAAAGGAAAACGGCTTGAGCTATCAACACCAAACTTGGTACACGTATACTCTATAGCAGTCACTTGACATGCATTGACCCAGAGGTCAAACGGTCAAAGGTCAGGTCACATGGTTACGAAAACCGTCATGGTCATGCCGTTGCCGACTTGGGTCTGCATGTCGATACGACTGCTTATGTTTTCTAGTTATTTTGTTTGTTGATAAATGCTCTCTCGCTTTCAGACTGCACAATGTTTATAATAATAAATGTCCACCATTATATCTGCACCACTGTTAGATGAAGCGGCAGGAACAGCACTGAAGGAACAACAGCAGCCACCAGAGAGCTGACAAGACACTTACCCGGTAGACAAGCAGATCATGAATAGCATCACTCAGAGTTGTCCCGTCATCGTTCATCAACTTTATGTAGCTCATGGCAAATGGTTTTTCGTTGCGATCTTTCGCTGGCAACACACAAAACAATGCACATTTCCATCACCATCTAGTCAGCTAGTTTATGATTATTTTCCACTGAAATAGGCAACTGTGCTGCTCAGTTCACGAGATAACAGTGTGATCAACAATATGCCTGTATTGCCAGTACCTCAGCTTTCTTGCAGAACTCGGCTAGTTTAGGAGCCTCTTCTGCTGCAAAATGTAGTGTGCCGTGGTTTATTGGTTTTTCGAGGCTGGTTCTGAATTAGTCGCTACTTCTGGGCAACTGTGTTCGTTGCGTGTGTGCCATGGTTTACTGCCTTCATCTGACGTGCTGTCACATTTTACTTCCATGCTTTACAAGAGCACGCACAAGTAATAATAATATTAACTGTTAGACTAATGCTCATTTAAAATGTGTACAACTGCACATGAGCAGTTGTACTCATTTCAAATGAGTTTTTCATTGTTTTGCAGGCGGGTGCTGCCACTGGTAGCTTACAGATGTATTATAAGTGATCGATTACAGTGCAACCACAGGACATAGTAGGTTGTGGAAACTTTGCCCATGAGTTAGGATACTTTTGGGCTAGTTTTGGGGGGCTGTTGGGCAGGAATTTCTGGGCTGATGTGGCAAAACTGGTGTGGAGTTAATTTTGTTAGTTGGAGTTTAATGTCCCCTTTCAGCACAAATATGGCTATATCAGAGACGAAAGGTCAGGGGTGGAGAGCTATCCCTACCCAGTAAAGGAAGGCCAGCGATATATTGACCTCAACCCTGGCCGCCTTTTTGTTCAGCAGCCGCCGAAAAATGGAAAGGGATCGAGAGTCTCGTTTAAATTATTACTGCAGTGCCTACAACAAAGGGAGACAACTATAACACTGCAAGACAAAACTATATCAAATATGATGAAAACAATCATGCATCCTTAACTAAAAGAATACATATAACACAAAATCAGCACACAAAAACTAAAACCAGGCTTAGTTGCCTCTTAAGACATCTGGCCTGGAATATAGAGCGGGATAATACTGGTAGAATGAAAAGGGATGGAAAAGCAAAAAATAGATAAAGCGAGTAAGAAAGGGAAAAGGGGAAATGTAACAGATACCAAAAGACAGAGTAAAAGTGAGGGAAGTGAAGGGATAAGTAGGGATTACCCTGGACCCACACAAGGCCATTGGTGTGGTAACATGCACGTGAGTTAACATTGGATAATGAAACTGTATAACAGCCAGTCCTTGTCAGCAAAACATTTGACATCCGACACTCAAAACTCAAAAGACCTGTTAGAGATTTACAGAGACAACCCCAAACCACCAACCTTCTGACGACGAGCGATGTCGCAACATAAACTTTAGATGTGACGTGTAGACTTCTCCGAATGGAATTGACAACTGCAACGCAATACAACCACTTTCAATTTCACCTTCACTGAATATGATGGCGTGCAGAGAATTCTCATAAAAACATAAAAACTAATATTAGAATGATGCATTCAGTGGAGCCGTTCAGATCATGACTGACAGATAAACTAACAGAAAGTATTACTATAACAGTGCTGCACGGAGAAAAAACAGTAACAGAGTATCCAGAACGTTTATGTCGGCAAATAATACGTCTAAGAACACATTACAGGCATCATGGCTATAAGTTCAACTACAGCTGCCTTGAACATATGAAACTTGACGACGACGAACGTAAGAAACATAAAACTCTTGCAAACAGTTTATGCAATGTATTAATACTTGGCGTTTTGAGCATGCCTACATGTAGGAAGCGCCTCTGAGAATTAAGTTTCAAGGGGCGCTATATAAATATACGATTGGATTTTCCATCAAATGCCTGATTTTTCTCCATCAGGTCTTCAATTCCCCGACTTCTTCAGGTTCTCTCGACCAATGCTAATCCCGTAGAAAAGAAAACATGCAGAACCTTATAGCTGAAGGAAGAAGTGTGGCGGTACCTTGATGGTTTCAAACCAGCGAGGCCGGTCCTCGTGGTAGTAGATGATGGACTTGTACTGACTGACTGTGTCCAGACCAGCTCCCTCGCTGATCACGTTCTACCAGACACACGCCAAATAACGACTCAAGTATGACATACATATCGGCCGATGAGTCGAGAACTGCTAACAGTGGACATAAGTGGACAGGAACAGGCTGGCTACCTGTCAAAATGATGTCCCTAATCATCGTTATTGTGCATCACCCCAGAACCACCCTCATCGGTAGGATCATTATTTCCTGCAATACTTAATATGTTACTGCTCCACAGTATATGGCGGTACTGGGCACCAGTCTCTGAGACAGCACCACGACATTCGTTCAGCTGCCATCCATCAACTGACAGTGCCGCCACATTGGCGAATCACATATGCCGTTTTTGGCGCGAGGGCGGGCCAGTATTGTTACATCCCGTTAGGGCGACACCTTGTTCAACCACAAATCAACTCTGCAAGGACATCGGCCATACATGAGTGATCACAAAGTGATACATACTGGAATGACTTCACCGTCCTGGTTGCAGACCGTGATTATTACTTCAATGTTCTTGTCGGCCACTTTGCCGCCAGCACTACGCTTCAGTTCTCCTTGCCGCAGAGTAACGTAGATGTCATTGCGCACGTCACCTGTCAGTAAGTAATCAAATGTCAACATACACGGCACATTATAATACACCTCTAACATATTCATTAGCTCGAATATCAATGCATTACACCGTTATTGGATTAAACAAAATGTCGCCCTTACGGGACATAATACTGCTGGCCCGCTGTCGCGTGCTGCTCCCTGATGAGTTACATTGCATATGCGCCAGTGTTACAGACGACGACGATGACGACAGACGCCAGCGAGCAAAACAATACTGCCCCCTAGGCGGGCCAGTGATAATTTGTAACTAGAATTTTGCACAAATTAATTAATACTCATTCACTTTTTCAACGTCTACTATTTTACAGAAAGAACTTGGATGTAGAAACTGGCACTGCAGAACTGAAGTAAAGAGTGACATTGTTTCCCTAGCAAGTCAGTTAGCAGTTGGCTCACATTGCGTGATTCCCATAGATGGCGCCACTAACGGCATCCCACCACGTAAAAAAGTGACAGAAATCAAAACAATACTGGCCCCTAGACTATGTGTAGGCGGGCCAGTAATAAACAATAACAAACAAAGGTTTTACGACCATATACAGGTCAATGTGTGTTAGCTGGCATGGCATCCCCAGTTAAGAACCTGATGGTTCTGTTGGAGCAACGTTGTACTGCATGCATGACCATAATGACAGCAACCAGTGCATTTAGATTAGGGAAAAGATGCCAAAGTGATTGTCAACTGTGTCGTCTCCGTACCATTACATATAGAGTGTTCAACACTCACTAATTTATGACAGCTATGCATGCAATCTCTCTACAACATTGTTTTGAAGACAACAGAAACTACACAACACACACACACACACGAAGTCTTCAAACCACATGAAAACAAGTACGTCCGTCTTCGGTGACAGCCGTATATCCACACATGCCAATCCTACACGTGGCCAACATGCTGGATGAATCGGCCAGTGCATGGGCCACGCGCTGCATGCTGGCCAGCGTGCATGGTCAGACTTCCTTAGGGTTTGCCATTCGTGTTGTCGCTAATAAACACGCTATTCGATTCGTCCGATTTTGGGCTTCTGGGGGAGCAAAATTCCCCAAAATGTGAGATTCTCTGCCAAGGACGTCGATAAACCACCGTGCAAAATTTGACGCCGCCAGCTTTATCCTCGGCTGAGAAATCCGTAACCGTACAAACACACACACACACAATTACAAAAAAACAAACAAACAGCAACCAATATATCCACACCTTGCCTATCGGCGTGTGTGGATAACAAGAATGGGAATGAAAATACAGCAAGAACAACTAAGAAAACATAATGGTTAACTGAGAGAGATGACTTCCTTCAATATCAAGCAATTCAACAGCATTCCAGTGACACAAATACCACACTGAGATGACACAGATCATGCAGTAACTTACCAAGCCCTGCACTGTCAGCCAGACCTAGCGCCACAGTAATCGCCAATCAATATTACACTAACAGTTCACAAAGTGCACATTACAAAGCATTGTAATCAACCTAACATGGATAGTACATGTCTGCATAGCGAAACAGTGACAACACAAACAATATTAGATGCTGAGTGTTATAGAGAGCTCATGAGACGACATGGGAATTTCCCACCTGGTAAAATGACATCAGGAAAACCCATCTTCCTCGCAATTGAAGTTCCAGCCACGAGATGAGGGTAATCTTTCTGAACCTATACAAGTACGGAGAATGTTTCACTCCAGCAATATTTTATTGTTCTAGACTGTAAGCTCGTGCTACTGCATATCACGTGCCAAAGTTTGCCTGCTGTCTGTTATATAACGTCCATGTGGTAAGTCGGGCAGTGTCTCCCAATGCAAAAATTTACAGGGTACGCAAAAACTCACCAAACGTTCTCAGCCGTTTCAGGACCACAGTTCACCAAAATTTAGGGGCATCTAGGGGAGTCCCTGTAGATTGACAAGATTCTTTCCCATCGTCGATGTCATGTTCTGTTGCAGAGATATGTTTGGTCAAAGCTCAAAGTCGGTCCCAAAAAGCAGTTTTTTTGCCCCCAGGAGGTAAATGCCCGGGAAAGTTCAAACCAATTTTTTTTCAAATAGCATGTTTCCAATGTTTCCAAACTTTGCACAAAATGTTTACGATTAATTCATAAGTTAATATGTGTCCAAGTTTGGTTGAGATCCGTTCAGTGACCTTAGAGATTAGGCGTCAAACAAAGAAGAAAAAACACAGTGAGGCCATGCAGGCTAAATATGTCATACTGTGCATATAGGCTATATTTTGTTAGAAATACTTAGTTCAAATAATAAGCTTACATACACAGTTACAAAATAAAGTCGATAAAGTAACCAAATAGTAAGTAAGTACAAAATGGTAGACTCAACTGTGGTGCTAGCTTGGCTTATAGCCATTTTGTGATGTGATTACCACACGGGCCTAGGTACACAACCTATGCCCATGGTCATAAAAATCCCATAAGAGCCTTGACTGAATGATGCATCGGCCTATCAGCAATTATTGGACTATGTTCACTGATCTGCCACTGTGGCGAATACTGACGACTAACACTAATCCTAACAATAATCCTAACCCTACTAACCATAACCCTAATGTTTCCAAACTTTGAACAAAATTTTTACAATTAATGCAATTCTGCAACAGGAAGTAAATATATAACAAATAATGTCAGATATTAAGGATACAACTGATTCTCTATCAGTAGTTAACAGTTAGTGGCCACGTGTGCATGAATGTATGCATCGTTTGTGAGCAATGCACTGGAACGTACTGCTACCAGCCACATGCACAATTCAGTCAGTATCACACGGCCTACCTATACCATCCACTCAAGCGCAGGTAAGCTGACATTATCACACAGCCTACCATCCACTCGAGCGCAGGTAAGTTGACATTATCACACAGCCTACCATCCACTCAAGCCCAGGTAAGTTGACATTATCACACAGCCTACCATCCACTCAAGCCCAGGTAAGTTGACATTATCACACAGCCTACCATCCACTCAAGCCCAGTAAGTTGACATTATCACACAGCCTACCATCCACTCAAGCGCAGGTAAGTTGACAGATGGATAGTTCACCTGAACAAAATCTCCCAGCAGCTTCCGCATCGTCACCCACAGTCCTTGGCCTTTGTGATTGATGTCTTTGGCGACGATCGCCCTCCTTATAATTGCATCCATGAACTCTCGTTCTCCGCACCTGAAACACGTTTCACAGAACACTGAAACTGTACATTAGAATATTAAAATATTAATTAATAAAAAAACACTAAAATATAAAACACGGTGTCGTCCTAACGAAACGTAACCGTACTGTCCCGCCGGCAGTGTCGGACGCCGGACCAGCCACATGCCCGGCCCAGCGGCGGCTGACTGCCCACGCGTGTTACAGACGACGACAGACGATGCCGGCAGACGAATGCGTGCAAAACAATACTGGCCCATTATGCGAGCCAGTAATAAGTTACAGTGAAAGACCAATAGAGTTGTCTATCAAACAGCGCCATACAAATGACCTTCAGCGACCTTCAAAAACATTTAAGCCATAAATACATATCTTCAAACCTCCTTGTCGCACTACATTTCAACATGACAGCTGGAAACAAGCGCGACTCACTGCAGAAATGGAATAAATGACTGTTTTTCCTCGTCGGAGTCGGCTCCGCTGCGAAACAGTTCCGTTAGTTCAACGGCGGCAACTCCAAACGGACGGCGCATGCCCTTTGCCTGTTTCTTGGAATCGACGTCCTTGAGGTCCATGCGGCCAATGCGGATGATCTGACAAACGAGGAACACGCGCTCACGCTCAGCGTCCTGCATGCTGCTCAGATCCTGCAATGCAAACAACTCAGTAAGTAAGTAAGTGGACTGGTATAGCACACAAAATCAGTCACATGCACCGTGATTTCTACATAATCCTGAACAAATGTGACAGATGGGGTCGAGATTCCCCATGGGAATGGGCAATTTTGGGGATTGCCCGGCCCACTGCAAAGCATTGGGGAGTCAGTGTTGCGGCAATTTATGCAGCTAAAAAATCAATAACGGTGACGCAGAACTGTAGGCTGCAATGCTCCACACTGGTCAGTGTCACTTTACATTGCCCCCCTCCGTAAAAAATCTACCCCCTCCCCATGATACAGTCTTTGGTAAAAATTCTTTTACCACTCGTTGTTACTATTACCATCATCATTAATCTAAATGCCAACAAGCCGTATCGTGTGCACTAAAAGAACAATCTTTACAGCTGACAGTCTGTAGTGAAAATGTCAAAACGAGGCAGCAAACCGTAAATATCACTCGCAGGTTATTGAGAAGTTCGAGATCCTTCGGCATTCCGTGGTTTCCCCACTTCATCACATAGTTGTCACTGTAAATATATATACCACACACATCCTAATACACCTCTCACTTTATACAAACAAGGCATCGCCGTAACGGGAAGTAACACAACTGGCCCGCCACGAGCTGCCCCCTGGTGAGTCAAATTGCATATGCGAGTGTTACAGTTGACAAACTATGACAGATGACGACAGACGCCAGCGACTATTACTAGTCTGCCCCCCCCCCCACACTACGTGTAGGTGAGCCAGTAACAAGTTTTAATAAAGTACTGACGGAAAGTTAAACAGGAATAACAACAGTTGCCAGACCCAAATTCAAAACTGTAATTAGTTCGACTCCCTACCAATGGGGGGTCTCCATTTCTGTGAACTGGACCCCGTCTGATACAAAGTAGTTGTCCTCTGCTTACACTCGATGAGAAGCGACCAGCGGCGTGACAATCTCTCAGGAATGGCACGGGGTTTACACAGTTTAACTGCCACCCACACGTTTATCCATGAATGGATTGAGCCATCCTGCATTCACCTCATAAGCATTAACCAGATGGCGCCGCCGAGCAAGGTGGCGCACGTCTGGATCAGCTTTCTACTCATCTATCAACCTCAAAAGGATGAAAGGCTGAGTTGGCCTAGTTGGCTGACCTTGCAGCGGATGGTTTACTCACATAAGTGGTCACCCATCAGCTACAGATCGAGCGTAGGGCAGGGAAAGTTCGCTGGCCGAGACTGACGTTCTACCACTGTCCCACAACTTAAAATCAGTTTTAATTTCAATTGACAGATGGAAGTGCTGGTGCCACTGCAGTCTTCCATTAGCATAGGATTCTTAGGCAGCCTAGTTTAAAACTGTAACTTAAGTAAGCGACGTCATGGTGAATTCAAGTACCTGTGTAACGAAATTTAAGGACTTTCAAGCACCTGTCCTCTTTTCAAGTACTTTCAAGGCCTTGAATTTAGGAGAAATAAATTCAAGTACTTTCACGGACTTTCAACGATGCGTGGGAACCCTGAAGCACTCTGCATGGTAGGCTTTTAATTCTTCTTCATACATTATTTTAATGTATATTATATTGTTAGTGGGCTGGTCAGCTGCTGCTGCAAAGCTTTTACATGAGGATTGATTATTAATTGACTGAACATAACAAAACCAAACCTGAAGAACTGTCCTTCCTTTGCATCATACAGAGTCAACAGAATGTCTGCGTTCTCACCGATCCAACAAACAAAGTTTTTCACGTTGACATAAAGATTAAAACTCGTTATTTTCTTCGGCAGTTTATCTTGTTCCAACAACATCTGGACACAGGAAGTCAAAGTTATCACGTTTTTACTTGTGTGGTAGATAAAGCTAATTATAATCATAAAAACCTAGTAATTTTAAAATCGAGCATTAAAGCACTAAGTAATCATTGTATCATCAGTTTAGACACATCCTCCATTTTAAAGACCGTCTGGGTTAGCCACAGGTATATACAGACATACATGCATACATACATAAGCGTCTTTTGTATAGCGGATATAAATTCGACAGAGTCACCATCCACTTATATATATATAACTGAATATTCTAGATTCACGATATTCGATCGTAACTGCAGAGCAATGCGTTGCCACCGACTGCCAACAAAATGGGGACCAACAAATATGGCCGCTAAGCTCGTCTATTTTTAACACTGTCACCACTAGGGCGCAGTGCTTTGTACTGTAGTTTGTGATATAAGTTTGATATTGGTCGTCTTCTAGACCCCAGATTCGATTATTGTAGTTTGGTTTAGAATAACTATTTGTCCAATGTATCTGCCGAACTGTTAGCAAACGTCTCTGTTCTAAAAGACTTTTTTCTGTCTAGAGATAAACCAGAACTTTGTTCCGATATGTTTAATACGAACAATATTACATGTTTTGTTACGGTTCTATGCACCGGCTGATCTCCTGAATCGTTTTGTCATTTGGATTTATTTCTGTTTCTTTTTTGTGTCTGTATTTGTGTTCTTTTTACTTGTACCTTGTGTATGAT
>Ga0209780_1001083_pt1 | contig 17080 bp, 13 predicted proteins | sample WorMetexBAHAMAS2_FD_187384 | JGI IMG/M metagenome (GOLD analysis project Ga0209780, IMG submission 187384) | Marine gutless worms symbiont microbial communities from Max Planck institute for Marine Microbiology, Germany - Inanidrilus exumae... | ecosystem: Host-associated > Annelida > Digestive...
ATATATATGCATGCATGCATGCATGCATGCATGCATGCATGCATGCATACATACATACATACATACATACATATATAAGTACATTCTTTAGTAGTATCTGTCCAGTATGCCTTTGGGGTGAAAAATTAGTTGATAATTGCAATAATCCGATTGTTTTGGTTTCTGTACTTCTTTTACATTAGAGCACCTGGTTACTTTTTATCTAAGCTTTGTGCATGTTACAGGTGGCTTGTGAGCTGTTAGAAGGCATATGCTTTCTAACCGTTTATGATTTAAGCAGTTAACAGTTAGGACCAAAATTTGCCTGTTTTTCAGTGTAAGTGCCACTTTACTCACATGCACGTGCATGCCATCGAATGTGGGAGTGCTTGATGCTAAAAAGTTTTATTTTATGCCTATGCCACCTGACAGTATCAGCGAATGCATTATGTTTTTAGTGTCCCTTTCTATCCTGTTCATTCATTTGTTAGTCTGGTCAGATATTGCATACCACGATATCGCATGAACAGCTTGAACAGTTTTGACAAAAATGACAGGGAATATTCACTAGCCCCTACTCATAACCTGATTAGATTTGAGGTCAAAGGTCAAGGTCACAGCAACCTGTTGAGGTCAAATTTTGTGAACACCATATCTCAGGAACTACTTGAGCAGTCTTGATGAAACTTACAGGGAATGATTACTTGTCCCTGCTGATGACCTGATTATATTTTGAAGGTCAAGGTCACACCTTGGTTCAAGTATGTGGTGTCGTCGAGGTCATTCTTACATTTTTAGTTATGGGCATTCTTTGGAAAATTGTTTCCACTGTTAGCGATGGTGATTGGTTGAATAATCTGAACATTTACGAATGGTTGGTGGCAGTGCTTGCATGTTAATTCTGCTGTCAGTATTTGTAATTTTTTAGTTATCATTTACAATTTTACATTTTCGTTTTGCTCACTGCTACACAATCTAGCATATGTCGCATCACTGACAGAAACGTTAGCTGACCTCTGCTAACGCAGTAGCATTGCTAACTGCACATCAGAGATGATAGTAGGCGACTCAGATGTGGCTCATGTGCTTTTATTGTGTGCAGTAACTGATTTTTTCTACTGATTTTCAGCTGTGAATAATTACCAACTCTGGCTGTATAGCCGCCGGAGTGGGTAGAGCGTTCAGTCGCATCCGTCTGTTGGTCTGTTTGTCTGCACTCTAGAAGGAAAACGGCTTGAGCTATCAACACCAAACTTGGTACACATATACTCTATAGTAGTCTCTTGGCATGCCAGAGGTCAAAAAAGTCACGGTCACATGGTTGTGAAAAACGTCACAGTCGCATGGTTGCTAGTGACGCATAATGCTACCGCTGTGTGCTGCTGCTGCCAGCGTGGTCTACATGTCGATACGACTGCCTATGTTTTCTAGTTATAATTTGTTTTTCATATGAGGATTAATGCAACGATTCCTTTTTCCCTTGTATTTGTTTTTTATGCATTGCTATTCCTGGCGGCTATTTTCACTTGTCCTTTTCAGTTGATACAATTTGCACGTCCAACTTACAGATTTTGTGATATCAAAATTGACATGGTTACATAAAGAATACAAGTCTCGTGTGCATTCCTCTTCAAGCATGTGATGCTAAATATGAGTTTTGGTTTTTTCAGTTATTGTTGCTGTTAGTGCTGTTCACCTTCTGCATGGTACAGAGGTCTGGTTAAATTTAAGTGGTTGTTAAAAAATGATGGTATGTCTGCCGTCATTGTGTTGAACATATTCTAATGACTTTTGCATGTCAGATTAACTGCCAAGATGCACAGCTGTAACCAGAATTTGTAATTTGTATTTTGTGTTATTTCTGCAGTTGCCCACATGGATTCCGCAGTGGTTGGGAATAATGAGATCCATACTGTCATTAAGTACATGTCATTGAATGACCACACACAGTCGCTGTTGTTATGCGGCAAGCACTGTAGTAAAATGCTTGAGCTGTGAGTCGTGATGGACAGCTGATTGATTTAATGAATGCATTACATATGATCATTTATTTTTGTTATTTTCTCTCTTATTTTATGCATGTTATGTTTTATTTTATTGTCAATTTCGTATGTGTATGACCACTGTGATACAGCAAGACGCTTTGGCTACAGTTTATGCTATGCCTAAACTTCATTGTTGCTAACGTCAATGTTTTACGTTGCTACTTTCCTGCTCTATCACACATTTGCTCAAGCCACCTGTTGTGGTTGCTGTTCTTCTGTGTAGTGTTGGCGCCAATCCATTTGATGAAGATGATGACGAAGAAGATTTCAGTAATGTCGTCGGCGTACCTGTTGAGGCATTGTACGACTACGTTGGCCAAGAGGATGACGAACTATCTTTCAAAAAAGGTATAAAAGTGCAGAATGTGACAGTTGAGTTTGTTATTTATATTACTATATATCAAATGCCCCATGAAGGTTGGGCACATCCAATCCAATCCTTCAGACAGGTAGTATACGAGCTAAAACAATGTACTGAAAGCTTTGAGCATTTTGTTTTTCACTGAAATGTGTTTATTGCCCGTTGTACTCGGGTTTTACTGTTGGTGATTCATCGTCAGTTGATCTATTTTTAATTCAGTACAGTCAAATTTTCCATGCCAAATTTCACCCCTCTTAGTGTAGAGGTAGAGATATGGGGCACCAACAACTGTAAATTGTGTGGAATTTGGAAACATAAATGCACCACAAGGGTGTATCGCTTGCACGATTCTTAAGCAAATTTTCAGAGTTTGTAGGTAGTTTAACCTTGGGGTGCACTTTCCCCACAATTTCCAGCGACTCTGGCAGCAAAACAGTACAGTATGATCCGAAAAAGTAGGGAAGGTGCAGAATGGTTCATACCTCCTCTATTACCATGGTAATGGTAATAGAGGGTTTGGACTAAAATGTCTTGGGGAGAGAAAGTTTAACGTTTTTTTCGTTTGCACATCACGTTTTCAGATGCAAAATCACCATTAGACCATTTGAACTTAGAAACCATTTTGACATCATTGGATAGGGACGGTTTGTAGTTGTGCACCTGCATTCAGCTGTCTCTGCAGTGATAGATGGAGCCACCAGAGTGTCGACATTGAAAAGACGATAGAATTTGGGGTTTCCACCCCTCACGGCAAAATGAGGCACTGCATTTGGCACAGAAAATTATACTGCAGGTTCACTCATGTGTGCCAGATTTAGCCGGAATCAGTGAAATTTTGGTAAAAATTGCAGTTTCTGGCCTATGAGTGGCAACAGTATATGCCGAGGTTAAGTAGTGGGTTTTTGTGTAGTGGGTTCATCACTCTTGTGTGCTCATTATGGCCATAAATCAGTGAAGGGAAGGCACAGGAGCCCCCAAATTTCAAAATTTGGTCAAATTTGCATCTTTTTGCCCTACAGGGGCTATTGTATACAATCACACTGAAATTTAGCTTGGAAGAGCACCGTGGATTTGCTCCGGCATGGCAAATTTGGCCAAGATAAGGAAAGGTTGGGTACGGAACAAATGCAAAATTTGGTCATACTGACAGTTTGTTGTGAAACAAGGTGATAGGTGATACAATGAAATTTGGCATGCAAGAGCATGCCACGTTCACATTCATGTGCCAAATTGTACTCTGGTTGGTCTTGGAGAGTTGTATGGGTGCGTGAAATATTCCAAAATGGGTCAAATTTTAGGTTTCTGCTCCAACTCACGTGACATGATGCATCGGTTGAAATGAAATTTGGCAGAGAACAGCACACCACAGGTGCAGTCTTGCCTGTTGAATTTCCCCCTTATGAGTAAAAGGATGCGAGTATTGGAACCACGTAAATTTAAAATTCCAATAGTGTGGCTACCCCGATGATTTTGCAGCAACTCGGCAATGGTGATGATTTCTAGTTGTTATTTAAGTACATTTTGCCTGCTATACCACCAGCACCATTTTAATATCCATTTGCCACGCGAACCTGCATTGTAGTTGGTTCCGCCTCGGTTTTCTTCTTCACTTGTTCGGGAAGAGAATCTTAGGAAACAAGTACATCGGTCTTCCTTATTTTCGGGTCAAACTGTACGCTGGCCACGTCGTGGTGGTGACGGGAGCACGAAAGATGACAATTTACAAATGCCTACACGGATTGGCGCCGACGTACTTGGCGGACGACTGTCTGGCAAATCTCTGCCATTGCTGGCAAGTGACACCTACTGTCCGCTGGCACTGGGATACTGTCAGTACCAAGAAAAGGACCACACTGGGGATGAGGAGTTTCGCGGTCGCAGGTCCATTCATCTGGAACAGTTTACCAGCCGCCCTGCGAATCGCAACTCTCTCCCCATTGACGTTCGCTCGACATCTGTAGGCCCACCTGTTCGGCTGATCGACAGCACGTCTGAGGACCATTTATGACCCGCTCTACAAATCTAATCATCATCGTCATCATCATACTGCCCCATGGTGAGTCATGGTATGCCAGTGGGATAGATGGAAGGACGCCAGACCGTTACATTGCGCTTTCCGCTACACGCGGCCTGCTACCCAACCAATAGTGTCAAAGCAATGAAGGAAGCTCAAGGCACTGACCATGGCCAGTGGCCTGGTATCATCCTTTATTCATCTACCACTGGACTCCTGAGAGGAGGTATTGCTGTCTTTATGTCGGCCGGCTCTCTGATGCCTATCTTGCATGTATTTTAAAGATATTTGGAAAGATTTTGTATTTGTGCCATGACACCACATGTAGTTCATGTTAAATTTTGCACTGTAGTCGTGATTGTGTTTCAGGAGAAAAGTTTGAAAAGTTGAAAGACCGAGATGACCAAGGCTGGTGCACTGGACGCAAAAATGGTCGTGTTGGGTTGTACCCTGATAACTACATTAAATTGTTAAGTCAGTAGATGTGTGAAAAAAACCAGATACTAACGAACATTGGTGATGTATATCGCTAAGTTTTACTTCGTTAATTATTCTATGTACCTGTATGAAAGGTGACATTGTTCTTTTAATCCTTGAACATATGATTCAGTATGTCAGTTATATTTTTTATATGTGTGTGGTAATATTGTTTTGACAACTTCGTTGGTCTTCCACTGTGCTATCAGAATGTGATTACGTGATAGTCAGCACAGTCACACAACTGTTTGTGATTGTGTTTTGTTGTCGTTTTAACTAATGCTGTGCGACTTTTTGTCATTTTTTAGTCATTTTCAGTTACTGCAAATTAAACAAAGAGTTAGCATTCATTTTTGAAATTGAGGGATCCTTGTAGTACTGTGTAACGTAATGCCATTATGAGAACTCATGCCTGGTGTATTTTAGACAGTGATTCGCGTTCTGTATTTCAGTAATTATGTTTTGTTGTAATAATAATAATAGTAATACAATGAACGCATTTATGTAAGGCCATGGGGTCCAGAGGCTCAATTGTATGTGGTCGTGGTTCACTAGGCACGTGAGAATTAACTGAATTAATTTGTAATTAATGTCAGTTCATTTGTGGACTTGATGTCCGATTGCTGCAGAAATAATTTGAATTACTTGTGTGTGACAGATGAGGGCTTAACGTAACTGTGCAGACTGATTAAAATGACTTTCTACCCCGAGTGACCATGGCCTCCATCGAGTTGAAAGTGCCATTAAACTAACCAACCAACCATCTAGAGTGAGTGGAGAAGACAGGAAACAAAATGGTTACAAAAGACAAAATATTGCTCTGTTTTTTAAATGTGTCTGTTGTACTCCTTTTATTCATACTGTATCGCTTAATCAAAATAAAAATGTTCTATAGTGGACACATGTCATGCTTAAGTGTGCGTGTGTATGTGTGTGTACCTTTACTGACGTTAAAAACATTTAAATCACACACCCAGTCATAATATACTTTATTAAATTTTATTTAAAAAGTCAACTTATATGATCAACTGTAATTTCTAAAAAGAAATCTTACACAAATTACACTTTTCAATTAAATAATTTACCTAATTTCAATTTATGCTCACGTTTATTTGCCAAAAATGACAATATATGCAATGTGTAATAAAACAGTAATTGGCAGGACAAGCCAGGCTAAAAGCTCTTACAGCCGCCCTGAATTTCAATTTACTTATTTAATCTAAATCTGTTATTATATTTTCTTTTTCAAGTACCTTACCCCAACAATTAATACTTATTAAATTTTAATATTTATAATATAGTTCTACCTTAAAGGTGCGATGACCTAAATTGTGTTGAAAGTGCCGTTAAACACCAACCAACCTTGCATGTGTGTGTTAGTATTGCTTTGTGTGTTAGCTATTGGACTACACTGCAGAATTGTATACAATAAATATGCATAAACATGTAGGTAATAATGTGCTGCTGTACAGGTTTTGGAATGATGTCTGTTGTTACTAACTCTTCTGCTGTAGTTAAATGCTGTCAGTGCCTCTAAAATGCTGTAATCAGCTCGACTGTCCTGGCATCGAATAAAAATGTACAATGTACATAAACCAATGACTCATTTATATTGGCCTTATGTAGCTGAACCAGTGGAGCCAGGCATCCCCCAAAATGTCGCTTAGCCCCCATGGAACAAAGGAACAGACTGTTCACGAATCACGGGTCACGTGCAGAAATCATGCCCAGTGTTTAATGCCATTTCATTAATTTGTAGTTAAAATCCTTGCTATTGCCCAAAGTGATGACAAATTTGACGAAACCATTTGCACTTGAGCTGTTGACGACGGCAATATAATTTGTTTAGATCGCCACTTTGTTACCTACTTAACTGTTATTATTCTAGTTTTACATCACGTCTAGTTTTATACCCCACAAAATAAGACACATAGGGACCAGTGGCGACGCCAGGCACGGGCTAGGTCACTGACCAACTGTGAAAGATTATAGCTAGGCTAGTGCACTGCCTAATACACTGCTTTTCGATTTGCAGCATAATGTTCTGTGCAAGAATTTCCACATTTTTATAGTTTCTGCAGTCACAATTTGTAAACCATTTATTCAAACTGCTTTAGTGTCTGGGGGACTTTGTACCCCAGACCCCCTACCGGGGCTTTGTCCCTGGACCCCACTGGGGGACCCATCCCCAGACTCTCTGGCTGTAGCCCCCAAATGAAAATTCCTGGCACCGCTACTGAGCTGAAACACACAGCGTGACGTGTAAGTATTCAGAGAACGCCTTTGCTTGTTTGTCATTGGTGTGGTTAATTTAATGCCACTTAAAATCACTTATTGTCTTGCTTTTTTTCAATGATGTCCTCAACGTGGTTATACAGTGAGGTAGTAAAAGTACATTCTGTGCGATTTCAGGTTGTGTTTAATATTTTGGTCAAGACGGAAAAGTTAATCTACTGCTTAATAACGTAACTGCCTAATCGATTAAAATCTCATTGATATCCATCACTCAAAAATTCACTCAGATTACAATAGTGAACAGTGGAAAATGTTTGGTATTACAGATTTACAGTGCAAAACAATCTCCTCTAGTTGCAACTAGTATTAATGAAATGGTAGTAACACTTGTTTCTTCAGCAGATATGAGTACATTCGTTGACTAAAAGGCCTGAAGACTTAATGATATTGGTCATAGTCCCAGTAACTGAGTACAAATGCAGTACTATAAAAGACTTCAGTGAAGGCGGCACCGATCACTTTGCCACTGGTTTTACTTATTTACTAAGGTGACCATCCGCTACGAATTTTCCGGGACAGTCCCAATTTTTAACGACATGTCCCGGAAAAAAATCACAGTTCTCCCGGATTTGTTCCAATTTGTCCAACTCGACAGCTTATGCATCGGTGGCCAAAAATTAGCTCATATTTTATCTGTATATACGAAGAATTGCTGGCAGCCGCGGCTCCGCCCCGGACCCCGCTGGGGGAGCTCACAATGCTCCAAAACTGGAAGCTAAATATAAGGTGACCATAATTTGGGCACTGCAGTCTGGGACAAGCACCAAAGGTGCGAATCGTAGGGTGCGGGCGCCGTGCCCGTCGGGGGTCCGACATATGATGTTCACCAAAGACATATCACGTAACTCGTTCATTATCGCTGGTACAATTCGCATGTCGATGAAGTGTCTGCTAGCTAATATCTGACTTAAGCGATTGCTCGCATCCACAACATTATCAGTATAATCGAGCTTTGGAGAAACACTGGACCAAGTGAATTTCTGTTGCAGGAGACTGTGTTGAAAAGTGACAAAATATGTGTGCATCTTGTCGTTAACTGTGTCAAGCTACAAACTTTTTGAACACCCCTCGTATTATGTTATCTGTACATCTACATCAATCAGCATTACATGCATACATACAGGGTGGCCTAAAGTCGGGACAACTGCAGTTGACTGCCCAAATAATAAAAAGCCTGAACAAATTTGAAGAAAATTTTGCCCTGATCAAAGCTGTTGACACTTTTTGGCCCACCTTTAGATCTGTGGCATAACAACATTTCAAGCAGTGTTTCCATACAGTGAAGCAAACAGGTTGTCCTATCGCACGTCAATTATGATAAATAAATTACTGCAAATTATTTCTTCCTCTTTGACCTTTCTCCACCGACCAGAAAGAGTGCAACACTTCCTGTGACGGAGCCGACAGCGAGGATGCCCGTGTCAGGAATGAAGCAGAGTCGCCATGGCTGTTTGACTCCTTCCAACTGCGACAGCATCACGCGTCTGAGTCGCAGTTTCTCGTCGAGCAACAAGACGCGGTCGTTGCCGCAGTCAGCCACAAAAACCCATCCGCTTTCGTCGACGGTTAAGTGACGTGGCCAGTGAAGATGTTGCTGGAGTCTGCCAGCCGTGCTGCCATAGCAACGGACGACGTGCAGACAAGAAGTAACCGGATCAAGAATCAACTCGCTAACTCTGTCCACATTCATGTTAGTTCACATAAATTGCATTGGCTGTTGATATAGAATATGGAGTACAAACTTGCAAACTGAGTTACATCCCTTCCAGTAGGAAGTGACCATGCCAATACGTCATACTAGGCCCTACCGGACAAAGAAAATTATTGGGAGCAACTGGTTATGCGGGATTTAACTGAAAAATGGCAGCTAACGTGGTGTGTGTGTGTGTGTGTGTGTGTGTGCTAATGCTGCTGCTACTACTATGACTACTATTGTTACTTTTGGTTCTATTAAATCAGTAAATTTTCTGTGATGAGCTCAGATTATGTGGAGACTCAACAGGAAGACTTTTACAGGCCGGGTACCCTTGCTGTTGACCAATCAACAGCGTCTAAGCACGGAAGCGGTGAATAACTGCTAGTGGGCGTAAAGTTAATAACAAAACAAAAATTCATTATGTAAATGGTCTAGAGCATAATAACCACAAACTAGAAGATGAAGTTTGACACCCATCGTCGACGTGGAAGCCTTTGCCACCACATACTTAGGCCTGCTGTGACCTTGCCTTCTGACTTCTTTGACATCCAGAATCTAATCTTATAATCGTTTGGGGCTAGTGAATATTCCCTGCCAGTTTTATCAAAACTGTTCAAGCCTTTCATGCGATATTGCGGTAACAATATCTGACCGAATGAAAGGGACAACCTAAAAACATAATGCCTATGCTCACACTGTTGGGCCTGCGAGTGCATAAAAATATAAAACTGCAAAAATATGTGCTAAAACAGAAGGCATTTAAAGTACTCACAATAACTGGTGGTAATTTGCAATGAACAGTGACTAAACCAACAATACCTGTGTATATCGCCATCGACTGAACTGTGGCTCACGATGAATGTCCCAGAAGCCGCGCTGAAGACAGCATGTCGGGGTTTCTGAACCTCTTCAGGCAAAGAGTGGTCAATAATCAGCTGACCACTGACACTATAAATGACGAGATGACCATTATCGGTGACCAATATGACCTGTCCATCGGTGCCAACTGACACAGCATTTGACCTTACTCCTTCAACCCACCTAACATTCAAAGAATAAGCACACAGAGATTACAAGAAATGCTATTAATTTACAATTTATGGCAAAAACGTATTTGATGGTAATATAAAAACTGTTCAGGTATTAGCTCAATGAGTAATAACAGGCACCATTATGCAGCAATTATCAGTTTATAATCTTCTAAGTCTTAAACTTGATGTTGCTATCACAGCTCAGACTAAGTATTTTTTAATTTTTTATTCCTCACTAACCATACAATATACTGACTAACAGAAATATCTGCATAAGAAGTGTGATGGTGTAAAGTGTAGCATGTTCAAGTCTTGTGTGCAGAGGCTGTACTGATCAACTAGCTAGTACATCTAGGACCAGTATGGATATTCGTAATGATGCAAGTATGAGGTTAGTGGATAAGTTCTGTTACTTGGGTGACATGCTGAGTGTAGACGGAGATGTTGATACAGCTGTGTAGGCTAGAGTATGGCGCCTCTTTTAATCAATTAGAACTTTTTTCTTATGAGATGGAAATTATACCAAACTTGTGTGAAAAGTTGTATGTTACACGGCAGGGAAACTTGGCTAGTGGAGTAAGAGAACAAGATTGCACTTCAGCAGCTGAGATTAGAATGACTGGACTGGATGGATATGCGCCATTAAAGTAACAAATTGGTTCATGTGTCATAAGCTGAGACAAACTATGAAGAGACAACAAAATTACATTTACAGTTGTACAGTGAAATATATTGAGGTGGTATTGACATGTTACAAGGAAGGATGAAAATGAATGGGTGAAAAATACATGGATTACACAGTGGAGGGTGTAACACTGGAGACAGACCAACTTGGAATGAGTTGTAGAAAAGACTGTGGGACACAACAATTAATCAAGGACAATGCTATGGACCACAGTAAATGGAGAAAATTTAATGAAATATATTGAGTAATACCCACAAAGACAGGGAGACAATAAGTGAATTTTTTCTGGTACCGGTTCACCTGGGTTGTTCTTAGTAAAGGTTGTTAAACAGGCTATTGTATATTGTTATAACCATAGGCCTACACATAAATACAGACAGCCACATATAAACAACAACCAGATGCAGAAAAACTGTCAAAAGTGATTTGCTGCGACCCATGGCCTTCTCTCACACACATTTACACATAAACGACAGTGTTGTAACAGCCAATTTCCGAGCTTAAATAGCCCTATAACCCTACATAACTCTTTCTCACTATTCTTGTACATCATGTAACACTTGAACGGTGAAAAGTAACATGAACAATAAACAGAAACCTGGTAACTTTGTAATGTCGTGAGATCTCAAACATACAAGGACCGGCATTTCCACATTCAGAAATCTTCTTCATCAACCCAGTTCTTTGTAGTAGGCTGTGGATCATCTCACCAGCACGGTCATCTTTCATTGGCTTCACTTCACTTGTTGGTGATGACTTGGACAGGTCGTGCTGTGCCATGTGCGTCACGTTCGCAGTGCCAACTTGGCCTCGACTTATCATTTGTAGAAATGCATGCAGGTCAATGCCGTCCGGTCGTCCACATTGCTCTAAGCCTCCACTGATTGACTCCTGAAACTGACTTGCACTATCCTGTGTTTTAGACTGTTCACATTTCTCATTCACTTCACTGTTCTGTCGTAGTTGTTGTCCACCAACGCTGGTAATTGATGTGTCTACCACCGCAGGAGCAGCTAGTAACTCACCATCTGCTGCACATGCCACCCTGCTGTCAGTTTTGTCTATCACTTCCATATCTCTGTCATGCTCTCGCTCACTTTCTTGTGCAAACTCTGTCGCGGCTGATCTACCTTCGTCTCGATCCAATTCCAACTGGACATATTCCAAAGAACTTTCCACCACCTGTTCCTCCATCTGCACTCGCCAAATGCATCCAATCTCGCCAGTATCTGTGACGTAAAGACAGTTGTCGAATGTCGACGCTGCAAGATCTGTTGGTTCGACGACTCCATCCAATGGCACATCACTCAGCAGAGAGTATGGCTTCTCAGCCAGACTCACACGGATGGACTTTGACTTATTCTGTAGAACGTATAAATGGCCATGCAGCTCTGCAACCCCAATCACTTCACAAAGTTGCCAATCCACATTTTCAGGATTCAGAAGCCTTGACACCAACTGCTGTACCTCTACAAGTCGCACGTTAGCAATACACACTCAGTTCATCAAACAGGTCTCACTCACAGCCACTGTTACTGACCTCCAGTGTAACGAATGCAATATAATTCTTCATCATAAACAGAAACTCCAACTGGTACCGCCATTGGAGAACCAACGTAAAGTTAGCAACGTTCCTTTCATCAGTGGTGAATAAAGTAAGTATGAGGTCAGGCCACTGGTTGGGATTAGTACTTTGTGTTCATTCGACACTGTTGGCTTGACATCCGGCCCATATAAACCCTCTGCCACTTATGCCAATGGTTCTCTTCCAAAGCATGTGGAGGAAGAAAACTGAAAACGAAATGGCTAACATGAGAGTGAAGAGAGCACAGGACAGGAGTGATATAACAGGAATTAGCAGCACAAGCAATAAAGCTCTGAATTCATTCATTCATTTTATTCAGCAACAAAGGACCAAAAGGCCTCTTACAAGTCGCGACAAAATACAATATGACGTTCGTGCAATAGCAAATGTGTATATAGTGCATACATCCATACTTGTATATACATATACACATATATGCATACACACACCTATCGCAACACAGGTGCTAAGAACAGTATTTAAAGTAAAGTAAAATTTAATTTGCAATACATTAAAAGATAGTCATTACTGACCGACTTATCGAACCTGCGTGAACTGGTAAAATCTGTGGTACTTAATGGTAAGTTGTTCCATAAATTAACGATTCTATTGCTAAAATAGTTAACTCTTCTCATTTTAAAACTTCGCTTCTTGTTTATAACATACTTATGGCTACGACTCTGTTGAAGATGGATTATTTACGACTTAGGGAGCTTTTCGTAATCAGGTTTAGAGTGCACGCATCAAATACAAGCTCCTGTCACTTACTTACAAAGTCCTCACAACCACCCAACCTCCATATTTCCATAATCTCATAACCTCATTTCTGTTCAACTTCCTTGCAGCAATCACATCATCTGTTGTCACCTTTGCATGGCCATCAACATCATCCTTGCTAAAAATGACTGATCGTTCCTTTCATAATGCTTCACCCTGCCTCCGGAATCAACTCCCTGCCTCATCATCCTCATACCAGTTTCTCTATTTCTGACTCAACTACTCCTGCGCCTATCACACTGTCTTCCTCTGTTGATTCACCATTCTCCTCATCCATCACTCCCTCACACTTTCATTCCCAGCTTAAAACCTACCCGTTTCACAAATTCTTCCCATCGTAGATTAACTTCTGCCCTCTGGACTCTCTCCGTGGCCTGGACACATCCTCCATATCTTCATAACCTCGTCTCTGTTCAACTTCCTCGCAGCAATAACGGATCATCTGTTGTCACCTTTGCTTGGCCATGCTCTGGTCCTCAAATACTGCTCCTGTGTGTGACACCACAACCTAACTAAAGAACTATATTTACAAACTGAATTGATTCAAAAAACGGGCGATCCGTATAATTTTTGAATGCATCAGGGGCATGCCGACCAAGAGTGCTTTACACTGTGCTGCTCTATCATCGTTACACACTCGAAGAATAGACCAAACAAGGAAATCTTTTCAGTCTATCATGCACCCTGTTTCGTGTATTCACGCGTTGTTACCGCCGCCACGCGATTTACTTTAATTGCTTGTTTACTTTTCTGTGTGTTGTATTCATTTTATTATGATGTGCTATTTGGCATTTTAACCACAAGGCTGAAATAAACTTGACTTGACTATTACCTGGACCACTGATTCTCAGCAACCTGGTTTTGTTTTTAATTTTCTCCGTTTCTGATTCCACACACTAGATATAAGCTGGCTCTTCATCAGCTTTTGAGCACACGTGAACATACTGTCTCGTATCATATCTATCGTATTTTATCACATCCTGTCTTTATACAGTCAGGGAAAACAATTATTTATGTTAGATGTATTTCAACCACAAAGGAAACGCATGGTGGAAGTATGCTGTGGCATTACAGTCAAAAAATAAAAGGTTATTCTCGACTTGCATAACAAATATATATATTTTGGCTTTAAAACAACAGATATTTCCAACTGCAGCACAATGTAAATCTATAAATTTACTGTTCCACTCAGAACATTCACTTGCTTGGCAAAGAACAGAACATTACCTCGGGAAGGATTCTTAAATGTAATTTCACAAAACAAGTGAAACACATCTGCAAACATACCAGGCTCAGAAAGTTTGTCCAGTATTCTTGAAAGTAATTTGTTGGTGGGCAGTGCACTAAATCCTTCAGCCGGTTGTGAATAAATATGACGACAAAGTGGGCATTTGGGAAGACGAGGAGAATGGAGACTATTAAAAGTGTTAGCAGCGCAGCCCTTGAGGCACTTCTCACAGAAAGTGTGACTGCAAGGCAACATGCGAGGCTGACAGCACAACTCTTGACACACTGGACACTCGCAAGCATCATGCAGCTTCTTGACAAACTCACAGACAAGACTGTAGTTCCTGCCACCTAAACAAACCATGACAGTGACACGACATCAATTAATATCCTGACGTATGTCAATAACAAAGACGATTCTGATGACATATGCATGCCATTTTAGGACAGAAATTATGCAGTTCTGAACCAGCTGATCTATCCTGCTCCTGCATCAACGGCACTAGGTCTGCCAGCCGCCCGCCTTCCAGTAGTAAGCAAAATTATGTAATGTAATGAAGGAGTTGAGAAAAAAAGTAATTTAGACAACGACTGGACGTGCTTGCATGACGTTTCTTTAAACTAACTTTACCCGGATGTAAAACACATTCTACTGTGTTTTCCATTTAGGTAAAATTAGTTTAAATAAACGTCATGCACGCACGTCTAAATTCATTTTTTCTCAATCACAATAATTCCTTCATTACATTACACATTTCTACTTATTGCACTGTTTTTTTTAATATGAACTGAGTCTTATAGCCCTAGCTATTTTTGAACAGTCAGATATTGGGGTTTTGTACATACAGACTGTGATACTTGAAGTAGGTAAAGATAATAAAAATGTAACGGTACTTGCACAGTTGTACTTAAAGTGCCGTGTACTTATACTTGTATTTCTGGTACTAATACTTGTATTTGGTGATAAAGTTCTTGTTATAACACTGACAGTTCACTATACTTCCCCTTGACTACGTTTACAGGTGCTTTCCCATGCTTACTGGTCATTTGCTTATGGTCTTTTCTCTTAAATTTTTCAGTTATCTCAGTTACATTTCTGCAATAGCCTAAGCTGGCTGAAACATACATAAAAAATAATGCAATTACGTCATCTGGTAAGCTAACAACAAATAATAAAATTATTAATGTAAAAGGACATTAAACTTACACTTATTCAAACCGAGGAGGTGACCAGTACTTTCTAGCAGTTTGTTAGCAAAATAATCCTTCACTGCTGTCTCTTCTCCATCGGGTGACAATAACACTGATTCTTGAGAACATTGAGGGCACAATACTTTTGGCTGATTTTCTTCAGCAATATCACAATTGATGTCCAGAGATGGAACGCACTGACGGCAAAACGTATGTAAACATGCAGGCAATAGGCATGGACTGCGAAAAGGTAACTTGCATACTGTACACGTAGCAGTTTGCCTAACATGATGAATCAAAGCCAATGCAACATCACCATCAGACATCTTCTGTCACTTCTTTAACCCTATAACTGTAACGCAACCCATCATAAAGTTACAATTAATCATCTCAAAGCAAATGATTAAAACTCCATCAGAAGCAGAATTGGTTACAAATTTTCACGTAATTTGTATCAATAATGCATTATAGGCTTTCGAACATGCACTATAAAAACTGAAGTATTACAGTATATTACATGGTTATTAAAAATGATGCAAATGAAAATTAACCAGTCTTCATAAAATTCTGATAATCTATGGGAGGCGGTTTGCAAAATACAGGGTGGTCCAATAAAACTGTATATCTTTCAGTATACCATACTGATGAAACCATTAAGGAAAAAATGAACTGATGTTATTATATCACCACATGGCACATTCAGTTAAACAATTTCTGTTACAAAGTGCAAATAATGCAAATAAGCCATCTCCCTGCAATCGAAAGCCACTAGCTGATAATTACTAGTGCACTGTAAAACCTATGGCATGTGATCATTGCACTGTGCATTGATGCGCAATATTTTTATGTGCACTTTACAATTTCTGTCATTATTACACACTGGTGTTAATGAATTATAAATGATATGTTTTAGTGATATGATTAACTAATAAGTACTTACACATAATAATGTGCTTGTGTAAACAACATGACCAATGTCTTATTTAATAAATAAAGAGTAGGCCTACAATGATTTTCCTGCAACACATGCCTGAGAATATTAAAATACAACAGTAGTGATGGCACAATACATTGCATAGTATCAAATATCACGATATTAAAGGCATATCGCATCATATCCATATCGTGGATAATTCCTTCTCACACTACTCTAACGCGCGTCATCGGCAACAGGTTGTGCTCAGTGCTGTCGGCATCATCAACAAAGAGACAGCGACAGGTGGCGAGCAATTAGTGTCACATTCCAATTGCGGGCCGATGCATTCCACAGACTATCCGGATGTGCGAAGTGCCAGTAATTGCTCAGTATTATAGTGACTTAATATTTGTTTAAGCATCCTCTCTCGTCCACCTTGAAGGCCGTCGCCGGCTCATTTATGCATTCCTTAGGCCTATCTATACCTTTTCATATTACAGCTGCTGTATTACGTCAATTGAAGTCGGCAGTGTGGCTGCCGGCTGACGGCTAGACTACCTGGCACTTGTTGTGGGTACCAAAGTTGTCCAGCCAGTGTGCGGTCACATCCATATCAGAGCAGACACTGGACACCGTCCGCATATCCGCTGTAATGCCATGTGTGCAGGCTTGCTAGACCGAAATTTCTGTTCAACCTTGTCACGGCACACGTTCTTCTTCTACAGTCACTCTTACTCGTCCACCAAGTCGGTCCTCTTTGAAAATCACCAATCGCTCTTTTCTGTACGCTGCACCTTGTCT
>Ga0209780_1001084_pt1 | contig 17074 bp, 16 predicted proteins | sample WorMetexBAHAMAS2_FD_187384 | JGI IMG/M metagenome (GOLD analysis project Ga0209780, IMG submission 187384) | Marine gutless worms symbiont microbial communities from Max Planck institute for Marine Microbiology, Germany - Inanidrilus exumae... | ecosystem: Host-associated > Annelida > Digestive...
GGCAGTAAGGTTTGATTGGAAAGCCAGCCTGACCGGAACCGGAAATCGTTCAGAAATCTCATTAGATAATAGTTTATATTGTATTTTTGAAATGGATAATTGAGATCCGGACATAGAGGCACTATTGTGCCTGCGTCCGCGACTTCCACGTTGTCTTGTCTTGTCTTGTCCAATATTTTGGTGCTGTGTATGCTGTGCATTGGTATTGGCCCGTGGATGCGTGTTTATGGTATCCGGACGTTTGGGCGATAAACCACTTGGGCAACACTCGACAGACGTTAGGCGACATGGGTAGGAAATTTGGGTGACACACCGTTTGAGGAAACAAGGGTGGCTGATTGTGGCGGCGGTGCAGCTTTATCCATAACCCGTTGCCTGTAGCTTTGTTTTGGACTGTGTCAAGTCAATTTGTTCGTGTGTCAGCTTGTGGTGAGTTGCCCGTGACTGTGTGACGAGTTGACTAATACAAGGTGATGACTTGACTGTGTGATGAGTTGGTCATGTGACAAGTTGACTGGCAGCCCAGCCTACTCTGGACCCCGATGCTGAGACCTTTTGAATCGGTCCAATGCCGCAACTCTGGAACAGTCTACCTGATGATGTCCAGTCTGCCCCATCGCTCTCAACATTTCGCGGAAAACTTAAAACTCATTTATTTCTGCAATCATACCCAGACATTGTTTTATAGCTTAGTCGCCATAGTGCTCCTTGCAGTTATATTTACTTAGGCCACTATAAATAGTTCTAATGTAATGTAATGTAATGTAATGCACCAGCTCAGGGAGAGGAGGGGAGTTGATAGGTGCGTGTAGTGTGAGTGCTATGTACGGTGAAGGAGGGAAAGTAGGCTTGAGCACTTTGGGCAGCTTGTCAGGTATTTCTTTGACCAATATGGTGGCTCAACATTGGACTTTCTCCCGACATTCATTGTCCATCTTGAGGTATGGAGACCCAACTTGGATGGCAAACTCCATATGTGGTCTGACAAAACATGTGTATGTTATCGTAAAACATTCCTTATCCACGTCTTTAAACTGCCGATGAATCATACTCAGGATCGTCATTTCTTTTTTTGCTGTTTATGCACACTAGGTCGACACATCAAGATTATCAGTAACCGCAATTCCCAAATCTCGTTCCTCTGTTGTTGTGGACAGTTTGTAATTTAGAGCTATTCTGTTGTATTGTATAAAGAAACCTGCACTCCCGCAGTTATGACCAATGTGCATAACCTTGCATTTATCAGAAAAAAAACTATAGTAGCCATTTGTCTAACCAAACAGGTAACTGGTTTGAGTCGACCTGTAGTCCTAATGTAATCATTCAGTCTGCCAATTCTACTCCATATTTTAGTGTTGTCAGCAAACATTTTCATGTCAGTTAAAAATGCTCTGATCCAATTAAGGGCTTTACCTCCAGTGCCGGCTTGACAAATTTGCGTTAATAGCCTTTTGCGTGGAACCATATCAAAGGCTTTTCTGTAGTCCAGCTAAGTGATTGCTGGACAGTATGGACAGTTTTAGTCAGGCATTTACTGGAACCCTCAAGTTGATATAGTCTATTTTATTAGCATATCAACATCACCAGCATTTTCTTCCAATTCATGCAGTCGTTGGCCAAGGGGTACCACACTATTTCTCTGACATAAGCTTTGACTGAGTCCATAGGTAGTTATTAGGACTAATTCTGTAACTCGTGGCCAGTGCAGTGCCAGAGCTACAAATTGAAACAGCAGAGGATCACTGCTGTTTAGCGGGTACTGTAATATACTGCAACTTTCTTTGCACTTCCAAGACGTGCTGTACAATAACCACAAAATGTATGCGTTACCTTTAATGTACTTACTTGGGCATGTTAATGTCGTTATAAGACATTATAGGCGTAACTTGTTCACAAATTGACTGTGCAAGTTGCTTTGTCTGCAAGATGTTGAGTAAACTGGAGTCCTGCTCTAACCACTACACCATATAATAGACCTTATGTCAAATGCAGTTTTATTCTCAGAGTAGTAATCAGACCCTAAACTCAACCCTAACGCTATCCCAGATCCGGTTATTAATACTACATCTAGTGCATTTTCGAGCATATGCAGCATAGTTTTTACCATCACTCGATAATAACAAAACATACACGGAGGTATGAGTTTCGTATTAGTGATGCAGCAGTAATGTAACTGGTTAGAGCTGTTAAGAAATGTTGATGTGTGTGTTCCCATGCAGCATGCAGGTTAACTCTGGAATGCAAGTAATGAATGGTCAGCCGCAACACGGCTATGTACCTCAGGCTAATCAACCTCAGTTTCCTCCATTACTACGACCTTCAGCTCCATTTCAGCAGTTTGGTCATCCGCCGTCATCGGCTGGCTTACCGCCACCTTCAGGTAGTTAGTGACGATGGACACATTCTGCCGTGTGCATTTATGCAATTGCTCACTGTGTGAAAACGCATATGCATTGCTGCTAAGGATTTATTAGCTCTGTTCTTTGCCGATGACTGTTATGTTTAGTGAACCACCAGTATGGATATCATAGATTGGTAATTTGAAGATACTGGTGTGTCAGCATCATCAGCAACCATTGCACTGGTCCAGTCTGCTATAGTAAATTAGTAATAAACAAACAAGTTCTTATTCTCAGTATCTCCCTCACTGCACTGCCAAGTACACCATGTTTATTCTGATTCAGCAGGCATGTTTGAACTGGCACCAGTCCCCATATGTGTACGAGTGAGTGGCTGCTCTGTGCTCATCCAAATGTTTGCTAGCCACTTGATTTCCTGTTGCAGCGATATGTTAATGGTAATTGAAACTAGAGTTTGAACCGATCTGAGTTCTGATTCTGAAATATAGCTTATCCGTGATGAATTGAAATCGTTGCCAACTTGCCAATCCACGGGCAGATAGGACGTGCAAGATTGTTTATTGCACCATTTTAAGTTCATGAATGCTCACCACAATAATTACAGTTTAAATGCGAACAGTTACTGTAAATTGCAAACATACACTGTGCATGCGAAATTGCATCACACCTTTTTCACTGGAGCATGAATTTGACTGTCGCTGCACATGCTGGTAAGGATCAGACACCTAGTAATAACACCAGGCAAAATCGCGCTACACGCGATTTTGGCTCGATTTGGGCCGTCGGCTTGCCCGCCTTCCCGCCCCTTTTGTCTGCCCATCCTTGCTTGTACCCACGCACCTCGTAAGCCACGCCCCCGCCGCCTCCGTGCGAGCCGTCTATTTTGGCCCGCAGCTAGCCGCTTGCTGCCTGTGCCTGCCATGCGCCTGCTGCGCGTGACCCGTCCATCCAAGCCACGCCCATGGTCACACATCTTGACAATCCTATTCTAATATACAGATAATGGGTTTAGTTTTCGGTAGTGTGACCGATACATAGTGGAGTCATACTCCTTTACTGTTACAGATCAGAATTGATTAGGTTATGTCATTCATTGCGCGTTTGTTCGTTTTAATAGCACAAATAGTGCACTGTATTAGAAGTATACGTTTATGCATTACGACACATATAAGCCTAGGCCGTGTAGGTGAGTCTACTGAGCATGTTTATAAGGATGTGACGGAGTTCGAATCCGAGTCTGAATGTTGTTGGATTCTGACAATTTTTGTCAAATTTGAAGTCCGTCGGATTTACAGACTCATCGCAGTCGGATTCAGATTTAGCTTACGTTTTGTAAAGCTCGCGTACATCATTCAGTGCAGTCCACTGTTAGCTGGGGAAAAGTAAACAAATACACACTGAATAGGTATTTATTTACATCAGTTAAAAATGAAAGTACGGTTGGTAGTGATAGACAGGTGTTGTTTTGGCCGAGATTTGCTGCAGACGAATAATCTTAATTTATTTAATGGTTGTAATTGTTAACAGATGGTGGTCCACCAATGAGCGTGAAGTCGGTGTCAGGAATGCAGAATGGTGTGTTTCAAGGGGATAACTTCCTTCCTCCTGCCGGGTATTTGTCATTATTACTGAAATATATAGAAAACAGGAATATGTTGACTTGTGTTGTTGGAACACTTTTAGTAACATGTTGCACTGTTCACATAGTCATTACTCGCAATGTGCCTGTGGCTACACACACACTCACACGCACCATTTTGACTGGCTGGGGGTGTTTAACAGTTGCTGGTTAACTGGCTACCTTTACTGAATTGGAAGTCTGATTTTAATTTATAACTATAAAAGTCTGCCATCTCAGACTGCATCTGGCCATCTTGTCAGCTTTTGAGCGCACGTAAATCTACTGTATCGTATCGTATCGTATCTCTTTTCAGAGGTTGATTAGTAGTATGCATTTCTGGAAATAGCCTGAAGCTGACATTAAGTACAGTGCCTTTACTAGAAGATACAATATAAGCCGAAAAATGCACTTGTTAAGTTGCTGGTGATCTACGTTGGTGTTTTCATTTAAGACTTGTGATCATGCAGAACCTTCGGTGAGGTGCATAGGGCCTGAAGTAAATCAGGTTTCAGCGTGGACTACAGGGTGCTGACAACTCTGCAAAAAACCTGGAAAACTCAGGGATTTTTTTTAATTCTGGAAAACTCAGGGAAATTTGAAATATACTCTGGAAATTTTTGAAAATCAGATGGTATGTTTTGGTGATGCAGTCTGAAACCCACAACAAGCCGAAATGTAGGTGTGTGGCTACAGTGGTACCTGTGAACTGCTGGTAGTGGTCTACTGGATTTTAGTGTTTCTTAAAAATATACTCTGTAATTCTGCATTAGAGCAAGAAAGGTACCGAAATGGCTGGTAAGGTGGTTTGTTACATCGGGTATTAATGTTATAATTGTGTGGAAAAAATGTTTAAGGGGTCTGGAAAACCTGAAAAACTCGGGGAATTTCATTTTGCCAAATTTGTAAGCGCCCTGTCTGATTAGTTACACTACTGGATGAATAATGAATAGTTTGCTTCCGTGTTCAGACTAATGGCATCAACTCCAAGATACTTCATCGCAGTATTTTTTTGCGGAACATGGGTCCGTGATCTTAGGATAAACTTAGGATAATGACTAACTTACAAGTGTTGTAATTATTCCTCGTCCGATTTGACATTGTTGACTGGTGACTGGAACGGCATCTGGCCAATAAAAACCCGCCGTGATAATCCCCATCAGTTATCTTTTGGGATACTCAGTCAAACCTGAGAGTAATGTGTCGGTGCAGTGTTGCCAGCCACCAGTCCGTGCCAGTGACGGCCGGTCTGCCACTACAGCCAGCCACTGGACGCATGCCTCCACCGTCGTCAACGGCTCAGCTGCCTCCTCCACCAGCCGGCTTTCCTCCTGGAGTGTCCGCTGGTCTTCCCAGAGCTGCTCCACCACCGTCTCACAGCCAGCTGCATCCAATGCTACCTGGTGGTCCTAGTCAGAGACCACCAGGTGCAGTGCCGCCGCGGCCTCCCGGTGGACAGCAGCCGCCGACGGCCGGTCCCTCTGTAAGCATTTATTGCCTCTTGGCATTACTTTACCCACTGTACGGGTGCGAAGTATTGCGATTAGCATGTGAGTATGTCTGCCCGCCTGTGTTTGTCTGTCTATCTGCTCACATATCGCAAAAACGACAATCCAAATTTCATCAGATTGTCTGTACATGTTGCCCCATGTGCCGTGTGGGTCCCGTGACTGTAAGTAAGTGGGTAAGTGTCTTTGTAAGTAAGTAAGTAAGTAAGTAAGTACATCCGTCCGTCCACAAAAAAGTTTCTTTGATTTCAGTGAAATTTGGCGTGTAGGTAGAGGTCGACGAGTGATGCACTATGGTATGCAGTACGACCCGATCCAAGGTCACGGTCACGAGCCCCTCAAAGTTGGAAATCAGGCAATTTTCAAAAGCTATCTCCTTCGCCATTTACGATGGGAGCCGGCAACTGACCACGGATTCTTAAACTAGGACACAGTATCCAAATTTAATCGGGCCAGATTTCTGGCATTCTGCCTATTTTTGTGTCCTGTGACTTTGAAGTTGGCACAAACATCGGTTGTGTAGAGTCAACAGTCAGTCCCCGTATGGGGCTAATTTTTTGGATTCATTTTGTGTTGTAGTATATTTTCTTACGGATGCATGTTTGCTTTGTTGTGTTTGTTTTAGTTTCTTGGTACTTAGCCAAGAGATTGGCTTGGAAGAACGTCTCCGAAATGACCCATTTTGTGTCGGGTGGAACGTAAAACCTTAACTCAATCAATTCTGTACACGTTACTTGTGCCTATGGCTTTTCTCTGATGTCACTATAGTACATTATATGCTTCCAGTTTTGTGGATGTCGTCATGATTTCACAATGCAGAAAATTGTCCAGAACTGAAGACGACACACATGTTTTGTCCAGTTTGCCAGGTGGTAGCTCCCTGGGCAAAGTCCCCCATCCCGACTGCATCTTGTAGTGCATACATGCTTTTGTCTATTACGGTACTTATCAGTATTTGTTTCATTCGGAGATGGCAAGAATTACAGTTAGAGTTCAAAAGAGAATTTGTACGCTGCCATTGTATGCAAGGTCATGAGCGCGGTGCAGTGGTCTATATGCATGATTGAAAAATACAGTCTTATACATCGTGTTTGTGTGTATGTAGCTGGAGCACCAAGTTGGTGGTTTGAGTCTGTCAAATGCTATCAATGATTGGCAGGTGCATAACGTATTCTGCTGTTACTTGTGAATGTAAATTTTCATATTAATTTTTTTCTGGCAGATTGAACGACTTGTAGTTATGCCCATATTACAACCGAGATAAAATGTTTTAGCTAACCCCCACCGAAGGTGATCAGAGGTTTTGTTTTCCCCTTGTCAGTAGATAATGTATGTCTATATATAGGTATGTTTGTGAACAACTTCCTGGCGCTAATTAAAGTCCACTTGTCACCAAACTTTGTCAGTCATACCCTTGGCCACAGGCGAGACGATTAAATTTTGGAATGTCAAAGGTAAAGGTCGGTGGGGAGGTATGCACTCTGTTGAGCCCTTCTAGTTTTGTCTGTTGTTTTATATAGATAGATGCGTTTTAGGTTGATGACTGCTTGATTTTGGAAGTAGTGTACACTGCTGGTGTAATACAGATAGTTGTTAATGTAATTTTATTGCAGGGTGGGCCTCCTGGTGTGCCTTCAAATATCGGCCAGCCACTCGGCCAGTCTGTACTGGCAGCGGGGCAGACGCGACCACCAATGCAAGCGTGGGGTCCGCCGCCGCCGTCTCAGAGGCCTGCTGGTCCAGTGCATCCACCAGCCTTAGGCAGTTCATCAGCCGTTGCTCCGCCTCCGCAGCAGGTCCTTCGTGGCGGTGAAGTTCCCGGTCCTCGTCCCGGTGGAGATTTTGCACAAATGCAGCAGTTCGGTGCGCACCTGCCGAGAGCAGGACCACATCCCGCGGTAGGTCCACCGCCAGTGAACCCGTTGCCAATGAGCCAGCCGGGTGTGCCGCCGCCAACCCACCCACCTCAGACAATGATGAACGTGGGTTTCGGAGCACCGCCGGAGTCTCGTCCGCCAGGTTTTAGTAGTCAGGGTGCATCAGTGCCCGCTGCCGCACATCCACCAACTTCGGACATGTCTGGTCGGAGTCAGCCGCTGTCGACACAGCCACAGATGAATGCCGGCGGCATGGCTGGGTACAACTACGCGGCACAGCCTCGCGGCGTGCAGCCTGCGGGGCCGGCTACCGGCACTCCGCTGACTGGTCCGATGTCACAGCCGCAACCACGCAAGCTGGATCCCGACCAGATGCCAAGCCCGGTGAGTCTGTGTGTCTTTAACATCGATTGATTGATTGAGTTGAGGTTTTGGAAGGTCAAAGGTAAAGGTCGGTGGGGAGGTATGCACTCTGTTGAGCCCTTCTAGTTTTGTCTGTTGTTTTAAATAGATAGATGCTCTATAGGTTGATGATTGCTTGATTTTGGAAGTAGTGTACACTGCTGATTTATGTCTCGCTCGGCAAAGAGCAGGTCATTTTGGAATTTGTCCCCACCAGTTTTTCGGTTTGGTACTGAAGAAACTAAACCCGACGCAGCAACAGCAAGCAACACGGTGGTAAAATGATCTAAGCTAACGCAAAATGCTAAACGTAAACAAAACGAAAGTGAAATCTTAATGTGAACCAACCTGCAAATTTAAGAACTTTTGTCGACGTTTGGCAAAGTTACAGGCATGAGTATGATGGCAGCTTTTTGACTCACATAGCCAGTAGTCCAGTTATTGAGCCACCCTGTAGATCGGTCCTTGTTTCTTGCAAGAGTTTGATGATTTCTTGTATTGAGTTGCACTACATACAAATACTAAGGTACGTGAGTTGATGGTGGGCAAATGGTCAGCCATGAAAACGAGTACTTGGTTCTATTTCATGACTCGACTGAACTGACATGTGAGACGTGTGAAACACCAGATACAAGTGATGGAGGACGACAAAAGAAGTCGCTGTGGTGTCTTCCATACTGGTCAGAAGGGAACTGTACCTCCACTAGTTACAACAGATTTCGTTGTCGAGGATCAAGGTATTTTGATGGCTGTTTGCAAGTATGATTTTTTAGGTCGACTCCTCCGTGTCGACCTAATAAAGTGGGTCTCAAATATCCGTCCGTACGTTCGTCCGTCCACAGAAAGTTTCTTCGATTTCAATGAAATTTTCTACGTAGGTGAAGGTCGACGAGTGATGCATGATGGTATGCACGGTATGACCCGATCCAAGGTCAAGTTCAAGGTCACGAGCCTTGAAAGTCGGAAATTCAGCCATTTTCAAAGGCTATCTTCTCCCCATTTATAATGGGGACTGGCAAATGACCACGGATTCTTCAATTTGGGGGCGATACCTAAAGCTTATCGGGGCCGGATTTTTGACTTTTGTCCCAGTTTTTGTGTCACGTGACTTTGAACTTGGCAGTAAGTAGGAGTAGACCGCCAGTTCCGTACAGGGCTAATTTATTATGTTTTGGAATTAATTTCTCTGTTATGTTTTTATGTTCTGGAATTAAATTCTCTTTTGCATTTTGAATTTAACTTGATTTATTGGTACTTGGCACTATGCAGTGAATAACTACATACCTGTACATTTAATTTGTTGCTATTGCTTATTATTCATACGAGCCAAAATCGCGCTTGGCTCGATTTGGACCGTCGGCTAGCCCGTCTGCCTGCCCGTCCGTCTGCCCAGCCTTGCTTGTACCCACGCGCCCCGTCCATCCATCGTCATAAGCTATACCTCGTCCGCCACGCGAGCCCTCTATTCCGGCCCACAGCTCACCCGCTTGCTGCCTGTGCTTGCAGTTTAAACTTAACCACAACGCACTATATGCAGTAGCAATATATTGCCATCATAATCCTGTTCATGCACACTTTAAAATGGCTTTACATATAGTCGGGACTTTTTTAGCTGCCTAGTAACTGTTGTCACGCTAGTTTTTCACACCAGGCAGTAAAAAATCACTCAGCATCATTTACAGTTTCTCATCATCACTATTGTGTCTCTCAGACTTTCGCCGACAGTGGTAGAATGTCGATCTTTGGCTGACAATCTTTCCCTGTCCTGCACTCGACTTGTAGCTGACGTTTGACCATTTATTTGGGTAAACCGTCCACTATAGGTCAACCACATAAGGCCAACTTAGCCATTCATCCATTCGGGGTCGATAGATGAGTAGTAAGCTGCAACTGGATGTCTGCTACCTCAGTTAGGGGTGGCGCCATCTGGTGAAAACTTACGAAGGTTTAATTTGCAGGTAAAAGTGTGTGATCCATGTCTGAGCGCTTTGAGACTATGCATGCATAGTAAATGGCGCTATATAAATACTCTTCCTTTCCTTTCCTTTTATTATGTAGCCTAGAACTATCTTGAAATTTCATATGATATGGAGAGCCGAGCAATCTCTCCGACAGCTGAGTTTGTTCATACATCCATACCATCTGTTTTTTTGTGTGGTGTATATCAGTTAACAGTTGATGATGACACTGTGCGCAGGTATATGCAGTCCGCGGTTTCTCCGATCAACAATGTACAATATTCCGTGTACGAGTGATTTGCTGAAACAGACACATATGCCGTTTGCACTTGTGCTTTCGCCGTTCTCGCAGCTGGGTCACGATGAGGTGCTGATTATTCTGCAGCTGAAGAACATCCTACGTAGCTGTAGAAAGCTGTCTCTGATCACAAGTGAATTACGGCATTCGTTTTAGTTGATACTAGGGCTGCTGAGTGTTCAATTTTTTGGTCGCGTTTATCGTGCGGGTCTTGGGTAGTATTCGGTACTTAGCAAAGAGATTGGCTGGGAAGAACGTCTGCGAAATGACTTATTTTGTGTCGGGTGGGACTTATAACCTTAACTCAATCAATTAACTCCGTAATATGTACAATAATATAGTAATATATACGGACGGTTCTCTGTTGTGCCTGTCCTAACCCGAGTGTCATGAGAAAAGCAGGCTCAGATTATTGCAATTTTATCTCATATTTGTTGTTAATTGTGGCACGTGATGTGATGGCTTCAGTTGCCGTTGCCGGTCGTCGACCTCGGGCAGATGGGTCCAGTTCGCTGTAACAGGTGTAAGGCTTACATGTGTCCGTTCATGGTGTTCATCGACGGCGGACGCAAGTTCCAGTGCAGCTTCTGCACGTGCACTACTGAAGGTCAGTTAATTTAGTCATAGCGCCATAAGCAGGGTTCTCATGCATCCTTGAAAGTACTTGAATTTTTTTCTCCTAAATTCAAGGCCTTGAAAGTACTTGAAAAGAAGACAGGTGCTTGAAAGTCCTTAAATTTCGTTACACATGTCCCTGAAAGTCCTTGAATTCACCATGACGTAAATGTAACTGAACATTGTTTTTTTTCAAGTTTCTTGTCTACATGGACTTTCAGTTTGCCAGTGCCAGGTGTGTTGCCTGAATCAACATTTGCTAAGTAATATCATGTTGTATTACCTTATTAATGTGCCATCGTCACATAAATAAACATTAAATATTGCTGTTCTACTGCTCATGCTGTAAACTTCTGTCGAGAATTGGTCCTTGAAAATGAAATTTGAGGGTCCTTGAAAGTCATTGAATTTCAATATCAAAAGATAGTGGGAACCATGCATAAGGCATGAATACTTCTTCTCGACCGAAAGCCAGTTGTAAAGACATTTTCAGACTCGTTATTTTGCTTTGACCGTTTGTACGATGCCGGTGGAAGATTGTTGCATTGAAGTATGTTTTGCTAGTTAGTCCCGTGAATAGTTTCCACTATTTCCTTGTATTTAGTGCTTTGACTGCTGGTTGGATGACAAGTCAGGTATATGGCTTGCAAAAGTCCTGCTCCGATTGTCCCCGGAGTTGCTTTTGGGGACCTTTCAAACCCTTAGTAACTGTAGATGTGGGGGCCACTTAATAAAATGACTGCGCGTGATGTGTTATAACAATTTTGGGACGTTTTAAAGATAAAATTCATCGATAGATGAATTCATCGTCTTGCCAAATTCCCGCACTTGTGATGTTAGTTTCTTGCTTACTGGTGGTGAGTTGAGAGAGGCTACTGATGTTGCTGTGCAGTGCCACCAGAGTATTTCAACCACCTTGATCACACGGGTCGCCGCGTCGACTGCTACGACCGACCCGAGCTGGTTCTTGGTGCATACGAGTTTGTCGCCACTTCTGACTACTGCAAGGTCAGTGGACTGTAATTCATGTTTCACTGCCCCTTGTCCGGCCTGGAAACGGAGTGGGACTATTCTGGTAGAATGGAATGGGAAGGGATGGAAAAGTAAGAAAATAGGTGAAGCTAGTAAGAAAGCGAAAAGTAAAAGATACTAAAATATAAGAGTAGAAAGTGGGGAAGTCCTGCTGCGGTAGTATATTTTGTTATGGATGTATGTGTCTTTTTTTTGTTTGTTTCAGTTTTTCAGTACTAATCCATGAGATTGGCTGGGAGGAACGTCTCCAAAATGACCTATCTTGTGTTTGGTGGGGCGTTAAACCTTGACTCAATCAATTAACCATCTAAGTCACCTGTGTGTTGTGGAATAATTGCAGCAGGTGTTTATCGTCGTGGATGTCTGTTGTCAGTCAGCCATCAGTGTCAAATCACTGAAGCCATCAGGGATAGTTTGCTCATCCTTCCTTCATCCATTGCCGCATCCTATTCACTGGCTGTCTGACGCCAGGACCAAACGTTAGTGTATAACTTTATCGATAATTGGCACGTTGATTTGTGTGTTTGAGCATGTGTTGTTGTGTCACAGGATGGCATATTGCCGATTCCTCCAGCATACATATTCATGATTGACGTGTCGTACCAGAGTGTCAAAAGTGGCCTTGTTGATCTGCTGTGTGCCAGAATAAGGAGTGTGCTGGATGATTTGCCACGGTATGTTGTTGCCGTTGATTTGTTTTTGATTACGAGTTTCTACCTTGTGTGCCCTGTAGGGGTCAGGGGCAATCTGCCCTTCCCCTTATCCCTTCACTTCCCCACTTTCTACTCTATCTTTTAGTATTTTTTACCTTTCTTACTCACATCATCAATTTCTTGCTTTTCCATCCCTTCCCATACCACCAGAATAGTCCCACTCCGTTTCCAGGCCGGATGTCATAGGAGGCAACTAAATCTGGCTTTAGTTAGTCTTTTGGTTTAGTTAAGTTTGTTGTGTTGATTTTATGTAGTTAACGATGCATGCTTGTTTTTGTAGTACTTGATTTAGTTTTGTCTTGCGGTGTGATAGTTGTCTTTTCATTGTCGGTGCTAGCGTAATTATTTAAATGAGCCTCTCGATTCCTTTCCCTTTTTGGATGTCGGCTGAACAAAAGGGCGGCCAGGGTTGAGGCTAATATGTCGCTGGCCTTCCTTCACTGGGTAGGGATAGCTCCCCACCCCTGACCGTTTGTCCCTGATATAGCCATATTTGTACTAAAAAAGGATGTTTAACTCCAACTAACTAACTAATGGACCTCTTGTCAGAACACAGTCACACTGACTGGAATTTTGGGACCGTTTTGGTCGGATACACTTCCTGACACTATCAGTAGGACTAGATTTCTGTTATGGATAAAGTTTGTTTTGTGCATTTTACAGTGATCCGGAGGACAGTGAGTCTGAGATCAGGGTTGGCTTTGTCACTTATTCCAACGTCCTGCATTTTTACAACCTTAAGGTTAGTCTCCTTGGACTTGGAAAAACCGTTGATATGCACTACAAGATTAATGGTGTGGCCACCAATGTGGAAAGCCTGGACAAGTGGTCTTACCATAGCGTTTTTCACCTCTTACTCGCTTAATGAGCCATTGTACGACGTGAAATTAATACATTTTACAGTAAAGTAGACAGCTTAGCAGTAATGTCAGTGCAGCAGAACAACAGAATTAGTACATTACGTCATGCGTGACCTAGCGATCACGCTTTCAGGCGACGTGACGTGATTGGCTGCAACAACTTTGCCACCTGATTATTTTGGTGCTTGCACAGAAATATGCTATTGAGTAATGACGCTAAAAACAGCAGCAAGATACATTTTATTTTATTATAACGTTTATTTTATGTTATGGCAGGGCATCCACACATGTAAAATGAATGCTGCAAAAGCATTTATTACAGCATTTATTTTAGTGCAGACGGCATTAAATGGGGGTTGAGATTACCCACAAGAATGGTCAATTTTCAGGAGTTGTCAGGCTTATTGAAAACTGAAAAGCATTGGGAATCAGTGCTGTGGCACTTCATGCAGCAAAAAAATCAATACTGGCAACAGCGGGACTGCAGCAGTGTCATATTACATTGTACCCGTGAAAAATCCGCTCCTTGATGTGTTATTTTGTCATAATTCTTTGACCGCTTGTTAATTTTTGTTCTATAGTCGTCTGGTGCAACTTGTTGTAGGGTTTTCTGGCGCAGCCACAGATGCTTGTGGTGTCCGACGTTCAGGACGTGTTTGTGCCATTACTTGATGGCTTTCTTGTCAAGTTGTCTGAATCTGAAGCTATGATTGACATGTATGTACTGCTCCTCACAATGGCTTGCTTGTCTGTGACCACAAAAATCTGTTTGCGTTCTTTAAAGCAGATGGATGCTTAGTTTTTTGCTTTTATTTTGTGTCGTAATATATTTTGTTACGGATGCATTTTGGCTTTTGTTGTGTTCCTTATAGATTTAGTTTTCACTACTAATAGAGATTGGCGAGGAAGAATGTCTCCAAAATGACCTATTTTATATCGGGTGGGTGGGGCGTACAATGTTGACTCAGTCAAACGCTTTGGGGATGCTTTAGTGGGATTTCGTACAGGGAGTGTTATGCGCAGTTGGTGATACCCGATGGACATTTACAATGCAAATAACATGTTGTAGATAGGTAACAGTCTTGTATAAACTCATCGGTTGAAAAGAAACATAACTGTTACGATTAATACTACAAAACAACCTCAATATTTACCTAAAATTAGTGACGTTCCGGCAGCAACTGTCGCCTTATTCGAACTGACAGCTCTCCGCTAGGAGTCGCTGCAGTTGTCGCAGCGGAGAGTAGTAAGTCGTCGTAGACATGGGAGAGCAGGAAGACCCCCTTGTCGCTGTTCAGTTCGAAAAAGGCGACAGTTGTTGCCGAAACGTCACTAATCTTAGGTAAATATTGAGGTAGTTGTGTAGTATTAATCGTAACAGGTAACAGTCTGTTTTACTGACCGATCCATGTAATGTGGTCCTTTTGGAGGTACGTTGGGTTCTGTTGCTTGGTGTAAAGAGTAATTGTGCGTTATAAGTGGAGGTTGTGGCGGTGAATGAGGTGTGCTGGCATGTATGCTAGGTTGCTGAGTCAGATAGCGGAAGCATTCTGTGAGAGTCGTCAAACCGAGGTCGTGCTAGGCCCAGTCATCCAGGCTGGACTCGATGCTCTGAAGTCAGCCGGTCGTGCGGGCAAATTGTTCATCTTTCATTCTTCGCTGCCTTCAGCCGACGCTCCGGGTAAACTGAAAAGTCGTGATGATCGCAATCTGCTTGGAACAGAAAAGGAAAAGGTATAGATGGACATCATACGTGATCGGTGTTAACACCAGATTAATGTGCACCTGCTGTTGTTATTGTTACCATGGCCGATTGCCATCATGACCTGTTTTTCAGTTTTTGTTTGTCCAATCTTTATACTGGAGTAGTACTCCTCCTTATTGGCTGTATCTTTCGTTATACTTTCTTCCTCAGATTTCAGCAGTCGTTGATGTCATCGTTTGCAATTTCTCGCTGATCTTTCGTCTACTCGTCATGTCTAGCGTGATCAACAGTCTAGTCTTCTTCATCCACGGATGTGTCTGATATGTCGTTGCTTCCTGTATTTGACGATGTCGTTATTTGTGACACATCTCCCAATGCTTTCTTAATTCTCATACAATAGTGGCCCCTGGGGCTGTAAGTTAGTGGGTAAGTGTCTAAGTAGTGACAAATGTTTGAAGCGCTGAAACCAGAATAGGCCCTCTGTGTTTCCAGGCCGGAGGTCATAGGAGGCGGCCAAACCTGACTTTAGTTTTTTGGCTTCATTTTATGTTTTAGTAGGCCTATATTTTGTTGTCGATGCATGTTTGCTTTTGTTGTGTTTGCTTCATTTTTTAGTACTAAGCCAAGAGATTGGCTGGGAAGAACGTCTCCGAAATGACCTATTTTGTGTCGGGTGGGACGCAAAACCTTAACTAAATCAATCAATCAATCATGCGATAACGTTTCTAATCTTATCCTTTCAGCTTACTTCTGCAGCCTTGTGTAGCACCTTGTCTCAACTGCTGGTAGCTGCCTCTGCCATCCATCTTTCATGTTTCAGTAGTAAATACTAGCAGTAAGCTACTAGTTGTTATTATGTTTATTAGCGGGTTGATAACTTCTGTTACATGGGAGTTTATCAAGTCTGACGGACTGGAGTGCAAGCTCGAAGTTTGTGCTGTCAATTGCAGACGCTGCTGTCCCCACAGACGAACTTCTACACAAAACTTGGTCAGGAATGCGTTGCAGCCGGCTGTTCTGTTGATCTGTTCCTGTTTCCGAACTCGTATATTGACGTTGCGACTGTTGCTGAGGTACCGCGGCTTACTGGAGGAAAAGTCCACAAGTACAGCTACTTCCAGGTTGACCGGACTGTTTGTGTATAGTTTGTGAACAAAAAATTACTGAACGTGTAAGAGTTAAATACACTGCCGCTGCTTCTGCCCTGTGTGGGCCCAGGGCATCGCCCTTTGTCCCATACTTCCTCACTTACTCTATCTTTTAGTATCTTTTACTTTTCCCTTTCTTACTCACTTCATCTATTTTCTTTTCCATCCTTTCCCTTTATACAAGAATAGTCTCACTCCTTTTCCAGGCTGGCTGTCGCATGAGGTGACTAAACCTGCCTTAGTTTTTGTGTGTTGATTTTGTGTCATATGTTTTTTTAGTTAAGGATGCATGCTTGTTTTCGTGGCATTTGATTTAGTTTTGTGTTGCCGTGTGATAGTTGTCTCCCCCTGTTGTAGGCGGTAGCTTAATAATTATTACGATTTTGAGTGTTTTTATTTAAAACTCAGCTTATATGATGAGCTATAATTTGTAAATAAGAAATCTTACAATTAAATAACTTACCGAATTACGACTTACTCATTTAATCTAAATCCACTGTTATTGTTATATTTTTTATTTATGTTATTCGAAGAATAAATCCCTATTAAATTTTAATATTTATAATATAATTCTAACTTAAAGGCGTGTGTTGAAAGCGCCATTAAACTCTAACCAACCAACGTTGTTGTATTAGTTGGCTTAATTCTATGTATTTGTTGCTGATGGTGCAGGATGGAAAGTCCACATTTAATTAACTTAGCACATCAAGTTCTCAATTAGTGTGATATTGATAATATTGAATGATATTATTTGTAACTGAACGTCAGACTTATGTTCATTCTTCCGTTATTTTGTCTCAGAGTTAGCTTCAGTGATTTGACGTTGTTGGTTAAACATCAGGTCCATATGTTGAATAAAAACAAAAACTGGCTTCAGTTTCTCTTTATTGTAAAAGCCGCCGTTCTAAAACAGCAAATATCAAAATTTTATCCGCAAATTCAACGCACAGAAGCTAGCGATCACATTTATTTCAGTCAGC
>Ga0209780_1001085_pt1 | contig 17071 bp, 14 predicted proteins | sample WorMetexBAHAMAS2_FD_187384 | JGI IMG/M metagenome (GOLD analysis project Ga0209780, IMG submission 187384) | Marine gutless worms symbiont microbial communities from Max Planck institute for Marine Microbiology, Germany - Inanidrilus exumae... | ecosystem: Host-associated > Annelida > Digestive...
CAAAAGCGACGTTGGCTAAATATCGAAATCCACGAAATCCACAAACTGTACGAAATCCATATTGGCAAACCAACAGGCAATTGTTATAGTATTGACATAATGTATATTCAGTAAACGCGTTAGTAAGTCTGTATGTCATCTGTCTCTACCCGTGTGTTAGAATTCTGCAGTAAAGGAAATAAGCACATGAATGCGTTACACGTAGGGAGCGAGGATTAAAAGGCGGCGTGTAGTTGTAAGGCAGTTACGTTTCTTGCAAGTCTACTGTCGCGACAGCTCTGCGCACATGCAATGAGAAAGTGATGCCGGCGTCGTTTGCCGCTAATTACCACAGCAGCTTGTGGATTTCGTGGATCTCGTGCAGGCCTATGTGTTGTGGATTTCGATGTTTAAGCATGTGGATTTCGTACAGCCTAAGTGTTGTGGACCACAACACTTAGGCCTGTGCGAAATCCACATGCTTAAACATCCAAATTGTGGATTTCGATCTTTAGGCAGGTGGATTTCGTACAGTTAGTGGATTTCGTGGATTTCGATATTTAGCCAAGGTCGCATTTGAGTGGATTTCATGGATTTCGATTTTAGGCAGTGGATTTCGTACATTTTGTGGATTTCGTGGATTTCGTCAATTTCGTGGATTTCGATTTTTAGGCAGACCCCATCGTTACAGGTGTGTGCTGTCATGATGTCATCGTCACATAATCGCAGATATGGAAACACAGACTAAGTTCGTATGTGTTCGTATTGCGTTTTAGGTCAACTTTTTTGAGTAGATCTAATAAAGTGGGTCTCAAATGTTCGTCCTTACGTGCGTACGTCCGTCCGTCCGTCTATCCGTCCACAAAACGTTTCTTCGATATCAATGAAACTTGGCACGTAGGTAGAGGTCGATGAGCGATGCACGACTGTATGCAGTATTACCCGATCCGATTAGGTCAAGATCAAGGTCACGAGCCCTTGATAGTTGGAAATCCTTCCATTTTAAAAGCTATTTCCTCCGTCATTTACAATGGGAGCTGGCAACTGACCAGTGGTTCTTATACTACGGCATAATATCCAAATTTGATCAGGCCGGATTTTTGATATTTTGATATTTGTCCTAGTTTTTGTGTCACGTGACTTTGAACTTGACAGAAACGTCAGTTGCGAAGAGTCGATCGTCAGTCCCGCACGTGGCTAATTTTTATTCTGTAATGATATTCAGTCATGTAATTATGTGTGCTTCCAGATAACGTATCCTGCGAATCTAACCCGTGCCTCAATGGCGGCCAGTGCAATGAAGCCGTGAACACCATCATCTGCGACTGTCCTCCCGGAACTTCAGGAGAGCATTGCAGTATTCGAAGTACGTGTGGCATTGCTTCGTTTCGAGTATAGGCTTTGATGTACATATATCGTCAAGATATGGCTAAACGTAACGTGTGTCTGTTTGTTTTTTTTTGTTAACACTTGCCATACCTGAGTGCTTTAGAGATGAGTATCGCACTCATTATAAGGCGCTATTCAAGTGGGCTGTTTATTTTACTTTATTTTGGAGTATAGTCGAGGTCGCTCAAAATATGAGTGATCTATGTAACAGAAAAAGACAAGCTAGTAATCGTAGACAGCGACTACGCCTGGATGCCGCCACTTGGCGAACTCGGCGAAACAACGTTTTCTGTGATTCTGGCCCATTGGCTCCATTAAGTAAAACATGACTTTACAGTTTACACGCTAAACTACATACCCGAGTGTGCTACCTTGTATATTTTCCAAACTTATACGCAAAAAGGCGGCTATGAGAAACTGTCAGTGTCAACAGCAACATCCAAATCCTCATAACTATTATTATTACTTGACTGAATACTATGAAAACTACGACAAAACCACTATGATACAAACAGTGTACAGCCCACATAGAATACCAATGTCCAAAACTCTAGATTCCCGTGGCCATCTACAGACCTCACGTCGTGGAGGTTGGTAGAACGTAACGAGCTGTAAAATTTTGTCATCATTATCATCATCATCGTCAGCAACATCAGCAACATCATAACTGTTGTCCGTAGATTGTTCGCGCGGCTCGGACATCGTAATCGCTCTGGACACATCAGGCAGCATCGGAGAGGATAACGTACGTGAGATAACCAGGTTTCTTGGTCTGCTGATCAACTATTTGTACGCGGAAGGAAACGACACCGATCCCTCGGTGACCCGTATTGGACTGGTGACGTTCTCAGACTCGGCAAGCATTGAATTCCAACTGAATACCTACCGTAAACGAACACGACTACTTCAGGCGATTAACGTGCAGTACGTCGGCGGAACGACGAACACACCTGACGCCATCAGGTACAGCAGATGACACGGTTATTTAACTCAGACAAGGGGAACTGCATTAGCAGTGGTATTTGCTGATTTAGAGCTATTACTTTACCGCCGATACGCTTGGTGTAAACTGGCCAGTTTTTACCATTTATAAATAACATATGATTTCAAATGTATTTATTTGTCTGTTCGAAATAGTTTTAAATTCTGAAAAGGGTCGCACGACACTGCAGAGCTGTGACGCTTTTTAAATTTAAAAATTCCATGTGTTCTCTGGGATTTGGAAAATTAAAATTTGCAAGCACTGATTGGATTCAGAGTGGGCCTACGCGTCATCCTGCCAAATTTTGTTGCAACAGTGTTTCAGTCGTCGGCGAGTTGAGCTGCTAACGTGACGGCATTGCTGGCTTACGCATTGGCGGAGCCTGCAGCTGGATTAGTTGCTAAAGCGGTCGGCGCGACTTCGAGTGAGGGCTACCTAGTCGTTTTGTGGAGATGTTGCAAAACCTACGATCTATCATCCCAAGATCTGCCCTGATGTCTGAAAATGTCCCTATAATAATTCTTGTACTTTCTGAGCGCAATACAGTATGGGCTGCGGATCGCCTGTTTGAGTGAAATGAGTTTGATGTGCCACAAGAATTTATTAGCAGAAACGTACATTTACGTTTTTGTGTCATTTGCGTAGAGATGCTCGTGAAACAATGTTTCGGGAGTTGAACGGTGACCGTCCGTTTGCTCCTAACTACCTTGTGCTGATCACGGATGGAAGATCAAACAATCGAACACTGACTTGGTACGAGGCAATGGCGACCAGGGCGCAGGCGATCACGATATTGGCGGTAAGTCAGTATCACTTTGAGAATACAAAGATCATTCGGTGTTGAATATGTTCAAGTGTATTAGACACCGGTGAAACTTGAAGCTGTAGTCAGAAGTTGCATGATCGATGTTTCTTTTCGTGGCATCTCTAAATAACAATGCTCGTAGATGAAGAAGAGCTGCTTGTAGATGGAGGACGTTGCTAGCGAAGCTCTTATTCTTAGTGGGAACAATATAAGTCTTTTTTTCCAGCTACCCTAGGGGCCACTAGTGTTATTTCGCACCATTTACCTAGAGCGGAGCTAGCTCTGGACCGTACAATTTCGCTGGACTTCTTTGTTTATTGCTAAGCTCTTGAGCTGTTTAGCTAGTAAGCTTTGTTAAGCTCTATGAGCTTAGGACGAGTCGTGTCGCTCGAGTTTCGCTCTTTTGAGCTCGACACGAGTCCAGCTCGTTAATTCGTAAGCTCTTTTATTCAAGCTTACCGCGATTATGACGCTCAGTTGGTTTGCTGCCGCTTTTATAGTGCAGCGACGGCCTGCGGGTCACATGACATAGGATTATTGGCTAGCGTTGTTAAACGTGGTCGAGGAATACACTGTGTCTCAAAATAAGCAATGTACTTGACTTTTGACCACAACTTTGGCAAATTTAGACCGATTTTCGAATTTTTTTTATCATCAGATTTCCGAGGAAACTGCATAATATATAACCACTATAGTGTCTTCTACTTCACCTTAGCGGTGTTGCTACACTACCGTGCGAAATTCAAGTTTTAGATACTGGCTGTATTTTACTCACATCATCGAAATTAATTGGGTAATTGGGTTTACTTGAAAACTTAACAATATTTAGCGTGCGAACGCTAAAACAAATTTCACAGTGATTACTTACGCAATTTTTGTGCAATACGCGGAGCATAAAGTGCAGATAATGCAAGAACGTTTGGAATATGATTTGATAACAAACTCTGTGAATTTAATGCAACAAGCTACTTCCCCGTTGTCATAAGGTGACACTAGTGTTTGTAGCTGGCATCACGGATCCTCTTTTGATTACCGCTGCGTTGTTTTTCAAATCTTCTAGTTTAAGATTCAGATCTGAGAGATGATTTCTGAGGTTATACATTCAATACGCCATTAAAATCGGCAGAAATTGTAATTTTCATGATTCACAAGGTAGTGCAGAAACATAGTTAAGGTGAGGTTAAGAATCTGTATGTTATTTGTGTATGAAATTTTCCCAGGAATCTCAGAAAAAAAGAATTTCGTAAATCGGTTTACATTTGCCAAAATTATGATACTGTTTTTTTTGAGACAGTGCAGATTAGAGAACCTGCATACTGCGCGCATTGCACAGATCGGCGTCGGGGATGAAGTGAACCCGGATGAACTGATGGACATGGCAAGCGAACCACACGAAAACAATGTTTACATAGTGTCGAACTACTCAGGGTTGACTCTGGACGTCGGTAATCGACTCATCAACGCCGTCTGCGACAGTGAGCATTTCTGCCAATCAATATCCATTATTATAGGCCTAATTTTATTTTTCCAACAATGTGATCATCTACCGCAGATGGATCGCGCGACGCTGTACGTCATGCGGTTGAAATTTTGTGATCTGCTGCACAACATGTACAAATAATCTAATAGAATAGGCGAATGACATTCTAGGTCACTAGGTCACTCTAGATTACAGAAAATGACACTATTCGACATGTACTATGTAGTAACAATGTCTGCATCTTGCACCGTTTCTGAGATATTACCACGTTTACAGTGTATACGTTACTGTCTGTGAGCTTGAGAAGTGCTTCAGTGTTGATATGGCAGTTGAAATCAGAGGCTATGTACTCTTTCCGATTTGTGTGAAAACCGCAGATAGGACCAAACCCCCGAGATCGACACCTAGACAAACAAAGCAATATGATGTATAGCTTGTTACACAAAATGTGCTGTCACATTAAATGATCGCTGCGTTTTGTTAACATTTTAACATAATTTAACAAGGTTTGATGGGTAAAGACTGCCTTGGCAGACACATAAACCCCTATTGTGCACAATTTATTTTTAGTACTATTTACTGATATGTAAGTTAATACGTGATTAGATTAGGGTTATTAACAATACAGCAAAAACAGTTAAGAGGAGATTAAATGGACTTTTGGGTAATAAATGAATTTCACGCCAACAATTTCGGACTAAAGAGTTATAACTGCAGAGCAATTTCTGCAAATTTTGACTACTTTGCAACGTTTTTGAGATGTAGCTAGTCATTTCTTGAAAGTCGCAAATTTTTTATACTTACGTGTATTTGATGCCTTCCTTGTCGTGACGGTATTGGAATTTCACCAAGATCTATTGCGGCGTTGGTTGCGTGATTATATGTTTAGCAGTTTTGCTAAACGACCGATATTTTTACGGACAGAGACAGACGGAAAAGACAGAGCTATAGTAGCGCCTCTGAAGTTACGACCATATGGCGCTATACAAATGTGTATATTATTATTATTATTATTATTATACAGCGCTAGCAGCGCGCAACTTGGTGAAAATTAAAAAATACCTAATCAGCATTCTCGTTGTTGAATTTCTGAGACTTTTATTGATAAAATTATGATTTTGACATATCTATATGGCAGCGTGCTTAATTGTGGTGTTGTGTGTGTTGATGCAGATGTGGATTACTGCGATAGCAACCCGTGCTTGAACGGTGCTGAGTGTCGTCCACTTACAGGTGGATTCACGTGTAATCCGTGTCCACTCAACGTCACAGGCGCTTTCTGCCAGTTTGGTATGTTAATATACTGAGCTTGCGCATTGCATTCCATACATATTCTTTATAAGGTCGAAAATCGTGTTGTACATATCCTTTCTTTTCTGCACTGAACTCTTGAACTGCTACCGTCTGACAATGTCATAGCTTAGATGATAGCTATCTTAAGCCTAGACGTGTGTTCCTTCAGACCTAATTCGAATGTCCCCTACTATGATTAGAGCTTCTGTATCTCCTGATCTCATGGCACATACATTTTGTTCTTATTATTTGCCACTGGTGGGGGTGCATAATAATGCAATCAGCGTGTTAGTATGTCTATATGTCTGTCTGCTCGCATATTTCAAAAACTGCATGTCCAAGCCTCACGAAATTTGCTGTACATGTTACCCATGGCGCGTCTTGGTCCTTCTTTTTACTACTACGACGGTATGTAGTATGCATTTTTTTGTGAATAATGTCATGTTTTCACATACTGCGGCCCATGAAGCGGAATAAGGACGACGTTATGTTTTGACGAATTTGTCAGGTGGTGGCACCTAATGCCTTGTTGTTGTTGTTATTCGTAGGCCGCATTGCCGGCGCGCTGTGCATAGTCATGCAGCCTATTGCAAGAGATGTGAGATGTCGCACTTGGCGTGGTCTGTGTACGTAAAGTAAAGTAAAGTAAACAATGTAGGTCTATAGCATGTAGCAATAACTTATGCCTCACCGCTACGAGCAACCAACATGCCATATGGGACCACACAGTGTTAGCTGCTACCCGGCAGAGGTGAGAATCCAGTTTTTACCCGCAGCCGAAGCAGATACTCGATTTAGCGACCCCGGAGGGATGCAAGTCTGAGTTGTTCTGTGTGTGATGAGCACACGGCTGAGCTGAGCTGGACCGATCGAGACGCCGTGTGTGGGCTGACTCTTGTGGTTCCAAGGAACCATGTATTAGAGTGGATGAGTGTTTTTCAAGACCTACCAACACCGAACAGGGCGTGGCTGTTAGGTAACCGCAGTCTGACTCCGGTAGCTTTTGGTAGGCCGCTAGTATACCAGGTCACATAAATTATTTCATATAAGAAAAGTAGCGGCGTGGCGCGGTAAGTCTGGTAGGTTTTGGTAGGCCTTGAAAAACACGACTTGGGCTCAGATCTCCCACAAGGAGAAGCGCTTTTGAGTGGGACATATGACGGCCCTGTGTAACGTACCTAGACATGAGCGCATTTCGCATCGTTCGCCTTACGCCGTTCGCGACGCGGACTAATGCATTCTTCGCAGTCAGTGGTGACAAGGCGGCCTTTTGCGAAATTACTTCGAACACTTGTTACGTAAAGATGATGGCGACATTCCGCGCTGATGTACGTCTATGCCCGCATGTTGTAGAATGCAACGAAACAATAGACCTGGCATTTGTGCTACATTCCGCTGGGACCGTGCACCCTGAACGTTGGAATTACGTCACGCAGTTTGCCGTCGATATCATCCAACAAATGGATGTGGGTCTGAACCGCACCAGAGTTGCTGTCATCACCTTCAGTGACATAGCTCACGTTCGTTTTACTTTGGACCGGTTTGCAGCTCGTCAAGATGTCATCCAGGTCGTTATGTCACGTCAAATACGACGTTCATTACATTACAATTTTTCATTTCTAATTTTCACAGAAATAGCCGCCGCCACCAGAACCAACTATACCTAGAGAGAGAGAGAAAATTTATTTGCCTACCAAACTGTAAAAGCAGTATCAGATACAACAGTTATCCTTACCGAGTTCTGACCATGTGGAACGAACTACCCCCGCACGAAACTGATTTTAACCACAGATCGAGAATTTGTTACCTCAGCAAAACAAATTCGCGAATTTTAACGAATTTTCCGAAATTAAAAAAAATCGTAAAAATTCGTACAAAAATTCGTTTAATGCCCGAGTGGGCGTTGCCTTCCAGTGGAATAAAAAAAATTCGTAAAATTCGTTAAATTTTAAGAATGAAAAAATTCGTAAAATTCGAATTCTCGGTCTATGATTTTAACTCCCTAGGTAGTTTTAAGTCCTCTTTAACATCAGCGCAGTTTCTGCGTCATTGTAAAGTTAGTTTTACATAGACTTCGAATAACAGTTTCGTATATTGTTTGCAATTGTATATTGTACTTTTATACTTGCATATTTTATGTTTTATTTTTCAGCAGTTTTATGTATTACTTACTGATTTTATTACTTGTACGTATGCCTCTTGGCCCTTATGTTGCTAAATAAATAAATAGTTCGTTAAAGATTTACATCGCCTACAGATGCAGAATTACTGCTAGTAAACCCTTAGGCAACGCCTACTTATGCAAGAGCAATATGGAAATAAGTTAGATGAGATAAACAACACACATAGCCTAAGTACAATAGAGATACAAAGTAACGGAAACATTCGAAGACAAGTAATCAGAATCTATCGACGGTGGAAGGAATCTTTGAACGAAGATTGCCATGTTGTCGGCTTGGACAAACCATGGACTGGTAATCATTCAGAGCTTTACGTACAACAGTATGAAGAAAAAGGTGTAGAGGAATTAGAAAATGGTGGATTTACGATTTTGAGGGAGACCTCACACAATTGGGCAGGAAGCAGATGACTTATCAAAAGACAGAGAATGAGATCGTTCACCGTTTAGCCCAGTGGTGAATTACAAAAGGGAATGAAAAAAACAGAACACGCTATACGTGTAATTTAGCTGAATAATTGGAAAATTTTTGATAGTTCGATAATATTCACAGTAAATTAAACTTCTTTGTGACATTCTTGCATAAAGGTACACAACTACTAGTTGACCCACGTTGGGCGCCAGACAACCATGGTATTTATTTCAAAGATGCGTCAATAATTTGCTATCTGTGAAGCTGCATGTTATCGTTGGTTATTTCCAGGCGGTGCGTCAGTTGCCGTACCTTGGTGGTCGAACAAACACGACGGCTGCTCTAAATCTACTGCATGGAGCCGTGTTCCAGACGTCAGCCGGAGATCGTCCGTTTGCTCCTAACGTGGCGTTGCTGGTCGCCAACAGCGAGTCAACGGTCGACCGTGACCGTGTGTCGAACGAGGCGGCTGCCTGCCGTGACGCAGGCGTCGTCATGATCGTTGTCGCCGCTGACCGTTGGGTGGCCGACTCAGTTGAGTTGAAGTCGATCGTCAGTCCTCCGATAGAGCACAACTACTTTGTCACTTTATCTCTCAGTGCTCTGCCAAACATCACCCAGTCCGTCATTCCTGCAACTCTTTTGTGTCCAGGTTTTACACTCGCTGTCCTTCTATAAACATGAGAGAAATCACTCGATATTACGGCACTGATTACATGTCGTTATCCTGAATACTTTAGACAGTGATAGTACTCGTAGCATTTGTCGCGCGTCAGCATTGCACAGAGGGCGGTACTGATGTAGCAATTTTGCACTTCTGTTCGTACACACGCTGATATTCTACTAAAACGACTGCACAAGCAATCAATGTTGCGTGGTAACCTGTGGGCCCCGGCTTTACCACGCCATAGATTTTGGTGAATTTCCAATATGGTAACCCAAACGGAGGCGCCGAATACAGTTTGTAAGTGGGATACGTGAAATTGGCAACTTTTGACCATGCTAGAGTTCTTCGTTCGTGACAACGTCTGCGAGAAAATATGCGTCCAACTGCCGTGATAATCCTCGTCGACGACCATGTGCTGGCGGAGTGATACTGCAGTGTCGTCAACAATGTTTTACGGTCGAAAGTTTGTTTTTGACACTGATCGCCCACTTTAGTTTATACTGCAGAGTTCGAGGATACGCGTATGATAAAATAAAATACGTAGAAATACGTACGTATTTAAAATAATAAAATACGCGTATGATACGTGTGCTAAACGTGCGCGTTGTGCAACAGTCGGCGATCCATAGAAAGTTAGAAACTGTAACGTCATAAAGCGTCATTTGATATTTTGTACTCTCGGGGAAAGCAATTTAATTTGTTGTAATTGTACTCAAATAGTTGTAATTGTGCAGTAGATAATTGCGAGTTTGTAGTTTTCATTAAATTAAAGTAATTCGTTCGATGTTTGAAATGTTAACTGGTCATTGGGTACCGTAAAACTTGTAGGCTAATAAAGAGGACCAACTTGCAGTTGATTTGCACAACATAATGTAAGTATACATTATTGCCAGGTTGCCACTGCCAATTGACAAGCCGAGTCGTCGTTAGCGCAGGGCTGGCGCTACCGTGCAGCGCGTGAGGTAATCAATAATCCATTCATGGTAAACGGAAAATCGGTAACGAATTATGTAAAAAGTGTCGGTTTTAGACGTTTTCGTGCTTGTTTATATGTCCAACATCTATATCTAAAAATGTATGGACCACAGTGCCTAGTATCGTGAACGCATCGAAATCGCTACTACTGCGTGAAAGTGTTTTGTATGTTGTAACCGAGATTAAACAATTTAACTAAGCTTAGATTTTACATTGATGTAATATATTGACTTCGTTTTGACAGAGCCAAGCCCAGTAGGGTGTCGTAAAAACGCCGACGTTGTGTTCGTCATCGACTCGACGTACAACTTGCAGGAGAAAGACTTCCAGTTGTACATCCTCGGAACGATCGCCGACATCATCCGACAGCTCGACGTAGGCTGGGTCAGGACTCGCGTAGCTGCTGTACAATTCACTGATACAGCAAAGGTGCGCCTAATTTCAATTCACTTCGTTATATCTAGCGATATCTAGCGGGGTGGGTCACAGGTGGAATGGGGCGTCGCCCACCAACGACTATGGTCGTCAGAAAACTAAAGAGTTCCTGGGCTACAACGTGACGTTGTTTGCGTGATCCCACGTTTAGCCGTTTTGTCACTACCGGCGTGTGACAGACAGACGAACAGACAAACAGACGGACGGACACACGACGACAGCAACTTCCGCGCTAGCATAGCGTTGCGCGGGTAATAACTTGCTAACACGTTGAATTTCCTAACTTGTGAAGCTTGTCACGTTTTGTTGACTGCGTGCAGGTGGCGTTCTATTTAAACAACTACACTCGCACAGACGACCTAGTGGCAGCCGTCAGTAGGATCCGATACGGCGGTTATCCAGCTAACCTATCAGCAGCGCTCAACGCTGTTCGATCTGACATTTTCACGGCATCAAATGGCGCCCGGCAAGACCCTTCAGTCTTGAGGTTGGCTGTCGTCTTCGTAACCGAAACCCCGTCGTCATTCCGGTTGTCTACGTTGAATGAGGCAATGCAAGCTGCTGACAAGGACATAGGCATCGTGACGGTGGGCGTGGGAACATTCGTTAACCGTCAACTGTTGTCTTCCATCACGTCCTACCCGAGCAGCAAGAACATGTTTATTGTGCTATCCGTTCGCAATGTCACCGATCTCGCAGAACCAATCAAACGCACCATCTGCAGTGGTAAGCCACGAATACATGTCATTTCACAGTTTTTGATTTTTTTGCCAAAAGCATTGAATTGTACACATGCCGGTTTCATTATTCTTTGGCTTAACGGTTTTTTTTCGTTGGGCAGTTCGTTCTGATGCATTCAATGTTTCAAACCCCTTATAGTGACGTAATGCAGTGTAGCCTATCGTAGATTTCTGAATCAATAGGCTGTAGACCAATAATCGCTTATTACCAATTACGTGTATATTTTAGTTTACCAATTTCACAAATTTGCAGTGTGTTGTTGATTACATTAATTGCTGTACATTGCTGTAGGACGAAACGACGACTTGTAGTCTTTGTAATTACCTAAAGTGTAGCTGCAGCGGATATATCAGGTTTACTAATTAGACTGAATTGTGTTCAGTGATTACAGAATCACTGGCCATATTTTACCACATGTTTCTTCATTTGGATTTCAAGCAACACTGACACTTGCGTCTTATACATATTGAGTGGTATGATCAATGTCTTACGGAAGTGATTTGGCCTACTTTCTATTGCTGTCGTCCAACAGCGTAGACTGCGTAGTTAGAACTTTATATTTCAAAATGTCGTAGTTCAAAAAGTTATAGATCATTGAACGTAATTTTCGAAATTTGAATACGGGTTGCTTAAATTTTAAGCTGATTATTTTTAGACATTTCAAGCATTCCCAAAGCGTTACAGGTCTCTGAATATCCCACCGCTGTTTTACAGACATGAAAACACTGACAGTGTTCGTATGTGTTCGTATTGCTCTTTACCACGCGACACTATGCTGACGCAGTGTGTGCTGTCATTGTGTGTCCATCCGTCTGTCCGTCCCTTCTACCTTCCAACCGTCACGGACCGGAGTTCTACCAAGACGGCTAAACCTAGGATCAGGCAAACAACGTCGTACAATATCACAGCGAATCTAGTTTTCTGACGCAAATATCTCGGCGAAATTACAACGAGGTCACCCTCAACGGTGGCTCCAAATAGGTGAAAATCGACGACTTTCGACTGTATCGCTATTATTATTTATTAGAAACGGTGCAAGATAGACATAATTCCTATAAAATGATAATAGGAACTCGCATGCGCTCTATGAATGGAGTTACTTGCAGTCATCTTGAGTTACCCAAACTACCCCAAAAATCCTTATCTTCGAGACCTTGTATTGCCATTCATATCTTAATAATAGAAACCTAAAATTTGGTGGATAAGCTGATCGTAGCTCACGGATGGCAAACCATCCCCGAAAGTTGCGTGGTCAGGTCAAGTGAACCATTTAAATTTTGGTGAGCACCGCTAAGCTCAAGTCACCAAATTTTGTATAAAGGCAGAATATATCAAGTGTTAGCACTGGCATGACAAACTACCCCCAATGGGTGTGGTTAAGGTCACATGACCCGTTTTAAAAAGTTTTGGCTCTAATCATATCAATGAAATCGGTGAAGTTAGACATTTTAAATGTCGTCTGCTGATTGACACAGAGAAGTCCTAGTGCATGCACAATATAATTACCCCGAAAGTGATGTGTTCAGAGTCACGTAACCTCTTTTGATTTTGGGAAATTAGTGATAATATATGGACACATTGCTGCAATGGAAGACTAATAGGTGATGGTATGTGGTCGATCGAATGGCGCCATTACGGTGGGCCTTAGTGACCTGGAAGGTCACTATTGCTGTTTGAAACCTTTCGACCTCACATACATACTTCGGGAAATACGTAGTGTAGTATTTACGACATGTTCACACAATAATCGGAAAACGCACGTGGCTTGCAATTTCAACTATCTTTTACGAAACGAAAAACGTATCAGGGTCACAGCCAGTCTTACACTATAAATGTGATAATAGCTCGAAAACCATGCCAGGCAGTCTTTTTTATTACGGACCACTAACAGGACGTGATATATGACCTATTGAATAGAGGCAATTCCGATGACCTTAAGTCACTTTCATGGTCATTCCTACTGCATACCTTTCAAATGTGATTTTTCGTACAGCTGTGCAACAGTTGACAAGATTTCAACTGACATAGCGCGTCGCGCGGTCCCTTTGCGGTAGCGGAGCTTCTTGTTCTGTTATGATGTTTAACCCTGCAATTGGACATAATTTATGTGTTTCCAGATAACGTGTCTTGTGAATCTAACCCGTGCCTCAATGGCGGCCAGTGCAATGAAGCCGTGAACACCATCGTCTGCGACTGTCCTACCGCAACTTCAGGAGAACATTGCAGTATTCGAAGTACGTGTGTCATTGCTTTGTTTGACGTAGGTCTTCATGTACATGATGACCATGATTCATAAAATATGCCAGCTATTTCAGAAAATAGCGCCGTAGCCACACGGTTAAGGCATGGCAGGATTTTTCGTGATGACCTTACTACACAACTACTGTCGATTGTCATGGATAATTGCTTTTTACGGTGCGACATTATGCTAGCAAGGTGCATGCAACGGTCCTGTGTATGTGTCTATCACAAGTAAGCAAGCAAGTAAGTAAGTAAATGGCTTTTATATAGCGCCGAGGTCTTTAGAAAAATCGGGGCGCGGAGTCGGAGTTATGATCAAAACGACTGAGATAAAACGCGCGAGATAGCTCATGTATTCTAGTTTTCCGATGTCAAAGACCTCGATAAAATACTAGTGGGTGAACCCTAGAAGGGGTGCGAAATGTAGGTGGGGCAGGTTAAAATGGGCGATTGGCGACCAATATTTTGCTATGTCTCAGCGACGGTCCAAGGTACCGACATAGTTACGATGGAAGGCCAATGGGAACTCGTATGCATTCAATCCAGTGGTGCTATTTTGTATTTTCAATGACCTTGTGCGTTCTAGCTACCCCAAACTACCCTAATTTTTATATTTTGCGTCGCCTTTCATACACTCGTAATTGGCGGAGATGGAGACTTCAAATTTGGGAAGTAGGTTGATCGTAGCAAGTCCTAACCCGTGGATGACAAAAACCACATCTGATGGGGACGTTGCCAGGTCACGTGACTTATTAAAAACATTTGGTCCCAGTCGGAGCTCTGTAACGGCTGAAGCTAGAATGATCAAATTTTGTATATCGATATGCTATGCTAAGTCCTAACCTCTGGATTACAAACCGTCCCTAAAATAGGCGATATCAGGGTCTCGTGAGACATTGAAGATTTTGGGGCTGCATCTCATAGCTCTCATATTTGGTATGCTGATTGACACTGACTCGCCAGTTTATTACACTCAGCATCCACCTTTGTTCTTTCCGTTTCCGATCGCTTGAGGGACGTTGCCATAGCAACTAACATTAGCGTTAACATTTGCGAAATCGGCCTATTGACCTTCCTGAGTCGCCTGGCATTTGGAAACGGATTGCAATATCGCCATTCTGCTTTCAAAAATTCATCTGCGATGATCTGGCTATATTGATATTGATTAAAAAGATTACTTACTTACTTATTGTTTGTAAGTTTAGTGAACCTTGGTCCAGTAGGCCTAACTCTGGAGTTTAAGAGGGTCGTCGGCCTGCACCCCCTCATTTAAAAATAAATCATTTGCGACAAATTACCTTATGATTTACATGACCGATTTTCCTCAAAATTTTACCATATGGCAGGTATTTCCGATCTCTGAAGGGACGTTGTCGTGCCCGTGGCAACCAATTTTAGCGTCAATTTATTCGTTGCCGTGGCATTCGGAAACGGATTGCAATATCGCACTTCTACGATGATCTGGCTACATCGTGTAAACATTTGGTGAACATCGGTCCAGTAACTTGAGAGTTTAAGAGGGTGAAATCGTCAATCAGCAGTTTGGCTTACTTCTAGACCTTGCAGGGATCAGTACTGAGTTTTCTGGAGCGATCACTACTCAAGTTTTGTTTCACCTTTACGCTAGAGAGCGTCACTGCTATGCCGCGCGGGCTACATGCTGGGCTCTGCCACACATTTTGACATTAAATTTAATACCAAAACATTTTCATAACCAAAAAGAATGTTACTACTTATTTCGGTTGCTATAGTAATACAGTACCTTGTATTGTAGTAGTTATATAGCGACACTTCTTTTATCGTCAACAACTGAAAAATCTACAGTGCACCACATACTTCACTTTGATGTCGTGACTAAACAAAGCATTTCGTGCAGCACTAAAAGACATAACACTGTGTCACTGCAGTTTACAAATATTGGCACAAGCAGCAACCGCAGCAATATTTCAACTGCTGTCCGTAGATTGTTCGCGCGGCTCGGACATCGTAATCGCTCTGGACACATCAGGCAGCATCGGAGAGGATAACGTACGCGAGATAACCGGGTTTCTTGGTCTGCTGATCAACTCTCTGTTCGCGGAAGGAAACGACACCGATCCCTCGGTGACCCGTATTGGACTGGTGACGTTTTCAGACTCGGCAAGCATTGAATTCCAACTGAATACCTACCGTAAACGAACCCGGCTACTTCAGGCGATTAACGTGCAGTACGTCGGCGGAACGACGAACACACCTAACGCCATCAGGTACAGCACATGTTAGTAAGTAAGTAAGTGTTTATTTCAAACTGGCGGTCGTGTGACCGAAGAGCTCAATATATTGAGTATACAATACAATGTTGTTTTTCAGTGATGTTGAACGAGGCCAAATGGTGGAGGCCGACGCCCACACCTAGGCCGAGCGCTCGAGGCCGAGGCCGTCGCTAAACCCTCCAGGCTTAGAGCAAGGTCAGAAATTAGATGCTGAAGCCGAGGCAAAATTGTGGCTTCGATGCCAGTAAGGCCTTAACATCTCTGCTGCTTTCATTCACATAATCGAACATTTTTTTTCATACATGGCGGGATTATCGAATACGGCGCATAGGATTAAAGGTCTACCAGGAGCCGAAGTGACGATACCGTTCACTTGTCCAGTACGCACTGAGCCACTATCAGGATAGAATTATACAATTCATAGACTGTTCACCATCCGTACTATTAACATCATACTGTAACAATTGCTTGACTCTATATTTCTATTGTATTGCATTATTCATTGTATCTTTTATTGTATTAACATTATTCATTGTATTTTTACTTTTATATGTATCTTCATTTGTATTGATTTTTGAGCATGTTTAGGCCTATAGCTTGTACATATAGCCTTTATTTAGCAATTCAGCTGTTTAGCTGCAAATATGTTACAATAAAGTTGAGTTGAGTGCTAAATAGCATCGTAGACACCACTTGCGATTGTAGACGTCACGCTAGATATGCGCCGTTTGTGAAATCGCGCGGCGTGTGGATGTAGAATTGGCATGTGTGGATATGCACCAGTCCCCAAAGATGGACGTACTTGTTGCTTTATTCGTTGTTCTGTAGTGATGCTGCAAAATCCACAGTTAGCCAACTTAAAATCTCATCTTATGTCTGAAAATGTCCTTCTGAGGATTCTTATACGTGCTGATTGCTATCCTTTATTTACGTTATTGTGTCATTTGCGTAGAGATGCTCGTGAAACAATGTTTCGGCAGTTGAACGGTGACCGTCCGTTTGCTCCTAACTACCTTGTGCTGATCACGGATGGAAGATCAAACAATCGAACACTGACTTGGTACGAGGCAATAGCGACCAGGGCGCAGGCAATTACGATATTGGCGGTAAGCTAGAATCACTTTGAAAATACAGATATCATTCGGTGTTGAATGTGTACTACTGTATTAGACACCGGTGTGGCTCGTATCCAGAATTCACACGATTTTTTTCACAGCTTTTCTAATCAATGACATTGATAC
>Ga0209780_1001086_pt1 | contig 17061 bp, 10 predicted proteins | sample WorMetexBAHAMAS2_FD_187384 | JGI IMG/M metagenome (GOLD analysis project Ga0209780, IMG submission 187384) | Marine gutless worms symbiont microbial communities from Max Planck institute for Marine Microbiology, Germany - Inanidrilus exumae... | ecosystem: Host-associated > Annelida > Digestive...
GTTTATGAGCTGTTTTATGGTCATTAATGGTAGCTGCAGTACCAACATGTATGCGCGGCAGCTGAGTTTTATTTTTTCATCCATGGTTTGGGGGGCATGGCCCCGTGGCCCCCCCTTTGGATCTGCCCCTGGAACTTTCAAGTATAAAAGAATCAGAGGCAAGACAAACGAACATATGTACGAGAAACATGGAATCAGTTGGTCAGACTGTCTGAGTACATGTAAATATTGCATCTCGACAGTTTCACCGTGCGGTCCCATCTGCGATAGCTGAGCTTGTTAATGGAGGTGCAAGTAATGAGGATTCCGTCTCGCCGCCGGTCTTTTGGCGGTTGTCCTGTCTCTCATGCTATGCTGCAAATTTTGACCAGCTTTTGAACTACTGCCTTCCCTTCCACCTTCTGTCCCATTGACTGAGACCTCAGTTCCCTACCTATTATGAACAGACAGCAATCTCCCTGCCGTCCATTAACCAAGACGGCAGCCAAGAACATTTCTACGCCCGACGCTATACTAGCGCGGTATCTACTGGGGCCTGTGTCCGTCTGTTTGCCCAGTGAGTAATAAAATATTGATAGTTGGTAACGACGTGTTGTCTTTATCTGGTTGAACAGTAAGTTCTTTGCAAGACAATAGGCCTAGTCCACAAAGTTCAATAAATAATAAATAAATAAATGAAGGCAGGTAACTAGGTAGCGTCAAAGGAACGTAGGACAGAAAAACAAGAAATGTACTGATTTTTGCTGAAATAATAATTCATCGAAATGTATTTATTAAAACACAAAATACTTGCACATTAAGTGATCAGTAGCGGACCACATAGGCCCTAGAAGAGAAAAAAGATCGCAACAGTATGTGTGGAAGAGTGGATTATAAATAGGAGATTGTGCCAAATAAGAAGTCATTAGCTACAGTGAGTCGCAAGCATATATACATTCTGAGTCAAACAAAGAGCTCCGCTACCGCAGAGGGACCGCGCGACGCGCTGTGCCAGTTCAAATCTTGTCAACTGCTGCACAGCTGTACGAACAATCACGTTTGAAAGAGTTGCAGTATGGAATGACCTTGCAGGTAACTCAAAGTCATCGGAATTGCCTCTATTCGATAGGCCATATATCATTTCCTATTAGTTGTCTATAGTAGCAGCGACTCTATCTGGCACCGTTTCAGATATATTACCACATTTACAGTGTACATGACTGGCTGTAAGCTTAAGAAGTCTTTGGTTTTCGAAACAATTATTGAAGATACGAGCCACGTGGGCTTTGCTATTCATGTGTATACATATCGTAGATAATGCACGTTTTATTTTCCGAGATATGTGAGATAGAGAGCTTTCAAACGGTGAAAGTCACCTTCAAGGTCACTAAAGGTCACCGCATGAACAGCAAACAGTATTGACACAAGTCTAAGTTTCATCGATCACTAATATTTATTACGCCTCCGCCAGCAAAGTACAGGGAATGACCTTAAAGGTGACTCAAGGTTATCGAAATTGTATAATTGTATGTCTGTTTGTCTGTCTGCTGTCTCTCTGTCTGTCTATGCCCCTAGCTCAAAACGGATGCATTCTAAAGCACCGTTACTATAGAACACTAATAGGAAACCATGCTGAAAGTTGAACCCACTGATCTGCGTGGCCGTGTGGACACCACCAGAAGTAGCTTAAACGTCCATGAGGCCGAAAAACTTGCGTCGTCTATATCTCGACAAACATTCTTACTACTACAACCAACGTATATAGGAAGTCACGCCACCTATCACTTGTCGTGGTTAGCGGTATGCCTAATCACCGGAAAGGACCGAAATTGCCGTCGGTGATCGTTTGCCGCCGTCGGAGCGATACCGCTTGCTAAAAGCGGGCATTAGAATCTAGTTCTGCGGCCAAAAGTGGTGGATTTCTTCGTGACATTTTGCATACAGGAGTGATAGGGCTGAGTCGTTTTACGTTTCGTTCCGCCTACGCCGTCAAACGGGCGTTACGAGGACCAGCAGCTGAGTACGATGACCGCTAAGAGTAATGGATGACCGCCGCTTGACCGATACTGGACGTGTGCCGGGTGGTAGTCATGGTTTACGGCCGTTTAGTGAGTCGACGTAGTAATGCGAAAGACATCTGTATCTGTCTGCATCTACCACTCGCCGAAGTTCTTCTCCCTTATTGTACTTTCGCTCGGACGTGGCGGGTCGGCAGAGCATCGCGGCAGCGCCAGCGGCTGCGGCCGCTGAACGCGTACGGTAGAGAGAGCGATGACCGGACCGAACCCGTGCGGCGCGACGCCAAACATCAAAACGACGAACCGACCGGTGATCTACGGACGGGAGGCGGACTTCTCGTCGCTCGTCCGTGCCGACACGTAGTCCACAACAATATCGCACACTCGGGCAGAGGCGCGGCGGAGTCCTAGATGTCCAGTCCGCTGTCAGTCCGCAGATCCAATGTCACGAATACACTGGACAGCAACAGGTTGCAGACGGTTCCCAAGACGGCCATAATTTGTCGTCGTTAATTAACGGATTGTCAGCGCTGACCGAAGCGTCGCTCCCGGGTGACCACGACCAACAATTCGTCGCCAGAGAGTCGCGGCGGGTATATTGTTGTCGTTACGATGGAGCTGGTCGGTCCACTTGTCACGCGGACGACGGGGTTGACGTTTTCAGGTGTGGTCTGGTGGACGACTGGCAGAGAGGTTGACTCGATGCAGCATAGCTTGGTGAGTATAAGTGTCAGCTGGCAGCCTCGCGCGATATGTATCGTAGCGCATGTTGACTCAATTGTTAAAATGTTGCGAAACTGACTGCCATAACGTATATAAGGCCTATTCAACGTACAGATGCATAGACGCCAACTTCGGGGTCCCCCGATATTTTACCTGGGGTATACCCGTTCGAAAATCCCCCCGAATATTTTTTATCTGTTATTTATTTACATGGTCAAGATAGACATGAATATGCGTTTGGTATATGGCCTACCGCGGACCATCTGAGAGAACGTAGGCCTACAGGGAATTCCCCCAATGTTATTCACCCGCTGTCTGCACTGTACGGATGTCAAGACCGCGATATCGACAGACTATACGTTCTCTATTCGTTGCTTAGAAGGTATTCAAATTCTCATATTTAATTAACTGCAGGATGTCTACGCATTACGCAAATGAGCCAATGTAACACCAAATGGATTGGATCGAATACATCGGGTGACGGTGATTTCTTCATATCTATCTATGCCACCTGCACTGGCCGCCATGATGTAGGGCAAGGAAATGTAAACGTTTGCAGCACTTGCAGTCAAATCGCCGATCTGGCGCTAGCACTAAGCTTTCCTAAAATTTACTGATTCAGTTTTATTTAAATAACATGATAAATTTTCACCAGTTAACTTTGCAGAGTACGAAATCATGCCCTACAACATGGAGATCGTATCGTAACCGTAGATTATTGTGACGTCACTTCACCCTATGTATACGTTTGTCCATACATTACAATATCAACATCAGGTGATGGTCGTCACTTATTGTATCTTATTCAGGGCCTCACGATCCGAATTAACCCAATCCGAGGGAACGGCGGTCATCAGTCCTTGAAAATACTACCGCGGGTGGGTTTAAGTCCGCTTGCGCTATACCTCTGTCGGGCAGTGGGTTCGGCGGTCGGCGAAAGAGAAAGGTTCGGCGTTGATGCAAGCAGATCGCCAAGGAGCATCTGTTGCAACTTGTAACTCCATCGAGTTCACATACCGCACGTTATACGTACAGCCGCCGCCACTGCGTTCATTACAACTAACGCTTTTAAATAAGATAGGCCTACCGCAGAGCCGACCTTAGAGGCACACACCTACCGGTTAAGATATCTCGCCTATGTGATGAAAACATTTTCACTTTGCTCACCGATAACGGTTAGTGTTTATAGCGATTTTACACTGACAATAACCGATTGCGAATGAACTTTTTGCAGCGCAAGCCAGTGTAATCCCAACCAGTTAGTGTGGAGATCGTTATGGGGTCTAAACACGTTTGAATCTTCTAAAATATGTTGCGTACATGTTGGATGTACAGTGTGGATGTAGTATTTTTGTGGGCCACGTACGACGGTACGAGCTAAGGTCAACACAAGGTTCATGCGTGTAAAATTTAATTAACACATGAGCTGGAACAGTTCGGATACTCCGTACAGCCCTACCGTACTTTTTGCATTTAACCCGATAATACTAACATGACGGCACCTCATGAAAACGTAATGCGATATGAATTTCAATTTTTAATTATCACTTTGATTTTATTTACTTATATTATTATTTTTAATTTTTTATTGGGCGGCTGTAAGTGCTGTTTAGCCTTGTCGTCCTATTCCATTGTTCCATTGCTCTTTACAGTTGTTATGCTTTATTGTTTACTATGGAACTAATAAAGATAGATAGATAGACATGGCTCTCAGATCAACATCCGAAAACCACGTGTTTCTCAGACATGCAGTTAAATATATAGACGGGAATAAGTTCGCTGGCGAATCTCTAGTATAACACCACCGAGGACAGGACGCATGTGCTGATGCGTTCGAAGATACGACACACTGTTACAAAACTGCTGCACTTCATCATTCTAAAGAACAGGAAGTGTGATTTTTTCCACAAAAATTTATTCTTTATACCTAGTAGGGTATTGAAACGTAATAAGCAAAATACGACAGTAACCAAATAACGTTACAAATTTGTTCGTCTTTTGCCACGCAGGCTGCAGTGCATAGCCGCCGTGGTGGATAGGGCGTTCAGTCACGTCTGTCTGTTTGTCCGCGCTCTAAAAGGAAAACGGCGTCAGCTATCAGCATTACAGTCGGTAGACATGAAGTCCGTGGCAGGACCTCGGCATGCACTGACCCTGAGGTCAAGAGGTCAAAGGTCAAATCATAACTATAAGCCTCAGTTTAGGGCTTTAACCGTTGCGATGGGGATGGGCCGGAATGCGGAGCAACGTGAGTGTGCTTGCCGTTACGACTGCACATTTCTCTAGTTTGGTCGACTCCTCCTAGTCGACCTAATAAAATAGGTCTCAAATGTCCGTCATTACGTCCGTCCACAAAAAGTTTATCCGATTTCAATGAAATTTGGTATGTAGGTAGAGGTCGACGAGTGATACATGTTGGTATGCTGTATAACCCGATCCAAGGTGAAGGTCAAGGCCACGAGCCCTTGAAAGTCGGAAAGTCGGCCATTTTCAACGGCTATCTCCCCCATTTATAATGGGGGCTGGCAAATGACCACGGATTCTTAAATTAGGGGGCGATACGTAAAGCTTATCGGGGCCGGATTTTTTATTTTTGTGCTAGATTTTGTGTCACGTCACTCACGTGACGTTGAAGTTGGCAGTAAGTAGGAGTCGACCGCCAGTCCCGTACGGGGCTAATTTATTTTCCATTTATTTTGCCTCGCAACGCCTATGCATAAAGAGGCGTTCAGACAAAACGCGGCGCGGTGCGACGCGGCACCGCACGGCACCGCGTGCAGCCGCGTTTGGTCTGCGCGCACTCATGCAGATAGTTGCCCGAGAACAAATTGCATATTATATTAATTTAGTTGCCTTAATTATCAGTAGAATCTCTTATGCCTTGTCTGCTTGGGGTGGCTTCCTAAACAGTCAACAAATAGCCTAAACAGGATTAACGCCTTTCTTCGGAAAGCTCGTCGATTTGGGATTTGTAGCTCTACATGTATTTGTGATGTATCAGAATACCTGAGATTGGTTAACAGTAGATTACTTAACAGTATACAAAGCCCTTCCCATTGTCTCTCACACCTACTTCCACCAGAAAAGCAGCACTTTGGCCTACGTCCCAGAGGACATTGTTATGCACTCCTTATATGTCAAAATAACCTTTGTAAACGATTCTTTATTCCCCGATGTCTATTTTGTTTCCTTTAATAATTGTGTTTTATTGTATCTATTGTAGCCATTGTTCTAGGCCATAACGTTTTGCGTTTGTCATTTGTTATCTAATATAAAGGTATCATATCAGTGAGTTGTCATTTGAAAAGCATTGGGAGTCTCTGCTGCGGTGTACGCAGCAAAAGGGTTAATTCAATCCGCAATAATGGCAGACATGCGATGCGGCCAATCGTCAAAATTCTTTGACCACTTGTTTAAAAAGATATTTAAAAAGATATGTTGGCGGCGCCGCGTCATAAATTACCCAAATGGGAACGTATTATATATTCATCTTTATTCATAATAAGATAGCAAAATAAGCAACAAAAAAGAAAGAAACAACAACAACAATTAGTATTAGTGATCGTCTGAACCCCTTTAATATTTACCGCGCGATGCTGTGCTAGCGCGGTATATACTGTCATCGTGTGTCCGTCCGTCTGTCCGTCCGTCTGTCACAAGCCGGCACTGTACGAAAACGGCTAAACGCAGGATCACGCAAACAAAGCCGTACGATAGTCCAGGGATTCTAATTTTCTGACGCCAAAGATCCCGGCAAAATTGAATCACCCCAAGAGGGGCGCCAAATAAAGGTGCGGTAGGCTCAAACGGCGATTTTTGACCAATATCTCGCCATATCTCAGAAACGGTGCAAGATAGGGACATAGTTACTATTGAACGCTAATAGGAACTCGTATATGCTCTATCGAATTGTGCTATTTCCAGTGACCTTCAGTGACATTAACTACCCTAAATCACCCCATTTTCGACATTTTGTATCGCCTTTCATATCTTCATAGGGAGTGGAGATAGCCGTCGTAGAGATATTGACGAGAAACTCCATGGGCCTCTTTACTGGAGCACTCTACCATATCATCACGATCATCACAACGAATACTCTGTATGTACATAGCAAATAGAGGCTTACCACGCAACGGAGCAGTTTGGGAATACTATACAGCCAGTTGTTTGCTCGCCCTAACGCGCTGTGTACACGGCATAATTACATCAATGACAAATGTTCGAACTTCCTCATCGTGTTTCCCGTTTTAATGCAGACAGTTGCTTTCCGACAATTTAAACCGAGGTTCACTTATACGCCCATGTCTCTGACAACAGTCGGTCAGAATTTAGACGAAGTCGATAAGGACACAGCAGTCTAACGAGATGTAGACTCAACAATATCGTGAACTACACCATGGGCCGTATAATGTGCCACTTTATTTTTCACTATAACTCCTGTATTTCTCGATGAATTTTCACACGTTATATATCAATGGAAACAGGAATGAGTGCTCTACAGAAAATATTAAAATTTATAACTGCAACTTAACTATGTCTTCAACTGTGGCAATGGTATCTGCAGTTGAGGATGACCGTGGCCGACGGCTTCCTGTAGTGCGTTCGATCGAACTAGTTGTGTGCAACTTTCTCAGAAATTTATCCAATGCTTGTCTTTTCAATGTTCGTTAGGGTATTCCTGGACGAGTTTTTTGGCAGAATGTTGTTAGATTTAGGTTTGATCAAAATTTCAGAACTCAACAATGCATGTTCCCATATTCCTTTTCATTGCATTATTATTACGCGCGAAGTAACTAAATGAAGTTTACATCGCAGTGTGACGAAAATATGAAGTTATCAGTCAGATAAATAACTACGTTCTAGAGTATTCTATTCTGTTTCCATTGGTAAAAAAGCGTAAAAATCCACCATGAAATACGAGAGCTATAGTGAAAAATAAAGTGGCACGTTTTATAGCCCATGAAGTATAATTATAACACTTGTTGTCTGTCAGGGGCAGAAACTTGACCAAAACACTTATCACAATCCCGGAGTTCGAAGCGTTCAGACTGTTCGGCCGAACAGCGTCCAACAAATTCGTGGGCCCACATTAGGCAAAGCTATTTTTCTAATTCTTCTGGACATTTTTTCGTGCATCACTATTCATCTCTACGGAAAATGAATGAGAAAGGCAGTAAGGGACATTTATATCGAACAGGGCCACACATTTTTAAATCCGGCGAAGACTTTTCAAAGTATACCGCCACCCTTCACGCTCCCGTAAGACAGATTGGTTAACTCCGACGCTAGCCACTTGTAAATTTCTCGATGTAGCTGATGCAGTCGATGCAAGCACGGCCTAAATAGGCGAAAATTTCACACATCAGAAATTCATACGAACTAGAAAAAGCCAGCACTCACAAGAGTGCAAAGACCCACGCCGGCAATGTTTTTTTTGTGACTCGTTACCTTGACCTTTGATATTTTGAGCCCAAAATTAATGAGTTTACATGACTCTTTTTGAAACATTTCTGTGCTAAGTTTGGTGATCCCAGCTGCATCGGTATTTGAGATATCGTGCGAAAATAAACAGACAGACACACAGACAAACGACGGTAAAACCCTACCCGGGGGACTGCCGCCGGCGTGGATTGTGTTCGTCGGCCACATACCTGTTGCTATGACAACTTACCTGGCTGACAATCATAAAGCGTGTCCAGGTGCGTACGGACGCTGGGACACGTCTGCCGCCGAATCAGGAAACCAAGCTCCACCTGTTGACTTCCGACGGGAAATGTTGCAATCACCAGCACCTGCAGCAGTGTAAGTTGCGAAACTGTCACGCAATGATGTACGAATTGTTGAAAAACTATCACTTTGCTAACTGTTGTAACAGTGAGTGGAGCATACGTCGAAGGCGTATTGTCTCCAGTATACGTCGGCATGGTGACTTTATTTCGCTGGCCGCGTCCAGCGGAAAGCGTAATGTTTACTTCGCCCACGTAAGGGGTGCAAAGTATTGCGATGAGTACGTTCGTGTGTGTCTGTGTGTCTCTCTGTCTCTCCGCGAGGATATCTCCGGAACCGCACGCGCGATCTTTACCAATTTTTGTGCATTTTTGCCTATGGCTGTGGCTCGGTCCTCCTCCGGCGAGGTTGCGACATGTAATGTACTTCCGGTTTTGTGGATGGCATAATGTTTTTTCTACGCCCCCTGGACCGTGGTTACCTGCAGCGTGGTATAACAAAGGATGCATTCATCGCCTTGCAAACCCCCGTAAGGGGTGCGTAAGTATTGCGATTAGTATGTCTGTGTATCTCTCTGTCTGTCTCCCCGCCAGGAGATCTACGAAACTACACGTGCGATCTTTACCAAATCTTAATGCATGCTGCCTACGGTCGTGGCTCGATCTTCCTCCGGCGAAGGGGGCGAAGTCTACGACTATCTACGACTGCCTTGTTCGGTCTGGCGTCCGTCTGTCTGTCTGTCCCGTCTTTTTTTAAATGTTAGTAGGGAACGCGGCGCGGCGCATACTCAACGCGACTCACCAGGGGGCAGCATGCGACTAGGTGGCGGAAGAAAAGGAGAGCGCGTGAGCGAGATACACTGCAGCAGGTGGTAGAAAACACATCTGTGCAAAGGCGTCACACCCAGCAAGCGTTAATAGAGCGCGGTTGTGATGGCGTCCTTTGAAAAATCCCGCATAGAGTCCAGAATTCCAGATTATCCCAAAATACAACTTATTGAATTATTACAATGCTTATCTCATTCAATATTTCCTGAAAATTCCTCATAAAGTTTGGGTTTAATATGGTGCATCTCAGAAAGATGCATAAAACAGCTCAAACGAATGCATTACCTCATTGCTCGAGAGTTAACAACAATCAGGGCGGCCCGTATAGTCCCGGCCCGGCTGCACGGGCCTGGAATTAATCTAAACAAACGAACCTATTACTATAGATGTCGCACGTAGCGTCGTCTGTCTGTGTGTTGATCACACGGATGTGCCCTGCAAAAAGGCTGAAGCGATCGAGATGCTGTTGGGGGAGCTGATTCGGGTGCGCCAAAGGAACCGTGTATTAGAGGGAATCGAGATGCCTCCACGGGAAGGGGCAATCTTTGACGGCGTCCGGCTCTTTGAAAAGCATTGGGAGTCTCTGCTGCGGTGTACGCAGCAAAAGGGTTAATTCAATCCGCAATAATGGCAGACATGCGATGCGGCCGTTCGTCAAAATTCTTTGACCACTTGTTTAAAAAGATATTATAAAGTGTGCAGATGACTCACCGCAACATAGCACAGTACCAACATGACGTAATCCGAGATGTGGTGACGTCACCGAGGCCGCAAACGTTGTTGATGTTGCAACTTTTACCACAGTGTCACGTTCTCTTTGTTGGCGTTTTGCACGCTAACTGCAAGTGTGATTCAGACGAATTCTACCGACTTCTCTTCATATAGATTCTCTTTGCATTGCAGCAAAGACAAAATGCTGCAAAGTATTGATTAGTGTGCCACGCAAACGCCATCGTTTTCACTGTCTTAAGGCTCTGGTAGATAACGCCAAAATCTAACAGACCTTGCTCTGTCCCTCTCCCACTGTTGTACGGCGCACGCCGAATGGCCTCGCCAATTTTCACATAGCTAATCGACTCGTCAGAGAACACTTGCCTGCACCAGCAAGGCGGTGGCTATACTATGCTGGCATCGGCGGAACCTTAGTCGTCATCATCCGTCTTCCATGACAACAGCAGCAGCAGCAACAGCAGCACGCAGTGGTTGCTCGAGATGCGCGTAATCAAAAATGGCGGTATTATATACTGTTCATGAATTCCAAAACGTTCCTTTTTATTGTTCGTCTGATGTTGTCCCTATAATAGTAACATATCGGCCAGTGAGTTCTAGCACGCACACATTGAATTTCTAGAATCTGCACTACATGATTGTTATGTTGGGCCTGTGATTGTTGTGTTATTGTAGGCATACTTCTGTTAGTATTACTTGTAAACATATGATAATCACTGCGCGTTTGCCTTTAAAACGTTTAAAATTAAATTACTTACAGGTCCTAAGCGACGGTCTATACGTTTTCGTCATTAAAGCAAAACCAAGACGTAAAGATGGTAGACAGATGTCAATCATACATAGTAGGTACAGTGCATTCAGTAAACTTGCCACCAGTATTATTAAAGCACTACAGTGCCGCAGTTGGATAGTTTATACAGTATACTTCTGTAGGCTGCAGTGAGAGACTGGCAGGCTTAGTTGTCTGATAATATGTTTAGCCGTTCTGGTACATTTCAGGACTCGCGCGGTCCCCTGGGTTGCCAGATACATTTCCACCCCGCATTTCGTATGAAACCTGGGTTTAATCTTTTGTGTTTATTTTATAGTATAGTATCGTTGCTGGTGCATGTCTATTTTTGTCATGTCACTTTCGTTTCGTCAGTCCCAAGCTAAGTAAAATTGGCTTGGAAGAACGTATCCGAAATCACCTACTACGTAAGACGCTAGCTCAATCAATCGATCACAAATCGGAAACAGACACAGCCGACAAGGTTACGGTCGAACATACAGCATTTTGCAGAACGTCACGCGATAAAACCGTTTTCGTACGTTATGTTTCATACAGCCAATGCAGAGTTGCGACTTCGTTAGCTCTTTCCGACAGAAAACTCCACAAGCCGCGCGATGCTGTATCGCGGTATTTTGGGTGATTGTGTTGTGTGGCATCTCTTGATTCCGTGCATCTCGAGTTGTTACTCGCTGTTCCGCCGGTTTGCACGGCAGCCGTACATCAACCGTTTGCTGTCAAAGTCGGTGTGCTTTTCTTCGCGGTCGGTTGCCAGTCGGAACGAAGCCCTCAGCTTCGTGCCTTCGTTAATGGCGCCTCGTCCAAACTTAGCCTAGTACATGTTAAACGTACGGCTTACGTCGATGCGTAAAAGGGTGGATCCGCACATCGTGAGATATGACTTCGTTTTTCATTGTTCGGTCAGTTATCATCTATTCGAGTAATAACAAGAAGCTCAGCTACCGCAGAGGGACCGCGCGACGCTATAAGTCAGTTGAAGTCTTGTCAACTGCAGCACAGCTGTACAAAAATCACATTTGAAAAAGGCTTGCAGTAGGTGAATGACCTTGAAAGTCACTCAAGGTCATCGAAATTGCTGCTATTCGATAGGCCATACATATTGCTTCCTATTGGTGGTATGTAGTAACTAGAAAAACTCCTCGATCGACGATCGAGGTCAGACCGACCGCGCTGCTACTTTACCACGCCCGTACGCGCTGGACGTTGAAGACATATGACCTTGACTTTCGATCACAGGCGAGCTATGGTCATGATTCCCTCCTACCACACACAAACTTAAATTCAACGGTCAGTTGGTTCAAAAGATGGAGTGGAGATAAACAGACGACAGACGGACACGACCGATTGCATCAACACCTTTTCCGCTAACGCGGTCGGTAACAACGACACCATCTTGCACCGTTTCCGAGATACTAACACATTAACAGTGTGTGTGACTGCTTGTGACCTTAAGAATTCCTTCATTTTAGAAAAGACAGTTCAAATTACAAGCCATGTGCACTTTTCGATTCATATGTACATTTCCAGAGCTACGGGAGTTAGAAAGGTTTCAAACAGCAAAAGTATAACATTTAAGGTTACTTAAGGTCACTGGCAATGGTGCCATTCAATAGACCGCATAGATTTCCTATTAGCCTCCCACTTCAACTATATTTCTATCTCGCACCGTTTTGGAGATATTATCAGTTATTACAGGCCCGCCTAATGGGCCAGTATTGTTTTGTTCGCTGGCGTCTGTCGTTTGTTGTCGTCGTCTGTAACGCTGCCAGCCGCCGGCCGCGTAAGCGGTCGGGCGACTGACACTGAACGGCGGACCAATAGGGTTACGTCCCGTTAGGGCGACACCTTGTTTCCCAGAATTTAAAGACGCTACGTGACCCCGAACACATCCCATATGGGGGTAATCTATCACGCATGCACTCTGCAATACCAATCAGCATTTATTATCCGAAGGCTAACACATGATATATTCTACCTGCATACAAAATTTGACGACTGTGTATGCTTTAGTCGTTCCAGAGATATGATTGGGGTCCCAAAAATTTTAATAGGCCACGTGACCCGAACACGCCCCTTTCAGGGGTAGTTTCGCCCCTTTCAGGGGTAATGTGGAGTCCTTGGGCTAGAACTTGCTACGATCAGCCTATCTACCAAATTTGAAGTGTCTAACTCCACCCGTTAAGAAGATATGAAAGGCGATACAAAATGTGGAAATAGGACTGTTTGGATAGTTCGGATTTGAGAGAAATTTGGTAGTAATTATTATGGTGACGATGGGACGGTAGTAAATAGGCCTGCATGTGCCCACTGTCCAAAGTGCTTTCCACGACAAAGTCTCCATCTACTGTATGTTATGAAATAATGATGATACCTTATGCTCATGACATAGTTCGGACTCGATTAACATGTACAGGTATCTGTAGGAAAATGCAGAAAGTGTAAGATCTCAGGTGCCGTGCTCGTCTATAAGAATAACAAAGCTTAAAACATCTACTCTACGCCGTGTCCGGAAAAAAGGCGCCACAATGTTTTTGTGTGTGACGTGGATGCATCTTCGACACAAGAGTATATGACATTTGTAGCTGCGGTAGTTTATTTCGTAGAGTATAACCAACACAAAACAGCCTAATATTATCTAATTCAGGCGCATTTAATTCACGATAAGATATGTAAATAAAGACGAGAAGTTAAAATCGAAATTATTTTTGAAGAAATGCAAAAATGTTAATAACAAAATTTCAAATCACTAATTCGTCAGAAACATAAGCTGCCATCGAGAACAATGTAACTGATGGTCCGAAAACCAGAATAATTAACCTACAATCAGCAAAACATGGGCTATTTTAACGCAGCAACCGAGTTCAACACTATCAGACACTACCTGGGACTGGGACACAGAAACGCTATAGCGTATTTTTATATAGTGCTACATAGATAGCGACGTGCGGTAAAAATGAGCAGATTGGTGCACACATTATTGTAGGCTGAGAGTGTGCAGACAACCATCATAGCCGTCATCATTATCATCATCATCCTCGTCGTCGTTGTCATCAACTAATTTAATAGTTCACTGACTACAGTAGCGTAGGCCGCCAGTGCATTACATTGTCACATGTTAAAAATAGCTAAAAACTAAAAGCCTCTTTAGACAGTATGATTTCAGTCTTCATTTAAAAACATCCAGAGAAGGTAAATTAGTGCAAATGTCACGTTGGATCTCGTTCCAGGCTGTCGATCCACCGTACTGCACCGTCCCTCGGCATCTTCTGTCGACAGCTCAAGACTGTCATGTTCAAACGATCTTTTGTAGCCAACACGTGACTTGATTATGTTAAGTGCCCCAGCAATAACTGACATTATGATGCGCCACTCTAAATCCTGCATTTTGATGATGATGATGATCCATAGTACAAAAAGGCGCTGTCCGAACTTTGTCCGGAGCCTTATTTGGTACCGGTAAACACTGTTTGTAGACTTTTCCATCCATCCATCCATCCATCCATCCATCCATCCATCCATCCATCCATCCATCCATCCATCCATCCATCCATCCATCCATCCATCCATCCATCCATCCATCCATTTATTTGCTCATAAAACGTATTTAAAACATGATTTTGAGAAACAAAAGAACAGGACGCACAAGGCATATATTGTGCACCAACAGAGGCCCTCAATAACTAAACAATAATATTATACAGACACAATAAAACAATCTAATGCAAACTAACTCTAAAAACCTAACTAGAACCTAAGATCGCTAAAATGAACTCGTTTAATCGTTCGTTTGAATCTGGAATATTTTCCCAGAGTGCAAACTGGGTCTTGATGCTGTTGCAGCGACAGTGCTGGCGAAATCGATAATGTATTTCGGTGCTCGATCGCGGTTGACTTTGTAGCATTGTTTGTACACCACACGCGGTCGTGTTGGCAGCAAGTGTAATCAGAGGACTTGAGGTCTCGGTTGATAATGAGGAGCTGCTTTCACTGGCTAGTCCCGCATCTGGGACCGCATCTTCAGTGCTAACCGCATTTTAGTTCTTAGTTTTTTGCTATTGCTGCTACAGTTCGGTGCGGTAGATCAGGCTGGCTATGCCTATTATACAGTCAGCTTTCCAGTGCAGGCTAAACACATCGTAACGAAGCGATGCGGCTGCTACTTTTACGTTGCCGTTCTTCAACGCCAAGACAGATCTGAACTGAAGTAAACCGAACTGACTAGCAGCTCGCAGTTCTGGTTATCCACGCCAACGGCAATTGCGGGGTACGGTTTTTGCCGCTGTTTGTGTGTCTGTTTGCCGGCACGATATTTCAAAGTGATGCCGCTATAAGATCAGCAAACTTGACATCTTGACATACAAATGTTCCACGATGAGTCCTGAAAACCCACTGATTTTGGGTCAACGGCCAAAGGTCAAGGTCACGAGTCATAAAACCGGTGCCGGCGTTGGTTGTTGCACTCTTGCTTCTCTAGTTCAGTTCAGTTCTGCTTGTTACTGCAGTGTTAACATGCGCTTTTAGCGTTGACTGTGAAATAGTTCGCGCTCGTGTTATTTGTGCCCGTGAAGTTGAACGGCATGACGCGATGTGGTAGTGCCGGTTCCAGTGCCAGAGTTGGCGCCATGTTCGGCGGCTTACGCGGAGGTCTTCTTACAGGGAATCATGCGCACCAGTACCTGTTTGACGGGATCGAACTTGGTCGCATAGATGAACGGATTGGCGCACGTGTACAGACACGTGACGAACTTCGACACGTAGGAGAGGTCAAGAAGAAACGGCAGAGTTGGATCCACGTTCATGAACAGGAAATAGACTTCGATCGGGAACCAGGAGATGACATGCAACGCGCTGATCAAGATCATGGTCTTGATCACGTTGGTCTGAATGTGATTCGTCTGCGCTTGAGCGGCGCTCGATCCAGCAGCGCCATGTCCGGCCATCACCTTGGCCTGATGACGAATCACACGAAGGATGCGCCAGTAGCAGACCACGAAGATCATGAATACGACGACGTAGAAGGACAGGAAGTTCCAGACGAAGTAGACGGCCTTGATCGTGTTGCTTTTCCACACTGCGTACGCGTAGCATACGCCATCCACCACGATGGTCGTCAACATCACCAGGACCATGTTGTATACGACAGACGCGATCCACGCAAATGCCATTGCCGAGTACACCATCCAGTTGCGCAGTTTGTTCTTGCTCCAGGCCGCATGTACGACTTTTAGATAGCGCTCGACGGTGATGCCCGCGAGGTTGATCACGGAACCGATGATGCAGGACCAGATGAGACTTTCGCTGATGATCATCGTACAGAGCAAGAAGCCGGCAAGGCCGCTGAGATATACGTTGCAGATCTTCACGGAGTAGGTGACAATCATGAACAGGCAGCTGAACAGGTCGAGAGCATTCTGATTGACGATCAGGGCGTGCTTTTTGTGCTGTTTTGACGCCACCAGCGCGTACAGGATCAACGCGTTGGCTGCCAATCCGAAAACGCCGAGGATCAGGACAACGCACTGAAAGGAGAGTAATTCCTTGCTAGGTGCAAATGATATCAGACTATTTCCGCTTGCCAGCTGCGTAACCTCGGCCGTTGACATTGTATCAGCAGGCAGGTGCTGCGAAGCGGTCGAATTGTCGTCGTGTGTCATTTCTCTTTGCAACACGCGCTGAACGGTTTTCAACAAAGTACAACATGCAGTCAGTCAATCAAAATCAATCATCTTCAAAACATGCATGTTGAGAAACAAGAGAACAGAACGCACAAGGCATAAACACATGGAACAGTAAAACAAAGACGAGAGACAGAGAGAGGGGGAAAACAGAAAGACAGAAGTAAACACACATACAGCTGAAAGTGACCCACCCCCCTTTCGAGCACAACGATTTCGACCAATATCGGCTCATAGCGCCTCAACCGTGATAGTTAGCGAAAAAAGTTCAATTAGCATCTATAGGAAGTCGACTACGCGCTTTCTAACGAGCCATCGATGAACCGTGTACGTTACCCCTATGTCCTCCAAAGGGTGGCACAAAAAGCGATATCGCTGTTTGTGCCAGTAAAATTCAACTTCTCTCGAAAAAAGTCTGCTACAAAGTTTCTTTGTGTGAAAACTTTCAGCGGCAAAGTTGTAGCTACATCATTCTCCTGTCCAACGGTCCATAGATCGATTGCGGGCGACGTTCTCATTTACCTGAAATTGGCGTTCAAAATGATGCACCCCTTCAGAAAATGCCGATTTCGAAGGCTTTCGCTTCATAGTGC
>Ga0209780_1001087_pt1 | contig 17059 bp, 9 predicted proteins | sample WorMetexBAHAMAS2_FD_187384 | JGI IMG/M metagenome (GOLD analysis project Ga0209780, IMG submission 187384) | Marine gutless worms symbiont microbial communities from Max Planck institute for Marine Microbiology, Germany - Inanidrilus exumae... | ecosystem: Host-associated > Annelida > Digestive...
TGCTTCTCTGTGTTTGATATGAGGCTGCCTCTGCTGCTGCTGATTACAGGCTTCAGCGGTGCAACAGTCGTGTTCTCAATGCTTGGCAAATCTCTCATCTGTATTGCCTACTCAGTGGTCTACGTCTTCGGCAATGAAATCTTTCCGACAGAAGTGCGAAACGTTGGCGTTGGAACGGCCATCATGGGCTCTCACGTCACAAGCATGACTGCTGCTTATGTTGGTGGACCAATGGTTAGTCAGATGATGGCATACTCGTTTGTAAGTCTTAGACAGTTTTTAGAAAACCATGCCGTGGAATTTTAAGCTGAGTCACAGAATTTGGATTTTGCAGCAGGATTTTTTTGTTAATTTGGCTAAAAGGGCACTTGACCTATTAACAGTACGAGCTTGGAAATTTGCAATCTTTCAGAATGCCCGCAGAATTTGGTGAAATTGGTAAAATGTACCGTGGAAACTGTGGGCAATATTGAACACTTGAAACTCTGGCACACTTGGTGTGAGTTTGATATTATTGTTTTAATAAGTGCCACATTAATGCAAGATGCTGTGTGTAGCAGCCAAATGCAGGTTCAGTGGTGCTGAATTATGACCCAGTCCTTTTTCTCTGGATGTCCAGTTCTGCTACGTATGTCTGAGTCGTTACTTAGTGATGAAGACCTTCATGTATCTGTCAGTCATATTTGGAAATTGGGTCATAGTATTAGTCATAGTGACAATATCTGTTCTTTGTCTCCCAATGTTGCGCAGCAAAGTTGATGGTGTGGTATCGGTCTTTGGCTGCACCAGCACCAGTGTCCACAGTTTTGAGTGCCCTGCAATGGAAGTAAAAAACGTTGTGTTGTGTGGAACTACAACTTTTTAAAGGCAGCAGAAATGATGCAGTGGAAATAAATACGAATCATACTCACCATAACTACTAACGTATGTGACTAGTGGCTTGCCTCACGTGTGTGATAAAGTCGGCCACTTTGACCAGACCAGCCAAGACGACACTAGCCTTAATGCGGCCATTGGCCTAAGTGTACAGCAGTAATTTTAAATTTGTTCCTGTTTCATTAATTTTAAATTTGTTTTTATTTCGCTGCATGTGGATCCCGGGGCTGTAAGTAAGTGGGTAAGTGTCTAAATAAGTAAGTAAGTGACAGATTTATAAAGCACCCAAATCAGAATAGGCCCTTCCCATTTCCAGGCCGGAGGTTGTAGGAGACGACCAAACCTGGCTTTAGTTATTTGGGTTTATTAGGTCCACTCCTTCGAGTCGACCTAATAAAGTGGGTCTCAAAGGTCCGTCCGCCGGTCTGTCCACAAGAAGTTTCTTCGATTTCAATGAAATTGATATGTAGGTAGAGGTCGATGTGTGATGCATGACGGTATGCAGTATGACCCGATCCCCGGTCAAGGTCACGAACCCTTGAAAGTCGGAAATTCGGCCATTTTCAAAGGCTATCTCCTCCCCCAATTTTTAATGGGGGCTGGCGAAATGACTACGGGTGCTTAAATTAGGGGGCAATACCTAAAGCGGGGCCGGATTTTTTATTTTTGTCCTAGTTTTTGTGTCACGTGACTTTGAAGTTGGCAGTAAGTAGGAGTTGACCACCAGTCCCGTACGGGGCTAATTTATTTTATGTTGTAGTGTATTTTGCTACAGATGCATGTTTACTTAGTTGTTTGTTTTAGTTTTTCAGCAGTCAGCCAAGAGATTGTCTGGGAGGAACGTCTCCTAAATGACCTATTTGTGTCGGGTGGGACGTAAAACATTAACTCAGTCATCTCTGTTTGTGGCATACGACTATTGTGACTGGAAAAGTAGATCACTCTCTTGCTGCAGCATCAGCATCCCGAGGGAAGAGACACCATGCCATTTCTACTGGCTGTCTGACACCAGTATGTGGTAACATTATGTTTTAGTCGTTGTTTTGGAAGCCACTGCCGTCTCTTGTATTTGGCATCTTTGCAACAATCGCTGGCGTGCTGTATGTCTGCATGCCTGAGACGCTGGGCCACGTCCTTCCTGACACGGTGGAGCAAGCAGAACAGTTTGGAAGGTGTCATGCCAAGAAGCTTGGGTGAGTGAATCGTAACGATGCAGTTGATCATCAGGTGCTGTGATATGGTTTGTCACAGAGGCATGTATATATGGACGAATTTCACTAAACACTCCTGCAGTTTGTAACCAGGATTTTGTACTGAGAGCCTGTCAGAACAAGCAAGGTCTAAGAGGCTCTGAGAGGTTTAAAGTACATAAATGTAGGTATGAAACGAAATGTAGAACAGTTATTTCTGGCAAACACAAGAATGTCAAAACTAACTCAATTTGGCAGAATATTTTAAAACTTTAAAGGCAAGATTGGGGTCTACCTGCCTTTTGCTATCCATTGTCTGCAGCTAGAGTTCAAAGTGACAAATCTTCATTATAGCAATATATGGTAGAACGTGTTTAAAATATATGGTGCTCTGAAACTGTTTAGGAGTATACACTAAATGTATACGAAGAACGGAAAATGTGGTTGTGCACAGTGGTCGTTAATACAAGTTGAATGCATCTAGCAGGAGTCTAGTGTTAGAATAGTAGTTGGGGTTTCTGGTTTGTCGTGGTAAAGCTGTTTTGTTTTACAAACTGTGCAGTTTGAAATGCTATGTGACTGGAGAGTCGGCAAGTGACAAGGAACTGACTGATCCTGATGAGAAACCGGCTTTCGATGACATTGTTGAAGTAGCATCGATACTCGCTGTCAATGGTACAGCCAGTGATGCGTACAAACCGAACGGGGATGAAAGTAGCTGTCTGAATGCTAGGTTGTAGAAATAGGTTAACTGTACGTTGTTGGCATGATGAATGTTCAGTAGAAGTAGTGTCAGCAATTGCATGTTATGGTGAGTAAACTATTGTGAATTTCACCCATGACATGCAGTTCATAGGCTAGCTAAGTAAACAAGATTATTTATCTCAGATCCATTGTTGCTCCGCTTTTCACTGACTTCCAGTGTCAAGGATGTATTACGGATCTGAGATTAAAAGGAGCAAAAGAGGTGGTAATCTGCTACGTTTTAGGTTGTAACGACGGATGCTGATGCGAAACCTCCAAGCTATTAGGCTACATCACAACAATAGTCAGATGCTGTCTATTGTTACAGATGAAGTAGCATGGTCTGTCTGTCTGTCTTTTGGTCACATTTGTGAATCCTGCAAAAATGGCTGAACCGATCGAGATGCGGTTTGGGGGCTGGCTTGCAGAAACCATTTATTATGATATGATATGTTTTTGTGTGCTCAAAAGCTGACAGCAGGCCAGCTTAATCTGGTGCACGTCACCAAAAATGGGCAAAAAATAAGGAAGAAACTGAAAGGAAACAACCTGGTAGCTCAGAAGAAACGGTCCAGGTGATAGTCCATGAAGGCAGTCTGGAGAGAAGTAAGACTATGGGGTGAAGGATTTGTGAAAAGGTAGGTTTTTGTTTTTACCTGGGATAGGTATGATTTGATTCATATTAGAAGGTAGATGAATACCTTTATCAATTAAGTAAGTAGGTACACAATTTATACAGCGCCCAAGTCTAAATAGAATTGTCGCATTTGAGGGACTCGCTGGGGTTAGTGTTAAAGGCAGTCTGAAAGAGATGCGTTTCAAGATGCTATTGAAATGCTGAAAAGATTTGTGAATCACAAGCGGTATGAAATTCCAAACAGCTGATGCACATTATTTGTTCTCAAAGTGTACATGGAAATACTTTGCTCTTGCCTCTCTAATACACGCCATTCCTGGCCACACCACAAGCAATTATGGTATTACCAGTGAAGCTGGAGAAACTGACGGCGAAGCAGATTTCGCCAGATTCGTGAAACCGGTTTATGTTTTGCATATAATGCAGATGGTTTTACTGAAACATGTCCCAAACTGGTTTTAGTTTTGACGAGTTGATCAAAGCCTTAAGATCGAGTTTTAGGCACGTTTTTTCATTTGAGGCTGAGTCATGTATATGTGTAAAATATGATGTTTTGGTGCGTGGACAATATGGGCGACTTGTGGTGTGTCCAGAAATGATAATTCAGTATATTGAGTGAGCTTATATGGAAGTCGTTTGAGCCGCGTGTCTTGAAGCTGAATTTTTTTACAATTGCAGTTTTCAGACTTAAAGTAAAATTTGTGGCATATTTGCGGAGAGGATGATATTTACTCGTAAAAATTTATGGTTATTTTTAAGAGAGCGATTTTTATCTTTCGTTGTCCCACTTCCATTCAACCTTATGAGAGTGACGGGCCTGCATCCCCTGCAGTCCAGCATTGTCAGTAATGTGTGAATCAAACCGACATATTGTAGGTGACAATGAACTGCCTTAACAACAACCGAGCCGTGGATGCTCCTGTGAGTGGAGTAATCTTTTTGCGGTAGTATCAGAGCAGTGTAATATGATCTCAGGTTCTCATTAGCATTTACATTTGTGCATCTTTGATAAAAGCCATTTTTAACACTCAATTTCCACTATTTAGATTATCAGCTGTTTATTTTGTCATAGTGCTTATTACTATGTAGAAATGTGACTATGGCCTGACGTCAGTGTTTTGATATTGTTGGTTGGTCAACAAGAAAGGGTAATTTGACATGTAAAAGAGGTGTCTGGCGTGTGAAATCCTGTTCAAATTATCCCATGTAGTTCTCTTTAGGGTGTCCTGCCAACTAGGAGTAACTCTTGAATGGAAAATGAAGGCAGTCGAACATAAACTGAGTGTGCGCACGTGTGATTATTGCTGTGTGCGTTACTTACTTTATTGATTTTGTATTTAACTGGCCTTGCTTTCTGTGGTTACTCCGCCTGGATTGGGCTGGTACCCTCAAATGAGAATCGTTGAGGATAGTATGAACAGGTTTTTTACATTTCTGCTATCCAACAGTGTCAAAACATGGAGGGTTGTCTCCAGTATTTTCTCATTTGAGTGTATACGTCGCTAAGTCGGTGAGTGCGCCGAGTTGTTCTGAAGCTTCACTTGTACTTAGATGTAGCAGTGAATTATGAGTAACATGTTGTCATGTAGATATCAATATAAGTTGATATTTGTAAGAGGATAATATTAGTTGAGATGCACACACAGTTATTTTGATGATCATTTTGTAATTATATTCGAGATAGCACGTGGTCTCCCAGAAGCTTTTGCAGATTGCTTTAGCAGTATTTTTACAAAGCGGATGCCATTCCCAACGCTCAAAATACTTAGTTGTTAAATACACTACCTGTATGTGTGATAGTTTTCAAAGTATCTTAAAGATACAAGACAAAGCTTAAAAGATAAGATAAAGATAGAATCTTTAACATTTTTTAAGATTGGTTTTACCGCGCGACGCTATGCTGTGTCTGTCTGTCCGTTATTCTGTCATACACTTGTATTGTACCAAAACGGGTAAACATGATCATGCAAACAACGCCATATGATATCCCAGGGACTCCAGTTTTCTGACCAAAAAAATAGGCGAAATTCCAATAGGGTCACTCCCAACGGCAGCGCCAAATAGAGGTGGGGTAGGTTAAAAGAGGCGATTTTTTTTACCAATATCTCGCTATATCTCAAAAACGGTGCAAGATAGGGACATAGTTACTATGGAAGGCTAATAGGAATTCGTACGTGCTCCGTCGAATGATGCTATTTCCAGTGACCTTGAGTGTTCCCTAACTACCTCAGACCATGCCATTTCGGTATTTTGTATCATTTTATATCTTTGTAGTGGATGGAGGCAGAAACTTAAAATTTGGTAGATAGGTTGATAGTAGCAAGTTCTAGCCCACGGATGGCAGACCATCCGTGAAAGGGGAGTTGTCAGGTCGCGTGAACCAGTTAAATTTTGCTGTGCATCAACCATATCTCTGCAACGGCTGAAGCTACAGTGGTCAAAATTTTGCACACAGGTAGGCCATGTGATGTCATATCAAGTACAAGTATACAGATGAAAAATCACCCTTAAAAGGGGCGTGGTTAAGGTCATATGACCCTTTTTAATTTTGAGATCCCAATGATATTTCTGGAACGGCTCAAGCCAGTGTCATCAAATTTTGGACACATCTTATATCAAGTCCTAGCTTGCCGATGACAAACCACCCCTTAAAAGGGCGTGGTCAGGGATGCATGACCCACTTTCAGTTTTGACGCACGTGAGTGAGAGTGAAGGTCACTTTTGCTGTTTGATGCCTTTTTAACTCCATACCTCGTGAAACATAGCACGAATTTACTAACATAATGCGTCGCGTGGTCCCTCTGTGGTAGCTGAGCTTCTTGTTTGAAGACACTTTTGCACTTGTCTGTACATTTGTATTCTTGTACATTTCAGGGTGGTATTACACTTTATCTACAAACTGCATTTCATTTGCTCATGAGGGATGAAGACCAGTCTTAAACTGTTTCATTTGTTAAGGCTATAAAGGCCTAGCAGGTACTAATCAATTAAGAAGACTTCAGACATGGTTTAGATTTAATTATGGCATGATTAAATTATTTGATTAAAAATATCTGTACAAAAGTCGTCAAAAAGTGTCTTCATTTTATCAAAATAGTTGCAAGAAATATATTGTTACATGACAAAGATACCTTATAAAGTATCGTAAAGATACAACCTAAAATACTGTTTTTGTCATCTTGAAGATAAAGATATATATGGAAGATAGTATCTTGCATATCACTGAAATGCATTGGTGACACTGCCATTGGTTATGTTTGACAATGTTACATTTGCATTGATTTAGAGATGTATGACATGTTGTGAATGTCCGGGTTGGTCTTTTTACAAAGCTCTTAATTTTTTGGTGTCATTTCCTTCATTTGAGGCTATAGGGTTCTTCGTAATGTTTTTTCATCTGTCTTTTGTTTCCAGAAATAGAAAGTAGTTACATTTAAGCATGAACCTTCATGAATATTTACAGTCAGACTGAACTAGCATTACGAGTGCTTTGTAGTCATTTTGAAGAGTAACTCGCATAGTCAGATTATTTGTAGAAGAATTATGTCCAATGTAATAAACTGTTGTACTAATTCAAATTTTCTTATAAAGCAAAAACATTATCTGAATAAAATACTAAATTTGTCTACTGAAATGACTGCAAATAGAATTTTAATAATAATGTAATTTTGTGTGGTTTTTGTAGTTTTTTGGTTATACTTAATCTATAGAGTATAGACCCTTGCTTCTTTACTTGATTGGAATGTTTGATGATAAATTTTACTGTTTCATTTGCTGTAGTTACGGCATGTTTGTTAGCCATCCATTTTAACTGTTTCAGTGCTGTTTGGTTTCTAGGTAATGTTGACATTCTTGTGCTGTGCGTGGTCCGTGTCAATGTTGACGGTAATTAATTCGTCGTGGTTGAAATATTGCTGCCAACAAGCTCAGAAGCATAAGACGTGGATTCAGTGTAGTCATAAGCAGATGACAGTAATGTAATGGTAGTATTTTTGTTTTTTTTTCATATTTCGTAATTCTGCGGGTATGCCATGTTAGTCTTGTAATAAAGTTTCTGTCATCCGTTATGTGACCGTGTAGGGTAATGCCGAACAAAATGTATTTCATAATAAATGTGTTCTTTAGTATTGGCATCAGAGAGCTGGTGTAAAGAAAGCAACACACCATTTCTTGTCCCGTACGGGCTCCAGGGCGATTTATTTGTTGATTTCGGCACTATATGACCTGTATAAATCGTCTCCGAAATAACCTATAATGTGTCGAGTGACAAGGCAAAAAACGATGATTTTGGTAGAATGACTGGTTGAGTTACGGTTTTATGCCGCTTTCGACACAAAATAGGTTTTAAAAAATTCGGAGACTTGTCTGAGCCAATCGCTTACAGCTTAGTACTGAAGACACTGTACACAACAACACCATTAATCCAACTTTGATAGTCCTGTACGAGGTCGTGTCCGGAAACGGGTCGGGCCTGTTTTACAACATCGGAGCCTGCAGGCGGCCTCAATATATACACATGGTCCATAAAAACGTATGACACCTTTTTGACTAACTCTCACATTTTACACTTTTTGTACCTGTAGAAACAGGAAATAATTCTCGATATACGATTATTTAGATATTTCAGTGTCCATTCCTGCAATGACCGGTCCTGTAATTTCAGCGTTCCCGCCGACGGATCGACAAGATACTGAGTTACGCTGAGAATAATAGGGAAAATCGAGATAGTAGTGTTGAGGTCTGCGCCGGTAAGTTTACTTACTACCCGGTTTAGGAACCGGGTACCCGGTTGTTAGAACCGGGTTACCCGGATTTGGTTGTTAGGGTCAGTTTAGGGCTAGACACATAATATTTGGTTAAATATAACCAAAAAGCTTTGTTGGTTTAAATGGTTTTACAAAATAAATTTTATGACTGAGAAAATTATATTCACAAAATCATTTTGTAATGGTCACAAACGTTCATAAATCAATTTTTGCAGTGTAGGCAACCTACATGCAACCTTTCATCAAAATCGGCGCAGTAGTGTTTGAGTTATCTTGCGGACAAACAGACAGACAAACGCCGGGCGAAATATAATCAATAAGTTATAACAAATATCAGGAAATTTTTATCGTCGTAGATAGCCTCCCGGCAGCCGGGATCGTAAGCAGCTCGCGCTGTAGGGGTTCCCGAATGCAATGAATGAATGCATGAAAAGTGTGTGAGAAAGGAAAACACTATTTTGACAACTTTGTGTGAAATTCTACATTTCTGGGAGGCGCGAGGGCTCGCCTGAACTCAACGAACCCCTGCATTCGCCACCGCCGGGGTCACTGAAAGTACCTCTAAGTCGGGGTTGATGTAAGTTTGTATTAGTGTTCCATACAACAAGAGGCTGAGCTACCGCGGAGGAACCGCGCGGCGGCGCGCTATGTTAGCAATTTCGTGCCATGTTTCACGAGCTATGGGAGACAGAAAGGTTACACCTGCTTTAGCCGTTCCGGAGATATTATTGCGAGCGTCAAAATGGAAAATGGGTCATTTTAGGGGTGGTTTGTTATCCGTGAGCTAGGACATGACATAGTTTAGTTGTATATAAAATATGACGACTCTCGCTTCAGCCGTTGCTGATATATGATTGGGGTCCCAAAATTTATAATAGATATGACATATGAGCCTGACCATGCCCATTTCAAGTTTCATCCGTATGCTGGGACTTGACATAGCCTACCTGCATGCACTAAAAACTTGACCACTCTAGCCGTTCCAGAGATATGGTTGGTGCCCACGAAAATTTAAATGGCTCACGTGACCTGACCACGCCCCATTTCAGGAATGGTTCATCATCTGCGGGCTAGCACTTGCTACGATCAACTTATCTACCGAATTTGAAGTTTAGCTCCAGGCACTACGAAGATACGAAAGGCGATACAAAATATCGAAAATGGGGTGGTTTGAGCCTTCAATGAGGTAGTTAGGGGTCACTCAAGGTCACTCTAATTAGTGCCAGTCGATAGAGTGCATACGAGTTCCTATTAGCGTTCCATGGTAACCATGTCCCTATCTTGCACCGTTTCTGATATATAGTATAATATGTATAGTGAGACATTGGTCGACTCGAAAATCGCCGATTGTGACCTACCCCACCTCTATTTGGCATCCCCATCGGGGTAACCCCGTTGGAATTTCATGGATATCTTTGGCATCACAAAACTAGACTGGTACAGTACCGGCGTGTGACAGACGTACGGATAGACGGACGTAGGTTTAGTGATGGGCGATTCGCTAGTGAAGAAAACTCAGTGAAATGATTTTATTCGGTTCGGTTAGATGAATCGACTCGACAGATTAAAAACACATTTGTGCAGCCATTCCAGAGATATCATTGGCGGCCCTAAAACTTAAAATAGGTCACGTGACCCTAACCACACCCCTTTGAAGGGTGATTTGTCATCAATATGCTGGGACATGATATAGCCTACCTCTGTGCAAAATTTGATCGCTCTAGTTGCAGCCGTTACGGAGATATGATTGGAGGCTTGGTGCCCACCAATATTTAATTGGTTCACGTGACGGGTCCACGCCCCCTTGGGGATAATTTGTCATGCATGGGCTAGCACTTGCTATGATTAACCTGCTTACTAAATTTGAAGTCTCTATCTCCGCCCACTACGAAGATATGAAAATGGATACAAAATGTGGAAAATGAGGTGGTTTGAGGTAGTTAGGGGTCACCCAAGGTCACTGAAAATAGCGCCGTTCGGTAGAGCTCATACGAGTTCCTATTAGCCTTTCATAGTAACTATGTCCCTATCTTGCACCGTTTCTGAGTTATAGCGTGATATTGGTCGAAAATCGCCAATTTGAACCTACCCCATCTCTATTAATTTGGCGCCCCTGTTGAGGGTGACGCCTTTGGGATTTCGCCAAGATTTTTGCATCAGAAAACTAGAGTCTTTGGGCTATCGTATGGCTTTGTTTGCGTGATCCTAGGTTTAGCCATCTTAGTAGAACACCGACTTGTGACAGACAGACGGACGGACGGACTGTCAGATGGACAGACACACACGCGATGACGGCAAGTACCGCGCGCTAGCATAGCGTCGCGCGGGTAAAAACCAATTGAAAGGGCAATTGCACTGTGTTTCGAATCTACATCTCCGATAATCGCTATTCTGTAACTAAGCACAGATTGTGCTGAATCGAAAATTATTTATTCGATTCGGCGATGTCATTCGATTCGAATCGATTTTTCCATCACTACCGAGAAGCAAGCTGCATCTTGCCAGTGCTGCCAGGCGAGCGAGAAACGAGCAGCCAGCAGCAGCAGCAGCAACATAGTCAATAGGTCAAAGAGTAGCCTAACGTCGGTGCGAGTCACTGCCGTTCGTCGGTTAACGGCAGAGATGAAAAAGAGAATCGGACGAGATCGTAAAAATGTCGCCGTGTAGCGACAGAACTGTGACAACTTGCGTAAAATTTTCGACGCCGTATAGACAACAAACGAATTGCTGCGTGTGCTGCTTACATGAATCGCATGCAACGAACTGATAGACCGGTAAATGACCAGTTTGAGTTGAGCAGCAAGCCGCTTTTCACAGCAGTGACATCTAGTGGCGTATCCATAGCAACTACTTCCAACCTCAACTTGGATTCGAAAAGGAATAGATTCTACACAGGTAAAGTGAACCGTCATCAACATAACAGCTCACTGTGATGTTGACGACAGTTAGTGACTGATAGGTGCGTAGAGTCTGCATTTCTTGTTACATTCAGATTTAGCTTGGAAGTAAGTACTTGCTACGGATACGCCACTAGAGGTCACTGCTGTGAAAATAGGCTATTGCTGTTTATTCTTGCAGGAGTCTACGATCAATCATTATGCGTTCGTGCAGGATTGAGTAGTAGGCTGTTGCTAGAAACACATACTCGACTGTCTAAGTATACGAATTACTCGTGAATTGCGTCTACTGACTGCGTGTAGGCCCAAATTCAGAACAGTAGCTCGTTGAGATACACAGCGCTGTGGGATCTCGCCGTATCTGAAGAAGTCCAGTCTAGACTACTGCACACCAGTTGAAGGTGAGGCCCACTGCCTTTGTTGTTTCGGTTTTACCCGCTCGACTCTTTGCTAGCGTGGTATTAACTATGGTGCCTGTGTAGGCCTATGTCTGTCTGTCTAGCTGTCAGTCATACGCCGGTATTGCATCGAATCGGCTGAACGGAACGAGCTACTTTTTGGCACAGAGGCTACCTTCGGCTTGTCCTGCAAGATGTTGAAATGTAATTCTGGTACCTCGAAAATAAGGGCACTTACCTTTCGAACTCTGCCCCAAACTCTCAAGAGTTATAAATATTTCGCAACTGCACGTCGACTGTCGCAGTGTTGTCAACTTAGAACGACGACCGTCGTCAGTTTATGACACTGAGCGTCCACCTTTGTGTACAACACGATGGGCGTGAGGCAGCGCGTCGCGCGGGTCTGTCTGCAGCAGCCGAGACTTGTACAAATCGGTATCATTACCAGCCACTTGTGCTTCACGTAATGCAGTCGGTATGCAGCGCGCGCGCGCGTGTGTGTGTGTGCTTGGGTGATGACGTTCGAACAAAATGACATTTGACGTAGATATTTGACGCGGAGGTTCAACTTGACCCTAGGTCACGTTCTTAGGTATCATAGGTCAAAGTTCAAGATCACACGAGAAAAATGTTCTTTTTGAGTAGCAGTGAAACAAAATGTGGAAAATCAGTTCGGTAGTTGAAGCAGACCTTAATTGGAAACTGTAAATAAGTAACAAAGTGGTCAGTACGACCTCGAGTGAGGGCTGTTACCGCCTGCAAACCTCAGGGGTTACTGGACCAAAGTTTGCCATATTTTAAACAGACGTAGAGGGGTCATCGTCGGTGTTAACGTGCGCCTCATGTGGCGATCCTTTATGGAATATGCCATCGCACAAAATGCATGTGGGTACGCCAATTTTCGCCGATTTGCGCCAATAATCGGTTATCAACGTCTCTTAAGCGATCGCGAAAAGAAGGTCAGATTGGTCATGCCCACCCATACGAGTAGGCTACCTATCCTGAAAATTTGTGAAGATCGGTCCCATATGTACGTTCTGAGATAACTGGTCTCCAAGGGAACCGTTAAATTTAAAGATGAAAGATGCCGGTCGCCGGTCTAGCGTTAGCGAGATGGTGAGATGGTTGTGCTGCTCAGATCCGTCCCGCGCAACAAGAAGAATGAAGTCGAAGAGTGATTTGAATGCGTACATCGAAGACATCGGCGCCTATCAGTGGCGAGTTGTGATCGCGGCGTTCATCCTCATCATGTACACGGCCGATTCCATCTACATCATCTTCATTGCCGGTGACATGCCTCACTGGTGTCGCGTGCCGGAGCTGGAAGACCTGCCGTACGACGTACAGAAGAACGTGGCCATTCCGGCACAGTCGATGGACCGTGACGGTTCCGTCGAGTACAGCTCGTGTGAGATGTTTTCGCTCAACTACAGCGTCTACAACCGCAGCCAGTTCTTCAGCTGGAACCGCAGCTTGATGTTCACTAATCAGACGTCGCTTGTCCAGTGTTCAGAGTGGACGTTCGACCGGTCTCAATTCATCTCCACCATTGTCAGTAAGGTAAGACATGCAGGTATAAAAATTGCTGTACATAGAGTAAAGGTGTATCTATGGTCGTCTTGCCGGACTGCCTCCACGGACTGTTGCCTGGACCGTTCTTGCGTTAAAATAATTATTATTGTTTGAAAAATATTTAATGATGTCTATTGTTGTTTATCAGGTACTTCCTTCAGTATTTTTTTCAGTTTTTTTCTTTTTATCCATAGTTTTTGATGAATATTGTATTCTAATTTACCAATGTTTCACCTAGACGTCAAGTGCATAACGTCGTGCATAATATGTAATCAATAAAATACTATAGGATATCAGTTCAAAATATTATACGTATGTGTGTTGTCAAGTGTTACACGCAAATCGGACAAAAAACAACTGCTCATCAGCTGATATATAAAATTCGTAAAAATAATAGTGAGATCTGTAGCACAAAAACCAGTGCGGATACTGCGGTGAATAAATGCGGTAATCTTTTGGTGGTCCGAGGCATTTGCAAAGCCTCACCGCGCACTTAATTGATGCATAGAGAAGTTTGGCGGCCGCGACTGCACGAAAAATAGTGTTTAATGAGCTGTGCTGTCGCATAAGCAGTGCATAACGTTTGAGCACAAGATGCAATTAATCACACGTTTTTCGGATGACCGATTCTAGTTCTGATTACCACCAGTGCGTATACATTTTGATGTTTAGTGGATAAACAGACGACTACTAAATGCTTTTTACGGATTTTATTGCGGCAATCTTCTTTTAGTGACATGTACATATACATTTTAATTTGATGGTTTATTGCCCACACATGTAGTCTAAAGTTGGACTTTTCGGACTTTTCTGTATATGGCGTAGAGTGCAAAGACTGATGCGTGGGAACACTTATGACCGGGTATTGACCACTAAATTTACGGTTAACAATATACATAACAAATTACACGAACAACAACAACAAGCATTTCGTGGCCATCATAAAGGTCATCCCGTGTTAACCTGCACTACAGTTAAGAACTGGAGCATTTTGTTAGAGCCAAGTTTTTACTGCCCGCTTGCCTTTGCTGACTTGCGCCTTTGGATTAACGTGTTCCATACAACGTCTCTTTACGGTAACAGTATACATGACAAAACGATTAAAGTGTACGCTGGCCGCGTCGTCGCGTGCTGCCCCTGCTGAGTCACCGTTAAGTATGCGTCTCGCGGTCTATTGAGGTTAGCAAAAAGACGGGACAGAAAGACAGACAGACTGACAGACGGACTCCAGGCCGTTACAATACGCTTACTTTTAGAGGCGGCTAGCGTAAAAATGGCGGCAGAATATTATCACAAGACGTGACGACGGACTAGTATTGGTATAGTAATTAAGCTGCGATCTTTATTGATGTGTGTGAAGAATAGCATGCAACAGTGGTATATAGCCTAGTCAGCGCACCTGCTTGCAGCCGGAGACGATCGTAATACTTCAGTGTTACCTTAGGAGTTATATTGATGTTATACGTACTGATATGTAATACGACACGATATACGATACGATACGGTTGATTAACGTGCGCACGGCACAGAAACGAAAAATAAGGGAAAATTAAAACAAAAACCGAGTAGCTCAGAAGAAACGGTCCAGGCAATAGTCCGTGAAGGCAGTCCGGGAGGAAGTACTGAAACTACAGGGGTAGGTTTTGTGAAACAGGTTTTAATCCGGCAGTGAAAGAGAGGGAGTTATGGATGTGCAGAGTGGTGAAACAGAAGAGGAAGAAGTGATGGGCGAAGGAATAGGCAAAGAAATTATCGTGTCTGCTTTTCGTCGTTGAATGTGCTTGCAGCGCCAGATTTATAAATAACATAATATAACATAACATATCCGTTTATTAAGAATCTGACAGACCGCAGTTGCAACAAGGCAGTCGTAGATATTAGACTTCGCCCGCGGTGTGCAATGTCCCCTTCGCGGCCGATAATAGACTCGTCCAACGCTTGCAATCAAGCGTCTGTCCCTATCTTGTGCACCCCGCTGCATGGACCAGTCCAATTCGCAAAGGGTGTTAGGCTTGCTGGCACATGTTTTTCTCCAAATTGCCCATTTCCCTTCTGGGATCGTAACCCCCACGTAACACATTGTTCCTCGGGTCAAGCCCTCTCATCACCCCAAATGGCTTCTCGATCGATTCAGCCGTTTTTGTACGAGTCCCAAATGCTATGCTGTATAATGCATTGTCAGTGGGGAATCAAACTCCCAAAACTGCCCCTTCCCCTTGGCATTTCGTCACCCTGCCGGAGGAGGACCAAGCCATGGCCATAGGCAACATGCACAAAAATTGATAAAGATCGAGCGTGTGGTTCCGGAAATATCCTCGCGGACGAACAGACAGACAGACAGACACACACACAGAGACATACTCACCGCAATACTGCGCAAGTGCTCCAGCGGGCGAAGTAACAATGGTGTGGGATAGACACGACGTAAACGTAATACACATGCAAAGATGGTGTGGTAAAATTGTGACGATGCACATAGGAACTAATGCGCCTGATAAAACAACACACACGCGCATAAAATTACCATCAGCCAGGCGAGACAAACGATCTGGAATTAATCTATGTTGGGCCCATAACTTTGTGGGATGTGAAAGTTGTGAACAGTCCAGAAATTTGCCTTGCGTGCTTGTTGCGTGTTGTTTTCAGTTTCAGTTGGTCTGCGGCTGGAGCTTCCTGGTTCCGTTCGCGTCGACGATGTTCATGGCCGGCGTACTCGTCTGCGCCGTATCGTCCGGTATTTTCTCAGACAAGTAACGTCTACGAAACTGTATCTATAAATAATGTCTCGCGTAAATATTTTACACTGCGCGCCGGGGCGGGGATGGGGTGAGGACGGGGCGCCGTGACCCATAATCGACTACGCTCAGAGCGTAGAAGTATTCTCATAAAATTGCAGACATCAGGGGACATTTTGCATCATATCCACAGAAAATGAACAACACAAAAATGACAGGAGAGCCCAACATTAGCATCGGATACTCGGATACTAATCTTAGCTGTTCTTAGTTGTTTCTAATAGTCTACGGTATTTTGTACATCAACTCCTATTAGTGCCATTTGGCCTTGGCGTGTTACTCTCATGTGTTTGTTTTTGACTGCTATTTTTATGACTGTTTATACTGTCTTACGTATATGCACAGAGAGTTTTAAATAAAAAAATTAAATAAAAATGTTAAAAACCTCAATGATTGCATTACTAATAATAACAACTAATTGCTTCAACCTTCTACCTGGCTGCTTCTTCCCGCTTTGACCCTTCCAATAGCCTGTTGTGGTCTAATGTTGGACGACGAAGCAGTTAGATCGACTTGGCCTGGCCATCTGCATCAGTCAATCATCAATGCCGCTGCGGAATGCACATCGACGCATACGGAGTACACAACTTCGTTTGCAGGCGAGCTTCTCGCAGAATGCTAGACATAAGGAGCCAACTGGCCTGGCAAGCGCAGATGGCAAGCGGCCAGATGGTTGGTTGCGTGGCTCATTGGTAGAACGTCGGTCTTCGGCCGGCGTACTTTCTCTGTCCTGCGCTCGACTTGTAGCTGACGGGTGACCGCTTAAGCCCGGTCCACACTAGCAACAATGTCAAAGCAACATTCAACATTGTAGCATTCGACAATGTTGCTTCGACATTGTTGCTGGTGTGGACGGGGCTTTATATGGGTAAACCGTCCGCTATGGGTCAACCAACCAGGCCAACTCAGCCTTTCATCCCTTCGGGGTCGATAGATGAGTAGTAAGCTGCAATTAGATGTCTCTTACCTCCGTTAGAAGTGGCGCCATCTGGTGAACACATACGAAGGAAAGGCAGGCATGGTGTATTTGCAGGTAAAACTGTGTGATCCATGCCTGAGCGTTTTGAGATATACATAGTATATAAAAGGCGCTATATAAATACGCTTCCTTTCTTTTCCAGATGGTCTCTCTTATTCCATGGCAGGGAGGCAGACCTCTGTGCTGGGATGTGACGGTGGTGATG
>Ga0209780_1001088_pt1 | contig 17055 bp, 14 predicted proteins | sample WorMetexBAHAMAS2_FD_187384 | JGI IMG/M metagenome (GOLD analysis project Ga0209780, IMG submission 187384) | Marine gutless worms symbiont microbial communities from Max Planck institute for Marine Microbiology, Germany - Inanidrilus exumae... | ecosystem: Host-associated > Annelida > Digestive...
GCCCCCCCCCCCCCAATCTTCATGAGAACTTGACCCGCTGATAAAGTACAACTATAAACCTGATGCACAAAACTCACATACAACACAGCACAGCTACAGTAACTGGATACTGACAGTGTATGTGGGCAAGTATTGTAGCAATCAACTTGTTTTATGGCTCTTATTCAACAGTAGTCAGGGTAAGGCAGGCAGTGCCAGCTTCAGTAAAAACCAATCAATTACTGTCATCAGATTGGTAACTTTTGTCAACCTTTATTATGAACTATTGCATCTTCCTTATTGTATTGCAGACCATTCACATCCGTGCCACATTCAACACAATACCTAGGTTAGTAGTAATAGTAGTATTAGTAGTAGTAGTAGTAGTCATAATGATATAACATAGTAATATAATAACAATAATAATATTCATATTTGTGTAGCATCAGAAGCAGTGGATAAGAATTTACAAATGTGATAAATTCTGTACTGGCTTGATTCTATAAACTTCTGTATGTAGAGGTAGGTGTCATGACATGTGTTGACAGCTATGTGATCAGCAAGTTGACAAAGAATAAACAATCAAAATACCTGAATGCTCTTTAATTCTTCCTGGGTCCTCTCCAGCATAGCCTGATAAAACATCACTTTCTTTCGTTCACTGATCATTTCTGATTTTAACCGATACACATCTTCAGCCAAAGCACAACTACAACAAAAACACAATCAACTGCTGCGCCTACTGTCAGTTTGATCACCATTTACTAATCATCCATCATCTTCCAGTAAATAGGGACGATGTTAACAAGCTTCGCGCAAGACTCAAATTTTTTCTCGATCCAGGAAAACAAATTTCGCAAATTCCTGTCACTCCACACTTGTTGCTATTGATCACATTCCAGCAGGCACAGCGTAATGATTTCAATAATTACTGCCGCGGTAGCACGGATGCTGCGACACATCAAAGGAAATTGGCCAGGCCATGTGAATGCGGCCGCTGTAGCCAGCCTGCATAAGTAAAGATGAAGGATTACCACCCTATCAACCGCTAACTTGACCTACCATTAGACCAACGTTTCGTGGAAGTCAGCATGACAATAAACAGCCTGCATTAGCCCTGGACGATGTTTGCTCATCGTCGTCCATCAGTAGTTGTCTTTGATTCCGTCTGGCCCAAAGGTGTGTGCACTCATTAACTCCACTCTCCCACAACTGCCAACAACCTACAGTGTCGCTGGCAAACACATCAAATGGCAGAGTGCAGTCGATCAGCAGCCCTGCAGTTCCTGCAGCAAGGTGCACCACTGATGAGTTGAACAACTTTGATAAGTACTTGTTGGTGCCCATTGATAACAGTTCGGCCATCAACTTACTGGATTGGTGGTGTAACAGCGAATCAGTGTATACAGCGATGGCTACTAATGCCCACTACTAGTGAGGCCGCGACTTTGCAAGCGCACCATAACGGGTAGGTACTCGGTCCAAATTGAGTCTCGTTTAAGTCTCGGGATTGACCAATCGAGACTCGAGAATGAGATTTCCCGGGGAACAGTGGGAATTAACATACCTACTAGTAAACACTGCATAAACAGAGTTATATGTGACCTGCACCAAGCATGTTAACTATCAGGACACAAATAATGCTAATGACAAATTCATTTGTGGGAGAACCAGCTTAAACCTTCAACAACTCTATAAAATAGGCCATCCATTTTTACACAAAAACCAACGTAGTAGTAGTAGTAGTAGTAGCAGTTGTAGTAGCAGTAGCAGCAGTAGCAGCAGCAGTAGCAGCAGCAGCAGAAAAGATATGCACAAAGAACACAATACATTTGACAAAGTACCACACATACCTTCCAAGGCAAGAATCCGTCCGACTACAATGCTGAGGACTGCTGTCAGATACTTGGTATATGTGGTCATCGTCCAATGTTATTGTAGGCTTTGACTCCTCTAAACATAATTCTGGCTGATGGTCATCACCAAAACATGTGCCACCCAATATCTGAAACGTACAAATGTGTAAAAAAAAATAAATGCACACCTATCAACAAAGATGGTAGCTGTAAGAAACAGCAGTAAGTGGTCAAAGTAATATAAATCATGAGAAAACTCACAAGCACTTAAATGTAGCAAGTATAATTATGTCGTAATGCTTCGTAATGCTTATCATTGTCCAACTGCACCATCAACTAAATCTGCACATTTATCACCGCTCTCTTATCACACAGTCTTCTGTTTCCAAAATCTTCCATTTCTCTAATCCTCTAGTTATTATTTTTTTAAAAAGACATAATTAGCAGTATATCAAACAGTAAAGAGATTTCAGAGAAACTACTGCAAAAAGGTGTTACCACAAAAACATTCACTTTTCCTGTCAAAAAACTTCACTTGCAGACAAGTGTGACAAACCTCAAGCTTCTGGCGATCTAGATGCTCAATATGCCGACGTTGCCACTCTCTGACATCCACAGTCTGTAGATGTTTGGGATTACTGATAGTTCTCTCCCGCTCCTCCTGAATGCTATATAGGTCGGTTTCAGAGTGCCTAGACGTCAGCCGACTGTCACGCTCTTCTGGTCTGTTCACCTGTGCAAACTTCGTGCAATGAGGACATAAACTTCCAGTGACGTTTGTCAACATAACACCACGGTAGCAACTTGGCATTCCAGGATCACGAACACATGTACAGCAGTGCTTAGTGTAGTTGAGATCGGTTCGGACATCATTCAAAGTCTGACCATGTCTAACAAAGTGAACCAAATTCTCTGGAGGCTTTGACCCACGACGACATGCACAAGCATTGCGGTGTGTGGCAGACAGTGATCCTCCAGACAACAACTGTGACTCAGTGCTGCAAGTACACTGTTCGCAACTACTGACAGATGCACAAGATGAATCTCTTGCGTGAATAACGTTCACACCTTCCTGTAACTGCGGAGACTGATAATATCTCTCACGTGATGCAACAGTTTCTCTCAAGTAATTAGCATCCTGACTGCAAGCAGGCAACTCGCACAAACACTTGCGTGACATAAAATGTGTGCATTCAGCAGCAACAGCCTTCTGAGGATGATCTACTTTGGACATTGTGCAGCGACATGACTGACATGTGATGAAGCACCGGTTATTGAAAATCAGCATTCCACATTGAGAGTTTAAACTACAACAAGACAGAACATTCACTTTTTTCAGCAAATGTCAACAGAAACGTAGTGGCACCAAAACATGTGGGTGAAAACAAGAAATGTAATAATTGCACACAAACTGCATGTCAGCAGCAGCATCAAGATAGAAGAACCACAACAAATATAAACATGCATATCATTGTCATTGTTCTGACACCGTCCAGTACGCGAGTCTTCTTATTCCAGAAAGGTGCCAACTCGGAGGTCGAGCAATATCGCACCACTGTGTCAGTTACTCATAAAAACACCAAGTTAAACAATTTTCTTGTGGTCCTTAGATTTCTAACATTGAAATAATACACATATCCAAAACTTCATACAGAAACAACCTATTGGAACTTCACAGATGCGAAATTTATTGTCATACTGTTATATTGTCACTGTCAAATTTATTGTCATACAAATTGACTGACGTTGTAAACATTCACCTACCCGTTACACTTTTTATCACCAGCCAAAGTTACAAAATGTAAAGTTTTAATGAAAAGTTTTAATGTTGATGACTTTAGACACAAATATTGTCAAGCCTGCTTTGTTGTTTATGACATGGTCAAATTTTAGTTATGCAATCAGTAATCAAGCATTTGTGACTGGTAATGCTATGTTAATTCGCTCGAAGATTATAAAAAGTATACAACGCTGGGTTCTAAAAGTATAGAATATATAACAAAAAGGTTTTTAATACAAAATAAATAAGTAACTAATTTGTGTTCATTCATGCCCGTGGATTCGACACACCAGCGTCGACGTGGACGGTGGATACCTTCGCCACCAACCAGTCCACCACATAATGACTTCCTGCAAAGTGTGGCCTTGCTCTTGGACTTTTACCTGCAGAATCTAATCATGCCATCAGTGGGGCAACTCACCTCTACTCAAAATGCACAACGGACGCCGGTGTTAAAAAAATTGGGTTCTATGTCTGCATCAGAAAATCATATTCAAAACTACAATGCAATCACTTCATGAGCAGATCTGTTACCGATTACGGTCAGATCGGTTGTGAAATCGTATCTAACGTCTTGGTGCAACCAAACTTACTTCAATGTGCTTTGAACTGGTGAAGAGTATCAACGTCAACTACTTTGGTGATTTGAACTACTCCATGTGCACTGCAGAGAAAGAATATTTTTATGTCATAGTGAAAAGTATAATGTATTAGACTATTAGGTATTAGACTTTGGAGAATAATTAAGTTTTAGTAATTCCGAGTCATCTTTTACCAGACACTATCGACAACTAGGTGTTCTAAGTTGAAAGACAAAGGTCATATTTTCCCCTTTCTTCAGTGTAAATACAATTTGTATAAAAACTCCTTTATTACACGGTGTCTGTTTAAACACATTTAGTTTCAGGTGGTTGTATATTTCAAGTAATGTTCAGTGCGTCTATGCTTCTCCTAGGATGCTTGCATTTAATATATACGTGTTTCAAAAAAAACATCCACTCATGTTATTGGCTATAAGTTGAGGAATAGTTGTCTGATTTTAATAATTTTTGGCACAAAAATTCCTCACATAATTTGACATCGCATGACAACTTAGTTGTCCACCTCACCTAACTATGTGTCTACACTACCTTGTAAAACTTATCGCACGAGTTTGGTCGCCGTAAAGACTTTGCCGACATCAGCATTTTACTCGAACCTCAGCTTAATTGCTTTCAACGTATTTGTGTTCAAATTTCACTATCGCTTGAATCTTGGTTGATTGAGTTAGGGTTTTATGTCCCAACCGACACAAAATGGGTCATTTTGGAGACGTTCTTCCCAGCCCATGTCTTGGCTTAGTACTGAAAAATTGAATTAAAAACAACAAAAGCAAACATGCATCCGTAACAAAATATACTACAACATAAAATCAACCCAAAAAACTAAAGCCAGGTCTGGTCGCCTCCTATGATCTCCAGCGTGGTAACGGAACAGGTTTATTCTAAAAGGAGTAGATAGATAAGTCAAGAAGTAAACAATTAGGGAAGTAAACAAATAAGAAAGAAAGCATAAAAAAGAAGAAAGTAAAGAAGGAAAAAGGAAGAAGGATGTTAAGTAAACACAGAAACTAGAATACTTGGGCAGTCACATCGACATACAGACTGGGGACCCATACCGGAAGCATCAGCATACAGCCATAGCAGCACCTGTCACTAGCAATCGTGACTGTTTTCGTAACCGTGTGACCTTGACTTTTGACCGTTTGACCTCTGGGTCAATGCATGCCAAGCGACTACTATAGAGTATATGTGTACCAAGTTTGGTGCTGATAGCTCAAGCCGTTTGCCTGAGAGCACGGACAGTAGGACAGACGCGACTGAACGCCCTACCCATGACTGCGGCTATACAGCCGGCATGGATAACAATTTATATAGCACAAAAATCAACACATGAATCACTGCGCATTACTGCCCCAGAGCCGTACGTGCACTGACAGAATGAATTTCAAAAGTGTGAAGCACCTCCGAAAAAACACACAGCACAGTAATAATAATAATAACAATAATACAACTATCATACACAATCCAATATTCACCAATGTTGTTAAAAATAATTAGACTGCTAACCACTGTAGAGTATGGACGAAATAACCACATGCAGGCAAATGGAATTAGAACGGTTGGAGCTGAACATGTTAACCAACAGTTTACATCAGTCCAGTTAATTAATCTCATCAGTCACGCAGTTGAAACAATACCTCAGCAGTAATACAACACCAAAACAAACAACTGGCGGGAGACCATTATGCACGAAAACATACAGCCAGAAAATACACTTAATCCATTCTAGAGTGGGCATTATGCACTCCAAGGACAGAAAGTGGAAGCATCATCGCCATTATCCTCATCTTGGGTGATAAAAAATATAAGAAACTACAATGCAATGATATCACTCACAAATGTGGATACAAATAATCAACGTTTTCACAAGTTTCTATGAAAGGAAAGTATTCCTCAGCTACTTAAACAATTAAAATTTGCAAGATGCAGTAACTTCAGCTTTCAAATACCATACGATGTAACATGATATACTCAGTAACTGATGGCTACTATGCACAACTCTACCGCAAATTTCAAACTAGAAACCATGAGCAGTAACCCAACCCCTTGACTGATTAAGGCCAAATTTGGCACGCCATAGTAGACCCTCAGTCTACACTCATCTGACAAGTTTCATCTTATTGGGTTATCTGTGTTGCCCTTAAGGGGCAAAAAATTGTCCATATTTTTAACTTCAACACCACATAGCAGTGCAGAGACCAAGTAGAATGTGCTGCACAACAATAAACCTTCACTATCCAAAGGTACCGAAACCATTCAAAAGTGTAACAAACAAAAAAAACAGGATTTTTCACTCCTGGCAGCAATGAAAACACGGGAATATGCACCTGACTTAAAACCCGAATAACGTCAGAACCCCTACAGTGTATCCCAAATTTTAACAGTTACCAACCATGATGCTCCCCACAAACACTGAAAATTTAGTACAAATCATGCAACGGATATGCCCGAAATTGAGTGAAATTTGCAGTTTTGGGGTCCCACATCTCTACCCCTGCATCAATGGGGTACAATATGGTGGACTCCACCACACCATATTTTACCACATCCAGCCTGTTGTACCTGTAGGGGTAAAAAACTCTAAATCATCCAGAGTAACTTAAATACCTACATGTGCGGTTTGTGCATCTTGCTGGTAACGCCAACTGAATGTGCAAAAACAAACTTGTTCAAGAAATATACAACCAACTATCTGCAGGTTGGTTGGCTAGTTGGAATTTAATAGCGCTTTCAGCACAACTGAGGTCATATCACGCCACATGCCATAGTAATTAATAGTAGAAATCATTTCAGGAGACATGTTTTACATATCTAATTCTAAAGAATAAGATGATATTTAACTAGACAACACCAAGTTATCTGTGTATGATAATATTAACATTAAGCAGTGCTAATGAGACAGGCAAAAGAAAATGCACATAATGAACAACTTGCAGAAACAGAACTTAAATACAACAGTAGTTCAGAAGTTTGTTTCCCAAGTTCTAGGTAATTACAAGCAACAGTAGTTTGTAGCAACTCCACACATAAAATCATATATGACGTTTGAAAAGTCTTGTAATGTGTATCACTCACATTTATAAAGCCGGCTAGAATTTTGAAGAATATCATCAAACGATTACAGATGAAAAGCACACTGAATCACATAATAAATGCGTCAATATAGGACAGCATGTTACTTCATTAAGGCATGAACAACAGCTTTTGCATTCAGGTTCTTTAGATCAGTGTATGTCTGGCCAGTGCCGACAAACACTATTGGTTGACCTGTGATGTAAGTCATGGAAATTGCAGCTCCAACCTTCACACATCCACAGAGCATACTCATTAACTAATAACTACAACATACATTTACCCAAACAATATTGAGTTAAGGTTATACGTCCCACCTGACACAAAATAGGTCATTTCGAAGACATTCCTCCTGGCCAATCTCTTGGCTTAGTAGAGATCGAACCAGAACTGTTTCTGGTACTGTTCCGGCCCGGAACAACATCAGTTCGGTCCGGTCTCGGAACATTTTTTGTTCCGGAGTCGGAACATGCTAAACATTCTCTTTGTTCTTAGTGAGACCGTCGCGATGGTCTCACTTAGTGCAACCCCTAGCATCGTGCACATATGATGCTGAGCAGTCAACACGGTGCCCGCCGTTGGACAAACAATGCAGTTCGGCGATAATTATCTCAACGACGGTCATTTGCCGCCTGAAATACCCCAAACAGACGGCCGCGACAGCTTCAATTCTGTGTCACATCGGTCGCTCGCAGTGTCCTTTGAAGTGCCAAACTGGTCGTCCCCGGCGTCTGGCTGCGGCTAAAGTGTAAATATGCCGCGTCTTGTGCGGCCGTTGACTTCTCGTGTTACGTGTGTGTGGTGGCAAGTGCGGCGGCAGCATCAAATGACCGTCGTGCCGATGTGCGACTCACCGCGGTCGCCGCGTGGACGGCCACGGCGGTCTGCGGCAGAGATCCGCAAGAATTCCTGAGACCTGCGGACTGACGCGGACGGCTCGCCCCCGGAAATTCGCGGACGCGGACTGACGCGAATCATTTACTCAAGCTCGACACTCGGCAAGCTGACCTGCAGAGCACAGTGAGCAGATGCTGTAGTATAGTACTGACGAACGTGTTGCATCTGAGTCACCCCGTGACCATGCTCCGCAGCTGCAGCCGTTAATTGTTCTTCAGTGACCGAGCTTGCCAGGCTCAGATGGATTGGACACACGGCTGCGGCTGGGAGCCTGTGTGGGGAGTGGAGATGCGAATCTGTGGTCAGAATCCGCGGACTCTGCGGCGTGAGTGATCCACGGCAGCTAGCGTGGATCTGCGTGTGTGGTTCGGTTCCGGCCGGAACAAATTTGTGCAGTTACTGATTCGGTCTCGGAACAGCAGCGGTCGGTTTGTTCGATCTCTATGGCTTAGTACTGAAAAACTAAATCAAACACAACAAAAGCAAACATGCAACATCCAGCATGGGTGTCTATTCTGGAAAAAGTAGATAAGTAAGGAAGTATATAAGGATGGAAGTTAAGTAAACAAACAAATAATTTATTTAGCACCAAAATCACCAAATGAATCTGGACACATTACAGCCCCAGAGCCTGCATGGGGCACCAAAACAATAACTACATATTCTAAATTTTAGCAATGCAGCATCTAAAATAATACATTACATTACAGCACATCCACCTGTTTTGACAAATTGAACCATGCTTGAAATCATAATGTGACAACTATGATAAAACCAGCCGTCCAGAGCAAGAAAAGCAGAGAACAAAGAATTAAATTCAAACTTTGCTGAACATGAAAGCTTAATGAAGACATTGATGCACAACGTTTACTTCTGCACTTTTAAGAGACATGTAAAACATCTGCATATAGTGCATTAGCACAAACCTAATGAAGGACAGTTACCCACCCTCTAGTTAATTATACTCATTATAACTACTAACTAGTACAATGAATTTCATCCAATCATGACAGCAGTCACAATGATAAAACCACAACCTCACACTTCGCACCTCAGTTTAGTGCATTAATTACCAGTAACTATGTAACTAAGTTCAAAATTTAGACTAATCGAAATTTGCCACTGAAACTATAAACTAGGAAGTTTGCTGATCACTTGCAACCACTGATAGATCTGCATAAGTTCTCTATCAAAGTAATAAGTAAAAACATCTTGTGTCCACCAGGATAACATAACTGTCATCAATTCTTGTATTTATGTGTTTTTGTTTAACTTCCTATTTTTTCTTGAGCCACTCAAAAACTCCAAACAAGGCTGGGTATATTGGCAAGACTGCACCATTTGCTTCATTTAAACTTCATATCAACGTCACTTGTCTTAATCAGTAAAATAGCACTTAACTGAAGACAAAGATTGACTGACTGACTGAGTTAAGGTTTCACGTCCCACCCGACATTTCGGATATGTTCTTCCCAGCCAATCTCTTCGCTAAGTACTGAAAAACTAAAACAAATATGCATCCATAACAAAATATGCTACAACATAAAACGAACCCCAAAAATCTAAATCCAGGTTTGGTCGCCTCCTATGACCTCCGAAGAGGGTCCATTCTGGTTTCAGTGCTTCATAAATATGTCACTTAGTAACTTACATACTTACATCACTTTCTACAACAATTTATATAGTTCCGGTAACCAAGTGTTTTTTTCTTCGATTGCTATCGCTATTCAGTGTGCTCTTTAGTTACATAATATTATGAACCGATTATTTCATTTGTTGCTTTTCTACAGTTTAGTTGTATTTGTGTTTTTACTGGTATGTCTTCGAACTTTGATTGTATGTTCTATGTTTAGCTTTTGATATCTAGCATTGGTTTTTTTATGCTACAATTATAATAAACTTACTTACTTGGACACTTACCCACTTACTTACAGCCCCGGGACCCACATGGGGCTGAAGACAACAAAAGCAGTAACAACTTCGAGTTAAGTCTATTGCAGTCATCCACATGATAAAAGCAGTATAACAGTCAAGTGTTTACCTTGTCATCAATGGTATCAAACTTGGTCAGCACAATGCCATCAATGAGATGAGGATTTGGGTCAGAGGCAGAATGATCTGCAAGAGCCTGGTTGAACTTCACCAGCTGATCAACAGCTTCATTGCCCACAAGTGCTTCTCCAACAAACAACACCAAGTCTGGCTGATTCACCTGCAAGCCACCACACACAACCACTATTTCACAGAGATTGCTCAAGCCATTCACGAGTTATCATGGTACAATACTGTCCGGATGAATGGACGAATGCGGCAGATGGACAGTTTGAAAACATAATGCCTTCACCGACACTGTTGGGTGGCGATGGCGATGGCATAAAAAGCAAGAAAAACACTCAAAATCACACAAAAACTAATATAAACAAGAAGCTCCGCTATTGCTCAGAGACCCGTGTAATGCTCTGTATCAGCTAAAATATTCCCTAATGCAAACAGATCGCATGTCAGCCTGAGAAGCACTCTCAGCAAGTACCACGTTTTATTCTGCTACCTGCATAGTTTTGTACACATATCATTGCACTAGGCACAACTATCGTACAGCAAGCATGCAATGCCATACGTGTCATCAACAGACTTCCGTACAACAAATCTTGTTGCTGTCAACCGAACCAGACCATAACTGTGATCAACAAACGTCGACAACAACCAATGTTGTTGACATCACCGCGTATTACTCTGCCAGCACACCATCATGGACACGGACCACTGTGGCAGATGGACACAGATTTTTGGCGTTAAAGCAGACTTCACAATTGGTTGCAAAACGCAATTTTGACCTATCATGGATTTTGCTATGAGGATCTACTCGATATAACGTCCTATGTTGAATGGAGATCCAGTACAGAGTGACCTCAACATCTCTGACCAGTTTATTGTACTTGAGGTCGTCAATAAAGTTACTAACATGACCAAGATGTCAAAGTTGTTGACGGCAACAAGTTTGCTTGATGAGTTTACGTCCTGTGATTGACATAATTACGCCCAGGAACAAGTCTGCACAAAGGTCTTCTTCTGTGATTGGACGTCAACAACTGAGTTCACAATGTAAGGGTCTTACACTGATGATCGTCAGCCTCTGATTGGCTACTGGTCTTAGGCCCAGCTGGGACCACGGGCAGTGTTGTCGACGGGTAGGTCATTTACAGAGCTGACGTCGTAGCATATACTTGCAGTGATGTTAATTTTCATCTATAATTTCTTTAGTTGTTAAAAATCCTAGGCGCCTTGCCTACCACTCGAGCAGTGACAGTTTTGGTGCAGTCGACAGGATTCAAACCTGTGCAGGCAAGGATCTGACGACACATTGTGGAAGTTTGTCGTTCAACATGCTGCATGCTACACGTCGATCGTCGGTGGCTAGCCTGCTGAGGTGACTGCTACAGTGGCGTGATCAACAGTGCGTCCATCCACGCTGGCATCAGCTAGGTCTGTGCATTGGAGCATGACAACCAGATCTGCTCGTCAAGTCAAGTGCTCGGAAGGCCAGCATTTGCCCTGGAGTGCAGTGTGTTTACAATCAAACGTCCGGTTCATTGGATCACTGGATCATAGACGCTAGAGGACATCATGGGGATGGTGAACAAATGAGTGTTACTCGCTGTCCTTGTGTCACGTATCATTTCTGCTACCACACTAGCAAAGCAAAACACTGAAGGAAACAAAAAGCATAAAACCTAACTAATTTTACATGTATTAAACCGTCAATCATAAACCTGCAAAGCTGTATATATAATATAATTCATAATTTCCAGCAAATGCAGACAAGTTCAGTTCCACAATATGAACAAAAATACACAAACACAAAACTATATGTATAAACACGTGCCTTGATAAGTTTGGTTAGTGATCGCATCAGTGGTACATTATCCTGCATACGTCCAGCAGTATCCACAAGGACAACATCAAATTTCTGGTCATGGGCATGCGAAATTGCTTCACTTGCAATACCAGCAGCGTCTTTGCCATATCCTTTTTCATAGAGCTGGACCGCCTGGCGACCATCAGGCAGGTGCGGATGAAGGGCGTTCAGTTTGCGGCAATGAGTGCGCAGCTGCTCCACTGCACCGGCACGGAATGTATCACAAGCCGCTATGAGAACACGCAATCCGTTCTCAATCAGCCAGAAGCAGATCTTGGCAAGGTTGGTGGACTTCCCAACACCATTGACGCCACAGAAAACAGCTACGTATGGTACACCGCGAAGACGTGCGTCCATGGCATCACGCAGAATATCAACACGTCGACGGGGAGTTAAGATCTGCGTACAGGAGTCCACCAGCGCCATTCTCACTGTGGAAGCGACTGTGTCAAAAGTACCAAGCACTCGACCTTCCAGTTTGGTTGCAACTGAGTCACAGAGTTTCTCTGCTATGTCAGTAGCGACATTCTTAGCAATCAAATGTTCACGCATCTTGTCAAGCACAGGCTCAACATCCGTATGTGTTAGGGTCTTTGAACTGACTAGACTTCGAAGACTGCTCAGAAAACCAAAACCCCGGCCTCCTTTCTTAATGACATCTCCGGCTGAACTACTCTCAGTGACAATTTCATCGTCTCCCTCCTGACTAATATCGTCATCATCAGACTCGATATCCTTAAGTTCACCAACCATTTGACCACGAAGTGACTCACCGTATGCCATATCCACTTCATTCTCCACACTGTCACCTTCCTTGCGGCTATAGTCAAGTGTTTCTGCATCACAAGACTTTCCGCCTAGGTCCCACTGCCGATTTATCTTAACGTTTTTCTTCGAATCACCAGGACTCTGCTTTGCTTCTTCAGGTTTTGATGTTTTCTTGCCTCTTGCAAGGTGACCCCTTTCTTGCATTTTCCGTATATTAGCCTGAATTGTCTTCTCATCCAAACCATCAGCTAACCCATTAGTTACAACTGCAGATGCCCCATTCACATTTATTACACCATTCTGGTCATTTGTCAAAGGAATCTCTGCTGTTTCCTCAATTTCTTTCTCCTCTCTTCCCGTTTTTTTGGCCTTGTTTTTCTTTTTGCCAGCCTTTTTCAGATCCTCTGAATCCTTTCTTTCGATCATTGATCCAACTTTTGTCTTTGATTTGTTTGAATCTTGGTACGTACGCATGGTTGGCGGTGCTTTCGTTTTCGATAATTCTTCTGCATTGTTTAACATCCGCTGGAAAGTACCAGTGAAACCACTAAAATCACATGAAAAGTTTCCCAGCTGCAAATCATCCTGCAAATAAAACACACAACAACGTATCGCATACATTATAGCAATTATACACACCATTTCAGCATCTGCAAACTCCAATACATCACACTAAAATTTATTACTGGCACATACTGCCTGCAGGGCAAAATGCCAGTATTATCATTTTTATTATTACTAATCTCGCCACAAACTCACCTATAGAATTGCATAAAATCACATCTAGACTTCGACTTTTACTCATCATATGCCATAAGTAAGTCCTGTAGATATCGACTTTTAAACAGTGCATTTTTATAGGCCTAAGTGTTATGGATTTCGATGTTCAGGCAGGTGGATTTCGTTCAATCTGTGGATTATGATATGCTCAGTGATAGAGGTAGATCGCCGGTGTGATATATTTCATTCACCAGATGGTGATACTTAACGCCACCAAACTATTACTTCTAACAAATAGAGATCGAAGCGGAACTGTTTCTGGTAATGTTCCGGCCCAGAACAATGTCGGTTCGGTCTGGTCTCGGAACACTTTTTGTTCCGGAGCCGGAACATGCTAAGCATTCTCTTTGTTCTTAGTGAGACCGTCGCCCACATACCACCCCTACTGTCGCGCACATACCAGTGTTTATGCTAGAAGACTATATTTGACTAGCAAAAAGTCGTGGTGACTGCTAGCCATTTTCAATATTGAAAAGCAATTCACTTCAATTGACTAGCAGTTCGTTTTTGCAGACGATGTTTCGTAGAGCTCATTTAAAATTGCATTTTTGTGTATTGTATTTTATGTGAATAAACATCTACAATACTGAATGTCTGTTTCATACTTCCATTACTTTCCCATTGTTTGCTGTGGAAAAAAATTAAAAAATTTTTTAACAGTAGCTAAACAACTGTAAATCACTGTATTAATATAACCAGCGAAGGTGAGCTGCAGTTGTCATATGCGTTGACAGTGCATCACGTTTGAGAGCACAGCCAGTAATGCCGTTGAAAAGGCTGAACTGGTGAAGTTTGAAAGCAACGCAGCCGTTCGCAGTGTTTTGCACAAAGTGCACACCACATGCGCACCACACTTTTGTCAAATATTTCATCACGAATCCAAATTCCATTTGGATCAAGTGTTTTAAGCCAAGACTGAAACGTTTTCTCTGAAATTCCACTCATTGCTTACATTTTCCGCCACCGTAAACGAAGTATCCGTTGTCATGGAAATCAATACAATAGATACATCACGTTGTTTATGGTTATCGACAAACATCTGCTACAATGTGCTTTATTTTACGTTTGTTTTGATTGAATAAGATACAGAAAATATTGATTCGCACAAATTTGCGCCTCAAATCTCACTTTGTGTAGCAAAAGCCCAGCAAAAGCTGGCTGTGGCCAAAGCGTGAATAGGCCGCGTCTTGTGCGGCCGTCGACTTCTCGTGTTACGTGTGTTTGGTGGCAAGTGCAGCGGCAGCATCAAATGACCGTTGTTGCATTATCGCCGTGCCGGCGTGCGACTTGCCGCACCGCGCCGGCGGTCTGTGGCAGAGATGATGCAGACGGCGTATGTGTCCGCCTGCGGACGCGGATCTGCAAGAATTCTTAAGATCCGCGGACTGACGTGGACGGCTCGCCCTGGAAAATTCGTGGACACAGACTGACGCAGATCATTAACTCAAGCTCCGCACTCAGCAAGCTGCCCCACTGAGCACAGTGAGCAGATGCTATAGTATAGTTCTGACGGACGTGTTGGATCTGAGTCACCCCGTGACCATGCTCCGCAGCCACAGCCGTTAATTGTTCTTCAGTGACCCAGCTTGCCAGGCTCAGATGGATTGGACACACAGCTGCACTGGGAGCCTGTGTGGGGAGTGGGGATGCGGATATGTGGTCAGAATCCGCGGACTGATGCGGACGCAACATTTCAGGATCCGCACATCTCTGGTCTGTGGCGTGAGTGATCCACGGTGGCTAGCGCGGATCTGCGTGTGTGGTTTGGTTTCGGCCAGAACAAATTTGTGCAGTTAATGATTCGGTCTTGGAACAGCAGCGGTCGGTTCGTTCGATCTCTACTAACAAATCATACTAATACTGACCCTAACTGTAACACTAACCCTAACCAACACAGTAACGGTAATATTTTTACGCGAATTTCGTTGATACCCATAAAAAAGTTGTACCGTATTAATGAAAAAAATTTTTCGTGGAGGTGCATAGCAGAGTTCAAGGTGGGCCAATTTTTTACCAGTTTGCTGATGTAGCTGTACTCAGCTCAAAAAACACCAGTGACAAGAAGTCGATAGTTCATATTTTATCATTAAAAGAGGGTTTTCTTGTGGGGTATATATAAGAAAAATGGGCTAGGTCTTTTGGGGGCATAACAGAAAGAAACAAACAATAGAGTACGCGTTTAGCCGATCTATCGCTATCAATTTTCGAATGTTTATGGGTAGATCGCCGATCTACTGCTATAATTTTCGTTTTGGCTCTTTTGATATTTAGCCGACGTCGCATCTGAGTGGATTTCGATTTTTAGGCTGACCCATGTGTGACGGCATTCTTAGCCACTTACCTTGTACTTATTGCGAAATTCAATCTGTATGTCACTCAGAAACTTGTCAACGTAGCTCAGTTTCAGAAACTTCTGATAAGCTACGACAAAGACGAGCTCGAATTCATTGTCCAGCTTGTACTTGAGCGTAAGTGCCTCGTGAGTGAACGACTCGAGGCCTCCGCGTTCCTGTAGTATCACGCTCTTAATCAGGGCATTCACTGGTGATGTGAACGACTGACCAGTGCCCTGAAAATACCACAACACCAAGCCACTCTTGCTGAAAATGGTAAAAAGATCCAACATATTGTACAACTATGACACATAAAACAAATTCTTCCGATACAATTACACACAAAGACTATTTAAGCTGTAGCGTAGCGTAGTCTATTTATAGATATCTTCTGCTTTCCGTTTCCACCCAGTGGTTTCGGACTTTCGACCACAAAAAAAGGTCTGTGGTTTCGCCTTTGTATTTTTAATGTCGACGACAGCAAAATCCCGGTTTACTCACCAAAACAAACCTACCGTACGGTGTCGACAAAAACTCAGAGCTGACTAACTGGACGAACAATACATCATCCAATCCAATGTGATGTGACATGTGACGGGCGCGGGGAATCCTCTCTGACCTCGGTTGCTGTTAGATCTGATTTATAAGGACATATGTATAGCCTGGCGAAAAGGTTTGCGACGTATATGGAATTTACCTGTGCGTACACACTGTAGGCTATTGGGGCCGATCTGCAGTCTGCTACCTCTGAAATAGGAGTTAAATTGCCGTTCTGCTTCTTTTATTGTTAAAAGTTTATCGTCCGCTAACATGACTGTTAACTTAGTTGCCAGGAATGGGGTGTTTTTCAGGAGGATGTTATCACCAATCGGTTGTAATGCTTTTTACTGCGCTAGTTTTTATGGTCTGTCAGTTGCTGATCTCGATTGTATCGACAAACATTTAGCTAATTGGCAGGTGGTGCAACAACTGGAGATAGCACCTGTGTCGGACAGTCTTAGTGTCATTAAGGAGCTTTTAGGAATTACATTTAACTCCTTGTATATGCCTCTACTGAATGACGATGAGGTGA
>Ga0209780_1001089_pt1 | contig 17054 bp, 14 predicted proteins | sample WorMetexBAHAMAS2_FD_187384 | JGI IMG/M metagenome (GOLD analysis project Ga0209780, IMG submission 187384) | Marine gutless worms symbiont microbial communities from Max Planck institute for Marine Microbiology, Germany - Inanidrilus exumae... | ecosystem: Host-associated > Annelida > Digestive...
AATAAAAATAATTTTGGTTATATTTCACCCATGTGCCCAGAAGCTCCCCTTGGACTGATATGCACCTAATTTGGCACAGCCGTAGGGGTCGCCGACGTAATCACCTGTGACAAATTTTTTGGTGATCGGTTGAGGGGTGTCGATTCTGTGGGGGGTCGAAAATTGCCCTTTTTCATTGACAAAGCCAGTGGCCGTTAACACAGGGCTGGCGCTACCGCGCAGCCTGTGATAAGGGGCTAGGTCTTTTGGGGGCATAACAGAAAGAAAGAAACAATAGAGTAGCGTGTTTGATTATTTTTGGGCCGTGTGTATAGTCAAACGTAGTGGGACATCACACGGCCAGCCGTGTGTATAGACACTTCGTTTTAAAATAGGGTGGTACGCAATTGACACTCGCTGTATGTACATTGTGTAAATTGTCATACCGGCAGTCTGGGAGGAAGAAGTGAAACTACTAGGGGTAGGATCTTCTTGCCTAAAATCCGGCCCGGCCCAACAAAACCCGGCTTGGCCCAGATGCCTAAAAACCGGCCTGGCTATACCTAAAATCTGGCCCGGCCAGCTGTCGTCTGGCCACGCCTGTTTGGCTACCAATCAACTCGTTACACAGTCAACTCGTCTCAAGTGAGCACATAGCTCAACAGACAACAGATCATCCTCATTGTCACAAAAACGTTTTTAGGCCCTGGTTGCAGGCATGGTTGTTTTGTTTAGAAGGTGACATTAAGATGTGCATACATTCAAAATGTGATTTTAGCAATGTGATTCACTTGCAAACAAGTTGTATACTGAGGTTGACTTTTTAAGTTTTTAGGCTGCATCACAGCGATAGTTGCTTGTTGTTATACACTGTGTGTAAAAAACCCGTCATATGGATTTTATAGCAAATTTCATACGCTTTCCAGCAATGCAAAAATTTTGAAAATCGATTAAGATTTGACAAAGTTAGAGACAGTTTAAAGGTGGGACGTTTTTTGAGACACAGTGTAGATGGAGTAGTGTGGTCGTTCTGTCTATTGGTCTGTGTGTCTGCATGTTGGTAACATACATGAGTTCTGCAAAAACGACTGACTCGTCGAGATGCCATGTTGAAATTTGAAAAATCAATCAGATAGCCATAGCTCAGCAATGGTGTGACCGATCAGCACATAGTTTGGCACATTGACACACATTGACCCGTTGGAGGGTTAGTGTACGTCATCAGCAGTTAAAAGTTTGCATTTTAGAAATCCGAGATAGCGGTTTACTGCCATGTTGAAAAATCCAAAAATGGCTATATCTTGGCAACAGTTTTACCGAACGGCACAAAATTTAGCAATGTGACGTACACTAACCCTCCAAACCATATGACCAGTTTAAAATATAAATTTTTTAAAATTTAACATTGCGGACAGCCGCCAGTTTGTACAAATTGTCAAATAATTTTGACGAAAGGCCACATCGCACATCGTGCCGTTATTGAGGATTGAATGATCCCTTTTGTTGTATGACCTTATTGATGATGCAATGATCCCTTTTGCTGCGTAAACCACAGCTGATACTGTTATTGATTTATTTTGCTGCGGTGTACGCAGTATTGATTTACAATGCTTTTGAATGGGCCAAACAACCCCGAAAACTGCTACTTCCCATGGGGGATCTCAATTCTCAACCTCATGTAACACATGGTTTCTTGTAAGTTGGACCCACATGAGTTAGCCCTCCAAATGGCATCTTGATCAGTTCAGCCATTTATGCAGGGCTTACAAACATGACCAACAGACAGATAATGCCACTTCATCTGTAGCAATAGCCCACATCTTGTGCAATGTATGCGATGCGGCCTAAAAATCTAGAAATCACCGTAGCTCAGCAGTGGTTGGACCGATCAGCATGAAATTTGGCAGTGACACCTATTTTCTGTCCTAACCTTATCGATCCTTAAATGTTGGAATTTTAAATAATTAAAGATGGCAAACGGCCACCATTTTGGAAACCAATTATTTGCTGTATCTTAGCAGCGGTTTGACAGATTGCTGCAAAATGTGATGAGATGATGTTGGCAGTTAAAATTTCAAATTTTTAGGCTGCATTGCAGCAGTAGCTTAGGTGCGGCCTGTAGCTACAGATGAAATAGTCTCTCTCTCTCTGTGTTTTTTTGTTGGTCACGTTCATGAAACCTTTAAAAATAGCGGAACTGATTGCTACACCGTTTGGGTGGTTCAAGGAACCATGCATTAGATGGGGTCGAGATCCCCACAGCAATGGACAATTTTGGGGGTTGTCCGGCCCACTTAAAAACATTGGGAGTCTCTGCTGCCATGTATGCAGCAAAAAGGATCATTTAATCCTCAGTAATGGTATGACGTGTGATGTGGCCTCAAGTGAATGGTAATATAAAAGTATCAGTATTCCATATTTGGCTTATCGTCAAAGGTCTTTAAAAGGTCTTTAAAACCAGGTTGTCCTGTATTTTGACTTGTGGTGATATCAGTTCATAATTTGAACGTCTTTGGACCACAACGTACCCATTCAGGGCCATCTATAGTAAAGGACTTAACACTAACCTAACCATAAACCTTACCCTAAGTCTAAACCTAACCCTAATAATCTTAACCCTAACCCTAAGCGTCACTATATCAGGCCCTTGCTAAAATGGGCGGTCACTCATGAAATAAGACTGGTGAATCCATGACAATCAAATTTCCATTTGTTGACAATCACAGCATCTGTTGACTCCACAGTGGAACCAGAAACTCGAAACTCCCAAAACTTAAAACCTCGAAGCCAGACTAAAAATGTACAGACAAACACAATACATATAAATACAATCTTCTGTAACAAATGAATTGTATGAATACCTTTAGCTGAAACATAATGCAGTTCATCACAGAGTCATCAAATATAACTCTTAGAACCAGAAATACACTTATAGAATAATTTCCGTCATGAAGCCATTATGATGCAACTACTAGTGTCAAACTCTGGTACTTTTAAGCAAATAAGTGTGTATACATATAAATTGTAATAGTTTACATCAGTCAGTACCGTGCTTATCCGCTGACTGTAAGCTTCAGCCTGTAAGCTTCAGCCTTTTATGCTCCAACTAATCACGTGCATGGACCACACACGCCCATTGTACAACTGTATCTCAGACCAGCGACACCAACAAGCCAGCATGCAGTTACAATAGACAACTTGCTGTGCACATTACACAGATGCATGCTGGCAACCGATCAATACAGCACATACTTAACCGCAACCAATGTCTGTCTAACTAACGACCATTATATCTGCATCCTAACAAAGATCACAACGGAATGTCATTGTTATAATGCCTTTTTGCATACTTTATGCATTTTGATATCAAACGATATATGTGCCTATTCTTAAACTGTTCATAAAAATAGCAACTCTAGGCATACTATTTTTCAATATCTGTAGCCTGGGCCTTGTACTTAAAAAACTATTATCACAATTGTTTGTCACTTTCAACTAGCAATCTGTGCTTAGATGAAACAACGATGCAGAGTAGTGAGTGTACTATTATGTGTACATTGTAGGTGTCATGTTGCTGCTGCTCAGACACTTGCAGCCTGTGCTGCAGTTGTCTGCCTGCAGTGAAACAGTCTACAAGTACACGCATGATGTACGCGTTGTTTCTGCTCTGTGCTGTCTTTCTGTGCTGTGTTATGCTCTCACCGGAAGTGGAAACAATGATGGCAGCATTGGTAAGCATTGATGTACAGTATTATTATTTTATTACATACGCACCGTATTCTAATTTTTCATCTGCAGTCACAAGAATATTTATTATATTGCATAATTTAGACATACCATTTTTCATTTATGGCCAGTCAGTTTTTAGGTCGACTCATCGACAAAGTCGACCGAATAAAGACGGTCTCAAATGCCTGTCCATCCATCTGTCCATACATACCTGCGTATGTACGTGCGTATGTATCTCTGTCCACAGAAAGTTTCTTTGATTTCTGCGAAATTTGGCATGTAGGTACAGGTCGAAGAGTGATGCATGACGGTATGCAGTATGACCCGATCCAACGTCAAGGTGAAGGTCACGAGCCCTTCAAAGTTGGAAATCTGGCCGTTTTCAAAAGCTATCTCCGCCATTTACAATGGGAGCTGGCAACTAACCACGGATTCTTAAACTAGAGCACAATATCTTTTTTTATTCAAGCTGGATTTTTGATATTTGGCCTAGTTTTTGTGTCACGTGACTTTGAAGTTGGCACAAACGTCAGTTGCGAAGAGTCGACCATCATTCCTTGTACGGGACTAATTTTTCTTGAATTGTGTGACATCTGCCTGCTAAATGTTTGCTGTTTTCTGAGATAATTTTCACTGGTTACACGTGATGGCATTATTTCGTGAGTTGAGCCACGGATTTTAAGTTATCTATTCCACAGTTGTAGGTCATGTTCATTCGTTGTTAATTTTTTAGCAGAAAAAGTGGTCTTGTTGTTTGCTATGATGTAGATTCCGGCATTTAATGAGACGTGTGTTACTCTGAAAGTGGGTGAGAATTGCACTCGCTTGATTGGCAATGTTGCTGTGTATCGTGTCGGCTTCACTATGACTGTATTCCACATTGGACTGATGATTTTTTTGCTGTGTGTCAGTGACGGTAGTGGCTGCCGAGCAGGTCTTCATAATGGGTATGATTGCTCTGTGAACTGAAAGCATTGTAATTTTATTACACATTCTCTGTGCATGCTGGTCAATGAATACTTAATGGTTTGAGAAGATAGATTTGTAATTTTGAATCTGGTTTAATTATTGCTTATGAAAAATGTCAACATATCTTGACTTCGATTGAGTGTAAAACCTTTGTGATACGAATAATATGTTGTGTAATGTTTATTTTCGCATAGATTTTGGGGGCTGAAGGCAATTGTGTTGCTTGGCATATGTATTGGCAGTTTCTACATTCCAGAGCATGATATTTATCATATCTGTAAGTATATTTGTGACATGATGGCCATCAAGAAAAATTACCTAGATGGAGTAGTTTATGTTGAACGAAGTAAATTTGATGTGTATTATTAATCAAGTGAAAGCTAAGTGTGAGTTGACTCTAGTTTGTGAACATTGGGTCACTTTATCTTTGGCTGACAGCAAAGTCGAAGATTTCAGTCTAAGACTGAAAGTCTGGTCTAAGGCCTAATTAATGCAAAATACAAAGTGCTAAACTTTAGTCTGAAGCCAAAGTCTAACACCAAACTTACCACTTAAGCCAAACTTTAAGAGCAAACTTTGGTGTGGGACCGAACTTAACCTCTGCAGTCCAGTCTCAAACCAAATGACCGTAATGCATTTATATAGGCATTTATTAATCACTTGGAGTTAAGACTTTGGTGGTCTAAAACCAAATCGCGTTATCTTTAACTTAAACAAATGTAAACAAACATGTCAGTGGTGACATCATTTCTGCTGTGGACAAAAGGCACTTAACAATAAAAGAACACCATGCCATATCAGTCAGTCAGCCATTCATATCACTGAAAAATTCAAAATATATCGGCTTTTGCTAACGGAATGGGGCACTTAGTATGAAACATAGTCTAAGTTGTTGGTCAGCACTGCACTTGTGATTATTTTACTTAGATCTTAAACCAAAGGTTAATCTGAATGGCTAAAACCATGGTTTTTTAGACAGAGTTCAGATTATAGAGAAAGATAAAGTGACCCATTGTGTTAACAGCTGTGTATGGTATGCTGAGAGCTTCATGTTTTATTTATTTTCTTATATGCCTTGGCTGTGAAGTTCGGTTTGAAGTTTGTGTTATGCTTGGACTGAGCATAAGAATTCCGTAACAGATTAAAGGGGAAGGCAATCGGGGCATCACTGCAGAAAATATGGCAACGGCACAGCATATTGAGTTCAATGAAGATACGACTAATGAAGGTGCTAGTGTGGCCAGTAGCAATGTATGGCTGTGAAAGCTGGACACTCAGAAAGAATGAAGAAACATGTCTTGATGCCTTTGAGATGAAAGGGCTGATAAAGATTCTGTGGGTTTCATGGACAGCAAAGAAAACAAATGAGTGGGTTCTTAACAAAGCTGGAGTAAAGAGGGAACTGTTAGACACTGTCAAAGCTAGTAAGCTAGCATACCATGGCCACACCATGAGGAAACAAGGGAGTTGCCTGGAGAAAAAGATAATGCAAGGAACAATGCCAGGTGCACACAGACAAGGAAGACCACGCACGGCCTGGATGGACAACACCAATACGAGGACAGGACTTCCCATGGAAGAGTCAGTCAGAATGACAGAGGTCAGAGATAAGTGGATAAAGTACGTCCATGGTGTGGCCAACCCTCGGCTCCAGGACAGCTAAAGAACAGAACAGTGGACTGTACAAATAATGTGATTTCTAACTGACAGATGTCACAAGTCTGTATAGTCAGGTTTTGAGTGAAGACTGGTACATGTCACTCAGTACATATAGGGAGATGCATATGGTCTAGGTTGGATGTATGTTGGAATGGTTGGAGGCGCTGTCTTCATTATTCTGCAGTTGGTACTGCTTGTTGACTTTGCACACAACTGGCACAGTAAGTGGTAAGTATCCAGTACTTTGTATCTTTTTCTAGTTAAATCTGTACAAAACGGAGTTCACAGTTGACCAGTCTAAACACTTTACATTTTATTTGCTGATTGGAACCACTGCGTCTGACTTAATCTGTGAGTAAGAGATGTTGGATTTACTTTATTGCAATACATCATCTATAAAGTGTCTTAGGTATGTCACTTGTTAATGAGGGATCACACAAAGGTCACCAACACCCACATTTAATCAACAGTTGGAATGAGCCATACCAGTAATCTAATATGAGAGAATTTTGTTGTGTAAGAGTAACAAATTATATTACAAATTCATCATTTGCTGACAGGCATGTATTTAATGCACTTTGTTCTGTTCTTTAGCCATCCTGGAGCCGAGGGTTGGCCACACCATGGATGTACTTTCTCCATTTATCTCTGTCCTTCTTTGTTCTGATTGACTCTTTCATGGAGTGTCCTGTCCACGTATTGATGTTGTCCATCCAGGCCGTGCATGGTCTTCCTCGCCTGCGTGCACCTGACATTGTTCCTTGCATTATCTCTTTCTCTAGGAGACAACTCCCTTGTTTCCTCATGGTGTGACTATAGCATGCTAGCTTCCTTGCTTTGACAGTGTCTAGCAGTCCCGTCTTTACTCTAGCTTTGTTAAGAACTCATTCATTTGTCTTGTTTGCTGTCCATGTCAGATCTTTGTTGAAATCTGTATGCCGTGACTTTTCATATTTTCTGCTGTGATGCCCCAATCGCCTGCCCCCGTTTAACCTGGTACAGAATTCCATCGTGCACTCACCATCTTCTGTAATCAGGGACCCACAGTATTGGAATGTATGTGCCTTCTCCAGTTGCTCATTCTGAATGAGTATGCAGCACGCTATGCCATTGCTCGCCATTACCTTGGTCTTGTCAACGTTGATGAGTAGGCTGTATTTTCGGCTGACTCGGGCTAGGTGATTCACCAGCTCCTGTAGTTCTGCCTCTGAAGTGGCCAACAGAATGATGTCATCAGCGTAGCGGAGGTTCATGACTATTCACTCTCCAATTTTGTAGTCCACCTTGAAATCCATTGAGTGTCTGCCTCATTACCATCTCTGCTCGGATGTTCAACAAGTACGGAGAAAGGACACAACCTTGTCGGACTCCTTTTTTAACACAAAACCATTGTGATAGTATTCCTGCTACTTTGACGTTAGCCAGCTGTATCCTGTACAGTTTGGCCAGCAAGTTAATCAAGTGCATAGGATATCCCATGTCCATCATAGTCACCCAGAGCTTATTATGGGAGATCGAGTTGAATGCCTTCTTGAAGTCCACAAAGCACATATGATTTGTTTGTGACGAGTAATCGACTAAACATAGGATAAATTGACTGAGCTTTTTTTGCCGAGTAATTAACAATTAATTCACTAATTCTCCATTATGAATTGACTAAATGATTAATCATTATGCAGTTAACTTAATTTTATTTGATTGATAGACATTTAATTGAGTAATTGTCAACTATTAGTAAATAAATGATGATGCGGCTGTGATAAATAATATCCATACATTGTGAGCGGTGGCTATTAAGTGGAATTTTATTGAAATATTGGCACACTATGTCGGTTCAGACCTTGTCAGCTGCTGCACAGCTGTATGAAAACACAACTGAAAAGGCATGCAGTAGATGAATGACTTTGAAGGCTCGAGGTCATCAGAATTGCTGGGCTATATGTCACTTCCTGTTAGTAGTCTGTAGTAACAGCAACTTAATCTTGCACGTTTTATGAGATATTACCACATTTATAGTTTACATGACTGAGTGTGACCTTCAGAAGTTCTTCATTTTGAAAAGACAGTTGAAACTAGAAATGTGTGGCAGAGCCTAGCGTGTAGCCCCAGTGGCATAGCAGTGACGCCGCCTAGCGAATAACTGAGACGAAACTGAGTACTGATCGCCCCACAAAACTCAGTATTGATCCCCGCAAGGTCTAGCAGTGGCACCATCCGCCAAGCAAACGTAGCCAAACTGCTGATCAACGAGGGGTGTGCATCTTTGCCTTTTTTAATTTCCGGAGTTACTGGACCGAAGTTTTTCACATTTTTACGCAATGTAGCCAGATCATCGCAGATGAACCTTTTGAAATCGGAATTGTGCTATTCCACTCCCATTTAGGAATGCCACGGCAATGATTGAAGGTGAGTGTGCCGATTTCACCCAATTTAAACCATAAAATTGATTGCAATAACAACATCCCTTGAGTGATCGGGAAAAGAGGGTCAAATCAGTAATCTACGATCAAATCCTACCATATGGTGAAAATTTTGTGAAAATCGGTCCGGTGGATCCTGAAAGGTTTATTTTAAAGAAAGAAATAACGGGGTGTACATCTGTGCCTATCTTAAACTTAAGAGTTAGTCGACCAACGTTCACCAAATTTACACACAATGTAGCCAGATCATCAACGATGAACCTTTTAAAATCAGAATGGCTATATTCCAAATCATTCTGGAATGCCAAGGCAACGAATGAAAATAAGTTGGAAGATTTTGCCTATTTTGGCTCTAAAATTGGTTGCCATAGCAACGTTCCTTGAACGATTGAAAAAAGACGGTCGGATTGGTAATCTACGATCAAATATACCTACCATATGGTGAAAATTTGGTGAAAATCGGTCTGGTGGATCCTGAGATAACTTTGCTCAAAGGGTCATTAAAAATAAATAAAAAAGAAAGAAATTAATGCATATAGCTCACGGGACAGGCATGCCGCATGGGCTAAATTACAAGCCATGCGCGCTTTCTGATTTATGTATAGACATGTCGTAGATTATCCATACAACATCTCCTGAGGTATAGTTGTTAGAAAGCTTTCAAACAGCAAAACTGACCTTCAAGGTCATCCATAATCACTGTTGAAGGGGCTGGTCAGGGTCACATGACCCATTTTGAGGACAAGAAACATATCTCTGTAAAGGCTGAAGCTAGAGTTGTCTCAAATTTTGTATATGCTTGGAATATGTCAAGTGTTAGCCTTGGGATGACAAACTACCTACAAGTGGTCATGGTCATGGTCATGTGACATTTTCTAAATTTTTGGCCCCAAATCATGTCTTTGGATTCAGTGAATCTAGGCACTTCAAATGTCGTATGCTGATTGATACTGAGGAGTACCAGTACATGCAATTACTGCCACAGGACACAGGTGTTCATGATCACATGAACTCTTTAAATTTTGAGAAATAAGTGATAATGTCTCGGAAATGGTGCAACATAGAGACATAGTTACAGTGGAAAATTAATGGGAAATTGTATGGTCCTATCGAATGGCACCAGTACCATTAACCTTGAATGGCCTTGTAACAGCAAATGAGAGGAAAGAAATTGAAATCTTCAAGCAAAATCGATAATGGCTTAGAAAGGATGGATACCTAAGGAGGGTGGTAGATGTTAAAAACGGATATTTTAGTGTGAGAAAGTAGGAGAGTAATGAAGATGATTGAAAGGAGGAGAAATCTCTTAGAGAGGTATTCAACTGTTTAAAGATTTCACGACGAGGAAGGCAGTATTACCACCTGAAGTAGAGATGTTGCCAGAGTTGATTACATGGGACACTGAGTTAGGTGTAGTTGGATGGGCTACAGTTCAGAAGTTCAACAGAAGTGATGATAGGTCATATATACATATTTAAAAGACGTCAAAATTAGGTTTGGGAGGGGTGAAGTTGCAAAGTGTTGCCTCCCGCTGACTGTTAATGCTGCATAGTGCACTGCCACAATTAGACATGATATATTTATAGAGCAGCAAGTGATGCAATGTGTACAGTGTTGTATTTCTGCACGACGTTGCTGATGATTGCAACTGTCATTGCTTCTGTCCTGTTGTTCATCTACTACACGCGAGACCCGGCTTGTGTCGCGAACAAGTTGTTTATTGCCATCAACTCTATGTTGTGTGTAGTCATTTGTGTCTGTTCAATTCTGCCGTGCACTACACGCAGTGAGTTTTGACTCTGCTTTTTACAAGGCTTACAGATGTTACCGCTGTATTCTATGCATCTGGTATTTATAATGCAGTAGATGTAACGAATGATTGTTCTCAGCACTCGACACTGGACAGTCTCCAAGCTCTGCTGATGTTATTCCTGCCCACCTACAACTGTAAGCCACGTCAGGAGTAACTAAAAACATTTTCAGCTTGATGCAATGTAGTCTGTGTGCTTCATACAATTATTACTATACCCTGGTGATGAAACTGTTTTTTGCAACGTGAAGCTCACTTGGCTTGTGAAAAAATTCTGTTTCAGCATTGCTTTGCTTGCCATTGGGGAAGTTAGTCTAATGTGTAGTAACTTCAGAGAAGTCGGCCACTTAAACAAAATCCAAAATTATAGTAGCCCATGATATGGGTCGTGAAATTTTAGTTAAGCATCACGCAGTGAAGTTGGATTTGAGATTGTGACAGCTTTTCTCTGTTTGAATAATCTTTGATTAATGTATGATTAATAATTGCTGCACATTGCAGTGTCAGTGCTGCAGGAATTCTTTGTGCTGTATGTATGTGTATGTGTCTGATAAATAAGTAGCTGAGCCTGATGCTGTCTGTTGTGTGCAGTGAACATGAATTCTGGACTGCTGCAAGGCACTGTCATTAGTCTCTATGTTATGTATCTTACTTGGGCTGCACTGATCAGTGAGCCACCAATCAAAGGTTCATTTTATATCACTCGCTGTTGAACTTGCTGAACATATGTGGGAACGACATAACTGTCCTCGATTGAGGATCGAGGTCAGACCGACCGTGTTACTGTGCCCTCTTAGAAATAAAATGAGAAAGATGTAACCTCACTAGAGACATAACGCATGAGATTTTAAAAATTCATGTTAAATATTCACTGAGCGAAGTTTTGTTGACATTGGAGGTTTTTGTGTATGACAGAAAAGCTACACGTTGTTCCAGTGTCCACAGAGGTTTTTTATGGTCGCATGAAACTCCATTGTGGCGATAGACACATTCTTGCGGTCCATTGCAGTTAATAGACTGGTTCCACATCCGAAAATGGGCTAATATGTCCATGTGTGTGGCGGCTCAGCGGTAGGGCGTTGGACTTGCGATTTACAGGTCACGGGTTCAATTCCCGGCCGGTGGCTTTCACTTAACATAGGTCAACTCAGTCTTGCATCTCTCCTGGGTCGCTAAATCGAGTACCTGCTTCGGCTGGGGGTAAGGGCAGTATTCTCACCTCGGTCAGGTGGCAGGTAACACTGTGTGATCCCATATGGCATGTGAGTTTCCCATAGCGGTGAAGAGCTGAGTTGATGCTAAACTGCTATACTCTGTACTTTGCATTACTTACTTTACAATAAGTCCACTGTAGTCAATCCAACACTGTTGTGGTCCATAGTGGTTGTTTTCGGGTCCGTCCTAACCAAGTTCAATATTAAATGAAATGAGTAAGTACAACTTAGTTGTTTTATTGTGCACTAGTGGTTAATTAATTATCATATTATCGATCGACTACATTTCTTGTGGTGTCTGTTCATTTATTCTGATAATAATAATCCGAGGCAAGCTAGGTTTATGACATGTAAATTTCAAATTGACGTCGCCCTATGGCCCTCATGTCTGGCCTTTAGGTTTGATTTATGACCTTTTCCTTGGCCCTGACCTTGATCTTGATTACCTTTGGCCCTGACCTTGATATTGACCTTGAATGACCTTTAGAAGGTCACACAGTGAAAATGCAAAAATGGAAATTTGACATTGGTCTTGACCGCTGACCTTGACTTCATTCCCAGGCACGCTGTAGTCATGACACACACAGTCACTCACAAAATATCAAGTTCAAAGTTCAGTTGCTTCAAAAGATAGAGTGAAAACAAATGGACGGATTGACGGCCACTACACTTCCCAGCTAATGCGTTTGGTAATAAATATTACAGACATATGTGAATAAAGTTTTTTTGGCTGTCATCCTAAACCAAACTTGGAAGTATGTGCATAATTTCTACAACGCATCTTTTCTGTGTGGTAATTTGCTGCAGTCAATCGGTATTTACGTTCTTTGTCGTTGATTAAAAAGTATTGGTTGCAAGAAGGTTCATATTCTCAGTTTTTATTTCTTTCAATAGTTTGTGCCTCTGTCAGTTCACATTTGGTATAGGTTGACTTCATTGCGCAGATGAAGTCAGGGTCAGTATTTTATGTTCTCTTCAGTGCTCACACAGTGATCATTGAGTGGCAGGAAGGGCATCCCATTCCACTAATCCCTAGAGGTACTGCTCCGGAATGTGGAGGAGAAGGACCCGGGGGTGGAACTGGCTGTCTCAGGTTCCCCTGGTAAAACTGTCGTTAAATGGAAATTATTAGTAGTGGTAGTGGTAGCGGCAGCAGAAGTAGTTGCTTGGTGACGTCTGAACTTGCCTGGCATGTCAGTTCTTGTGACTGTATTATAAAGTCTTCTTTGAATCCTCTGCTGTGTTCAAATATTTTCAAGAGTGAATAGTTAAAGCCGCAGTGGAGTGAGTACGTTCTTTTTTTTAGAAATATCCTATTTAAAATTCATGTTTGCTAACATATAATTTTTCACAACTTGTTATTGCTGTAAAGGCGTGATATGACCTAGATTGTATTAAAAGTGCTCTTAAACCCTAATCAACCAACCAACCGGACTAAGTGGGACATGTTCACCTACTCGTCTCCAAAGTGAGCCGTTTAGTATCAGGTGGGCCATTAAACGCAGCTGACTAAAGTCGCCCCATACAGGTCAGTCGCCCCACACAGGCTCTGGGGCGTAATGCGCCCCGATTTATTTGTTGATTTTGGCGCTATGTAAATTGTTTGTTTGTTTGTTACTTAACTTCCTTCATTACTTTCTTCTTTACTTATTTACTTCTTTACTCATTTACGTCCTGACTTATCTACTGCTTCCTGGATAGACCCATTCCGTTTCCAGGCCGAAGGTCGTAGGAGGCAACCAAACCTGGCTTTAGTTTTTTGTGTGTCAGTTGATGTTGTAGTATATTTTGTTGCAGATGCATGTTTGCTTTTTGTATTTGATTTAGGTTTTCAGTACTAAGCCAAGAGATTGGCTGGGAAGAACGTCTCCGAATGACCTATTTTGTGTCGGGTGGGACGTAAAACCTTAATCAATCAAGGTGATTCAGTCACTCGCATGTTTGCTGCACTGTTGGTTAACATGGGCCGTTATCTCTTGGCTGGTGTACATCTGAACTTGATAATTAAATTAGATGCCTTGATGAATACTGTTTGTTTGATTTAATGTAGTGCATAAAGTGACTGTTGAGATCCATGTCATTGTGCTGATCTAGCTGTTAGTGTGTCATCATTGTGCAGTGCAGAGGCGGTCAGAACCTGTGAATGGCACAGACCTGCTGCTTCTCAACAGCACAGGCAACCATTCTGAGATGAGACTTTTCCACGAGCTGGAGGAAATATTGTGTGCCCCACCAGTCACCAATCAAGCATGGCAGTTGGCTTCTGGCTACATCGGCGCAGTGTTGATGCTCGTGATGGCAGTCTATGGAAGGTACGGCAACAGTGTCTGTATGTAATCTCTGCGTCTTACATGCTGAGTCCAGCAAACAGAGCATAGTTACTTTGCTTAGGCTGGTGGATGCTGCTGCTGTTTGTAGCCATATATATTGTATGATACGTGGAGTGTTAGTAGCTTCTATATATATAAAGTTGCCACATCTGTCTGTCCAAGCTGCCGCGTCTGTGTGTCTGCGTTCCAGATTTCTCAAAAACATGCGTACTGATTTCCATGAAACTTTTCGTGGTTTAAAAACATCCGGAAAATTTCGACCCTTAAAGTGCAAAAATTGGGAAAACAGTGCAAAATGGCCCACTTTAAGAAAGTCCACATGGGCCAAGAACGCTGGTCTGTGCGATGGCCTTGCGCGCACGCTTCGCACGAGCCAGTGAACATGAGCCAGTGTTCGCAAGAACAGAGGCGCCGAGATTGTGGGGCCGGCCGGGTAAACGCTAGTAGTGAGAATATTTCTTCTACAGAAATAAGCAGACAGTAACAGTGCATGTTAGCCATCGTGTCATCGTATCATTATGACGTTGCATTGTAACTGCATTGCAGTCTCATGACATCACATCGTGGTGATCGACTTGGCATTGCACCAGCAGTTGCACCAAAGGTTTGACGTTTGATTGATTGTAGTGTTGATAATCTACTGGTAGATGGTGGCTAGTGACATCAAAGAGCTAACGTAAGAAGACTGATGTCCCGTCCCGCAGGTGTCTGATGGTGGATGAATGAAGAAAAGATAAGATCCAGTGAGTGATTCCCTTGGATAAGATCCATTGAGTGATTCCCTTGGATGATGTCAGGAATGACATCCTTACAAAACTGACTTTGCACCAGGATCAAAGAAGCAAAATGTAAAATGGCCTTAAATGGGTGTGTATGGGTGGCTTTCAGTTTTTGATAAAATTGATTAACCGAGTTAACATTCAAGCATATAAACAGACGACAGCATTCATCGATGGTTGGGTATTTCAGCAGCATGGTTGATCAGGATAATGTACTGGTATGTTGAAGGAAGATACATTACTTGAACTTCAGTAATTCGACCAGACTGATGTTTCAAGTGACATTCGTGTTATCTTCAGACCTGTAACGCAATCTTGGGCCAGTCTTAGCACATGGCACACTTCCGTTGCTCCAGTAGTGAAGGATTTGTGCTGTCTGTTAATCAGTCACACTTTGTACCAAAATGGATATGCTCACAAATCTGAAACACGCAGTAGAATTTATGAGAAGTGTATGTACATATTGTACACTTTGTAAAAGCGTTGTTGTTGTTTGTTGGTACTTGATTGCTCCTTTGTTGTTATTAGACAAGTTCCGAGTGTCTGATGTGCGAGTTGTGGCATTGTGTTCTTTGTTACAGAGAGACGTTCGTTGCTGTCGCAATGCTCGCACAAGTGAGCTCACTTTGTCATGCTAACAACTGTTTCATTTCAAACTGTCGTACTGCAAACTAAAATTAACGTAATACTAGATGGCTGTATTGTGTTGAATGAATACTAAAATTAAGTTAACATTAATCTTTTAATCAATTCGTAATTGACAATTAGTCTAATTGTCAATTAATCAGCAAAAAACTCGGTCAATTAATCTTGTGTTTAGTTGATTACTCGTTGAAAACAAATCAGTCGATCAATCGACAACATCGCATTTACATATCCTATGGTATAGCCTAGCTAAATATTAGCAAAAGTCACAAGGAGGATATTTCTATGTTACAATTACTACTACTATTATAAGTACTATCTTCAGTTTTCCTGAATTACTCCGAGTTGGTCCCGGTCTACCAAAAGAGCATCTTTGGGAATAATTGCATTGGCTTTTTTACCAGCTAGATGCCCTTTTGTCAACCAACAATGTCAAAGCACTGAAGTTTGGAGTGGACACTAGAGGTAGCAATGGTACAGGCAGTTGTCAAAATTGAGGTAACGCCAGATACAGCAGAGTTGAGGAATGTGATAGTAACAGGCTTTTGAAGAGATGTAATTTGGTCAGAGCGGGTAAGATGTTCATCAAAGATGAAGCCAAGATTTCGAGCAGAGTGGGAGGTGTCAAGTGAAGAGTTGTGTATTTTGGCAAGTTGGTTTTTGAGTTTGATTCAGTCTTAAAGGAGTTAAGAGTAAGAAGATTAGCAGTCATCCAGGAACAGATCTGTTGAAGAGCTTTTTGAAGGTGAGAAATGCTTGAATCAAAGTGGGTGGAAAGAGAAGAAGAGCTGAGTGTCATATGCATAAGGGTGGTGGTCAAGGGAAAGGAAAGAGATCAGAGTGCTGAGAGGGGTAGTTACATGATGAAGAGTAGTGCGCCAAGAAAAGTGCCTTGGGAACACAACAAGAGGAAGTATGAAAGGACAAGAGGTTGTTCTTACATGTAACACGGAAGGAGCGAGATGGTAAGTAAGACTTGAACCAGCTGAGAACAGAGCCATGGATAATGAACCAAGATGAGAGGCGGGTGATTCAGTTGTGGTCTGTTTCACCCCATTCTCAAATAATATCTGTCACTTCTCCACTGTGTAAGAAGTCTACCTTAGACAAAGATGAGTTCTCTAACTATCACCAAATCTCTAACCTTTCTGTCATATCTAAAATAATAGAACGCGTTGTTAAATCCCACCTCATTGATCACCTCACTTACAACAAACTTCTTAATCCTCACCAGTAGTGTCCGACGTCGTCGGAAAAAACATCGACTCGTCGTCGAAGTCGAATCCCTTGCGTCGTCGTCGAGAAAATTACGACGCGTCGACGTGAAGACGTAGGCGTTGTCGTCGAAAAAAATGAAGAAAGTCGACGAACTTTTAACAAAAATTCTTGCGATTTCCTTACAGCAATAATGCACACAGAAGTTCTGGTTGCATATTTCTGATAACAACTATTATGAAAGCAAAACAGTCGATGTCTCGATGATCTAACTACAGCCCTAGTCCCTAGGCCTATAGAAAACT
>Ga0209780_1001090_pt1 | contig 17052 bp, 11 predicted proteins | sample WorMetexBAHAMAS2_FD_187384 | JGI IMG/M metagenome (GOLD analysis project Ga0209780, IMG submission 187384) | Marine gutless worms symbiont microbial communities from Max Planck institute for Marine Microbiology, Germany - Inanidrilus exumae... | ecosystem: Host-associated > Annelida > Digestive...
GTATGGGCGGAGCTTACTCGGTGGGTCCGACTAAAAGACGCAGACAATGCAGACCACGCAGACAAGGGTTATTAAGCCGGTGTCACCGGTGACGGCGACGATCAAAGGACGCTGACAGCCACCATGTAGTTTGCGCCGATCACCGTCACCTTAACTGACCCTAACCGATACAGGAAGCCAGTCCTGACCCTAACCGACACAGGCGCCGGAATAACTAACGGTTGATGTCGATATTTATGGTCGATTTGTCCTACGCAATGTTTCTACGGACCGCGAAATACCTGACATTAGGGGGAATGGTGGGTATGGGCGGAGCTTACTCGGTGGGTCCGACTAAAAGACGCAGACAATGCAGACCACGCAGACAAGGGTTATTAAGCCGGTGTCACCGGTGACGGCGACGATCAAAGGACGCTGACAGCCACCATGTTGTTTGCGCCGATCACCGTCACCATAACTGACCCTAACCAATACAGGAAGCCAGTCCTGAGCCTAACCGACACAAGCTTGCCTTCCGGCTTCATTACCCTTGTCTGCGTGATCTGTGTTGTCTGCGTCTTTTAGTCGGACAGCACTGTAGGATCAAGGTTAGGGTTAGTTGTAGCGTTTGGTGCGTTTGCGGTGACAGGCTGGTATGTGCTGTCCAGCCGCATACACCGTCTAAAATGGACTATTGCCGAATACGCGTAAATAAACTCGAGCCTAGCAATTCCATCGTGCACTAGACTACCACAAGTTCGCCGAACTGACGCTAGCACTAAGCTTTAGTGAAAGGCAGAAAAGGTAGCATAGCGTACCGCTAAACCGTAGGACTGTGGCAGCGTGATGGCGTTTGTACGTCTTGCCTGTACGTCTTGTGACCGGTATCTCAACGCTGGCATCCCAGTCAATATTGTTCATGCTATTTCGGTCACGGTCAGTGGATACGCTCTTCGTTTTCACGATCGCCACTGAGTTGGACTTTGTAAAGCTAACTAGCGCAAATTTCATGCAACCCATGATCACGTGTAAATAACGCACACAAAATACTACAAAACAACTACAAAAATGGCGCCTACACAAGTAGTACCGGAAGCATAGAGGTGAACCACACGCAATCATATACATAGATAACAATTATTTCACGTTGGTTGCTGGTCATGCTGGTTTGGTTTTATAGACGTATTAAGTTATTGTTGAAAGTAATTACTATTACACATGTTGGCTGACTTCGCTTTATTACTGCAAGTTGATAATGATCTCAGCCGAAATGCATATCGTGGATTTCTACCAGCCCCAGCCCGACGCCATTGTTGGCCGACTTAATTTACTTACTTATTTATTTACTTCGTGATTCACTGATTTGAATGTGGCGGACAACAAGCGGTTAAAACGAAAGTATTTAATCGATATTAACAAGACTATTCCCAAACAGTCTAAGCGATCTTGGTTCAAGAATGAGGTTTTGCCATTCACGGCTGATGCGAGTGAGGAATCATCAGTTGACAGTGTAACAGCATCACCTTACGAGTCAGTTGATGATGATACGCCTGGATCGTCAGGACCGCGTTGTTCGATTGGCAGCAGTACATCCGACACTGTGTCAGACATTGAGTTTCACGAAGATGATGTGGAACCGGTATCGTCGGACATCGAGAATACCTACGATGTTTCGGAGCCTGAGTACGCCTCTGACAATGCTGACTACTGCGTCGTTGAGGTATTAACCATATACTTACGATATTGTCTCCATGTAGGCCTAATTTCTTCTTGGATGCACGCAAACCTGCTTACCCTGGATTCTTCCAAAACCGAATTTCTTCTAATAGGTCTTAGTAAACAACTCTCCAAAATACACACATCAGTCCTGGACACCAGTCACTCGGCCCGTAACCTTGGATTCATTTTCGATAACCATCTAACTCTCACTGACCAGATTGACTCTTTATCAAAGTCGTGTTACTCAGCCATCTGCCAGCTTTGTTGCATCTGTCCATATCTTGACTACAAGGCTGCCAGTACCATCGCCACCCCCATTGTTCATTCCAGACTCGATTACTGCAACTGTATTATGGACTTCCAAACTGCCAACTTAAACGTCTTCAACAGATCCAGAACACTCTTGCTCGTACCGTGGTCAAAGCCCCCAAATTTTGTCACATTTCTCCTATTCTCCAATCCCTCCACTAGCTCAAGATAAACGAACGTATTGAATACAAGATACTTTCTCTCACGTACAAAGTGCTTGCTACCTGTCAGCCGATTTATGGACACTTAGCCGACAAGACACTTCGCCGACAGGACAGTTCGCCGACAGGACAGTTTGCCGACAAGCTGGACACTTCGCCGACAATGCAGTTCGCTGACAGGACATTTCGCCGATTGCCATTGGTCACTTTGCCGACACAAAATTTTAACTGTCCGGTGTCCAGTCACTCGGTCACCTCTCAGCCCACATATCTAAAGGATATCATATCTGTTTAGCCACCCCGCTCCACTCGCTTTTTATCGGTTGTCCCTCTTGCTGGTCCAACGGTCTCTTCATCACTCAAAATCAAATCGTTCTTTCCGTCATGCATCACCTTATCTCTGGAATCAACTTCCTTATTTTCTCTGAGAACCTTGTCATGTCATGGATCCATCACCCTCTTCATCTTCACCCTTATCGCCATCCATCACTCCGTCTCTCTTTCACTCCAGACTTAAAACCTACCTCTTCCATAAATCCTTCCCACCATAGATACCTAGTACCCTGGACTGCCTTCCCGGATTTTCACTGATCTTGTTATTAGTAGGCATGTTTTGGTTTCAGTTAGCAGCTGGATACAAAATGGCGGCTGCTCACAGCAGAATATTTATCTATCCCTATAGATTGTCAGCTTGTAAGACAAAAATAACTAAAAGTATTGTGGACAACCTGCAAGTGGACAGAAGACACTGAGTCACGCCATCAGTCAGAGCACGCAGTGCACGGTTTGTAGTGCACTTAAAATGAAATTAACTCTGAAAATTGTGTGTTACTTTTAGCTCAGTGTCGTGGCCGCATTGTCCTAAAGTGGGAAGCATGGTCACATGGGGCCCCTCAAACAAAACTGCTGCCAAGTAGTTAAGCCACTACCCATGTCTGTATTGCTCACGTTCAGTTGCTGTGCTGATGCAGATTTATATTAACTAAAATTTTTATTCCCAGTACTGAGAACGTGTAACATAGCTGCATTTTTGGTTTTCATGTGACAGGACGCATCAACAGATAATGACTACGAAGGTCATGATGGGGTGTTCGCTGCAAATACCGATAACCCGTCTGAAGAGCGAAAAGAGGAAGAATTTGTCATCCCAAATGGCACTGAGCCGGTTCTTCCGGAGTCAGCAATTATCAAAGGACAGGCAGTTGTTATGCTGCTGTCCTTTATTTACCGTCACCATCTGTCAAACACTGCCGTTGAAGATTTATTGGATTTGCTAACTCTGTTATGCCCTGGTACTTTGCCATCAAGTCAATTTTTGCTGAGTAAGGGATTGCTTTTGGCGGAGAACCGCCTCCAGAGACACATTTACTGTCATGTGTGTTTTGCTTATGTGACCAGATATACAGCGGGCTATGGCACTGACAAGTGTCAGTTTTGTGACACTGCATTTAGCTGTGAACAAAGCATCAAGGATGGTAATTTTTTTCTGTACATGCCAATTGAGAAGCAGTTACAGGCACTGCTTTCTAAATATGAACCTCTGAAAAAGTCAACTATGATCGCACAGGACTTTAGTTCATTGCTCAGTGGGTGTGTTGTACAAAATAATTTGGCTGAAGGTGTTATATCAGATACAGACATAACCCTCATATGGAATACCGATGGGGCACCAGTGTTTTTATCATCCAAAAAATTGATATGGCCACTGCAGGCTTGTGTTAATGAAATCAGTCCAATGTGCAAAGACAACCTATTGTTGTTAGGTCTTTGGTTTGGGAAACAAAAAACCGCCACCGGATACTTTTCTTAAGCCTTTTGTTGAGGAGTTGCAGAGTCTTGGATCTACCGGAATGCAGTATGTCAATTGCAATGATGACACTGTGTCGTGTAAAGTATTTGCTTTATGTTGTTCAACTGATGCATGTGCTCGACCTGTTGTGAAAAAAACCACCCAGTTTAATGGTCGGTTTGGATGTGACTGGTGTTTGCATGAGGGGCAGGTTGTTAAGCGTGGTGATGGTAAGTCGAGAATTTATTTACCATCAAAGGAGGTGTTGACACTTAGTAACAAAGCAGAATTTCTCAGTAATGCATTGAACTCAACAAGTGACAATCCTGTTAATGGCATTAAAGGTGTGAGTCCACTGGTTTTCTTACCAGTGTTTGATATTGTTGATGGTTTTGTGCCTGATTATTTGCACTGTGTTCTGTTAGGTGTTGTCCGCATGTTTGCAGGACTGTGGTTTGACTCTGTAAATCACGATAAGCCACGGTATGTGAAACAGTCTGGTGCATCACTCATTAGCGAGAATCTTTTGTCTTTGAGACCACCAAGTGACATTTCACGCTTGCCGAGGTCATTAGCCGAGCGCAAGTACTGGAAAGGTTCTGAGTGGAAGAGTTTATTACTGTATTATTCTTTGGTTGTTTTGCCCAGTATATTGCCATCCAAATATGTGAAACACTGGTTTTTGCTTGTGTTTGCAATACATGCACTTCTTCAAGACAGCATTAATGCTACAGACCTAGCTGCTGCAGAAAGTGCGCTGTGTGAATTTTGTCAAGATGTAGAGACACTGTATGGTGCTGAATTTTGCACCTTCAATGTTCATCAGTTGCTGCATTTATGCAATGCAGTGAGAAGCTTCGGCCCATTATGGGCATTTTCTTGTTTTCGATTTGAAAATAATATTGGACATATACTGTCACTTGTAAGGGGCAGCAAGTGTTTTGCAGAACAAATATTTAAGTCATTTCTGACTCGTTCTGTGCTGCCAACACTGTTTGCAAAGTACTGTTCCGTTTTAGACATGCATGTTGATGTTCATATGCAAAGACTGTGGTGTTCTGGTTTGTATTTAAGGAAAAGAAAAGTCAGTACAGACAGTGTTCACTTATATGGGCGTCCCGGTCTGCGTACGTTAACAATGAGCGAGTCACTGGCATATAACTGTGCTTATAGTGTCTCACCTGGGAAGTCAGAATTTAGAGTGCATGACAGATTTTCATGCAACTCTTTGTATGTCACGTCTGCAGATTATAAGCAGAGTATCAGAAACTGTGACGACACAGTTCAGTTGTCTGATGGCAGTTTCTGTTGTATTGCCAGATGTGTAGTTGGAAAATTTGGTTGCATTTGTAGAGGTGTAGATACATGTGACTGTACAGATACTGTAGCGATTTTTGTTACCCCGCTGAGCAAAGTCTTCGGACAGACTGCTTTTCGAAACAGCAGGTTAAACCTAACGTCAGACAGATTTATGATTTCTTGTCACAATGGTGGTGAAATTGAATGCATTGCACCGCACACTATTTCAAGAAAGTGTTTTAGGCACAGAAATGGTGATAGTAGTTTGATTGTGCCATTACCAACAAATAATGAGTGTGACTGATTGTTATGGCTACCCATATGTTTATAGATTCCCGGTGTTGGAGTGCATGTACCAGGCCTATAGACTGTGGTCACCATTTTCATTTCTGTGTTTGTGCTAGTCTTCTGCAATTTTGTAAACAAATTCTGTATGTTGTAGTGTGTTTGATGTGCTGTTTGCTATGTCAAAAAAAGCATATTCTGCAGTCGTGACAAACTTAATTGAGTTTTCCTAGACTTCTGCAAATATGCATGGTATGTCCTGCGTGCTCAACTATATAAGTATACTGGACAGTCTACAGAGTCTTATAGAGAACTGCAAGAAGGCTGTAGATGGGTTTATTATTGCAGCCAACAATTCCATTGCAGCCTACCTTTTTCCTGCGGAAATTTTACAGAATACCTCTATCGAAGATACCACTGCAGCAAAAAAAATCTTTGTCACATTCAGTTCTATAGAGTAGCGAATCTTTCTACAGCCATTCTACAGACATCGCCAGAGTCTATAGGATTTCTCTATAGAACAAAGCATACCTCTATAGAATTGCTGTAGAGTTCTTGAATAGTTCTATCAGTTCTATAGAGTAGTGAATCTTCCTATAGACATTCTGCAGACATCGCCAGTGTCTACAGGATTTCTCTATAGAGCACAGCATACCTCTATAGAATAGCTGTATATCTCTTGAATAGTTCTATAGATTCGAATGGAATATAGTATTCTTCTATAGATGGCCTATTGGCTCTTATAGTATTCAATAAGATTCAATAGATATTCTATAGAATATTTTTGCAGGGGACCTAATAAAGTGGGTCTGAAATGTCCATCCATCTGTCCATTCACAAAAAGTTCCTTCGATTTCAATGAAATTTGGTATGTAGGTAGAGGTCGATGACTGATGCATGATGGCATGCAATACGACCCTGTCAAGGTCAAAGTCACGAGCCCTTGAAAGTCTGAAACTTGACCATTTTTAAAGGCTATCTCCTTCCCCATTTATAATGGATTTTTGAAATTCGTCCTCGTTTTTCGTCACGTGACCTCTGAACTTTGGTCCTAACCACGTTTTAAAGTTTATGCGATCTTTATCAAACTTGGTATACAGGTAGTACTCGATGAGAGATGCACAACTGTATGACCATGACCCGGCTCCAAGGTCAATGTCAAGGTCACAGGGACCCGAAAGTTGCAAAATCACCCAAATTCTAAGTCTTCACTCCTTTGCCAAAATTCGATCAATCTAAAGACTGATTTTAGATTATTACACTACAGGACAATATCTAAAATTTAACGGGTCAGATTTTCGAAATTTGTCCTCGTTTTCCGTCACGTGACCTCTGAACTTTGGTCCCACGTCTGTCAAGTTATTTTCTTAAGTTTATGTGATCTCTATCAAACTTGGTATACAGGTAGTACTCGATGACAGATGCACAACGGTATGACCTTAATCCGGACCAAGGTCAAGGTCACCGGGACCCGAAAGTTGCAAAATCAACCAAATTACGCCAAGCGGTATCGCATCACAAAAAGTGCCACAAAAGTTTGCTTTTGCTACACAAAGTGAGATTTCAGGCGCAAATTTGTCCGAATCAATATTTTCCGTATCTTATTTACTCAAAACAAACGTACAATAAAGTGCATTTTTGCAGATGTTTGTCGATAAACAATCGTCAATTTGCGTTAATCAGCGGCAATATCGTGCACGTGGTTCAGCCTACTTCCGTCAAAAACTTGATGCATTTATTACATGAATATTCATGACGGCGTATAATTAGTTTCCGATGGAGGTAAAATGTAAACAACAACTAAGTTATGAGTGGAATTTCAGAGAGAACGTTTCAGTCTTGGCTTAAAACACTTGATCCAAACGAATTTGGATTTGTGATGAAATAATTGACAAAAGTGCTGTGCGCATATGGTGTGTACTTTGTGCAAAACACCGCGAACGGCTACGTTCGGCTACGTTTGTTTTGCAACTTCAGCGACGCCTTCGTCAACGGCATTACTGGCTCTGCTCTCAAACGTGATGCACTGCCATTTAAAATGGGAGCTGGCAAATGACCATTGATTGTTAAACTAGGACACAATATATGAATTCGTTCCGGCCGGATTTTTGATAATTGCCCAAGTCTGCCCTAGCGGAAGTCGACCCATTGCGGGACTAATTTTTAAACTAGGGCACAATATTTAAATTTGATTGGGCCGGATTTTCGATATTTGTTCTAGTTTTGTCACATGACTTTGAAGTTGGCAGAAACGTTAGTTTTGAAGAGTCGACCGTCAGTCCCGTTCGGAGTTAATTTATTTTGTGTATACATTCAGCCATAGTGTAATTACCTGGGCTGTGGTTTTTATAATGGATATTCACATGCACAAAAATTTTATGCCTGTGTGTACACACAATAAGATGTTCACTTGCCAGTTTCATTATCAATAATGCATAGTAAAGACTGCTGCTGGTCAGACCTATAATGCTCACATTGTATGACACGAGTAGATAATATAACAAAAGTCTAGCAGTCAAGCACCGATAAAATTATACTGATATTTGACGGTGAGGTGCTGCCAGCCCTTACTATGGTGTTTGTAGTAGCCATGCCAGCACTCTGTGATAACAGTGGACTCACTGTTTGCGGCGCGATTGATCGTTTGAAGTTTTGTAATGTATGCCATGCTGGGTAGGCACACAGTTTAAGCAAACATCAAACAATCAAGTGCACATTACACAGCACAACTCATTTACACAGCGTGCACTCAAGGCAATAGGCTTAATTTCATAACAATACAACCCTTCACCGTGTCATGCAGATTGTGTGCTACGGTGCAACTGAACCCCTCCGCCCCGCCACCCACATACTGCACACACCCTCGTAGGCCAACAGTTAATGACACTTTGCCGACTTCGGTGGACGTACGCTGATATGCAAACACGCAGGTACAACATACTTTGACAGGTGAGCTCAGCTGTGTCTGGCTTAGAAATATAATGGGTTGCTGGCTACGATCTTACCAGCTGTATTACGGCTAGCATCCATCATCAGGAGGCTGAAACATTGCAATGGGGATGTGTAAGGGTGTTTGCATAACATCGCGATGCCGACGCCGATGCTGATTATCGCCCTAGGACTACACTTATGTGCATGTATTTGACTGCATTGTCTTGTGTTTTGTTTGTTTGGCAGGTGGTAGTGATGAAACGGTGCCAAACTGGCCTGCCAATGAGAAAAGGTTCTGTTGTATGTTGGTGGCAACAGTTGCAATATCAAGAATATGATGATTGTTTGCTGAGAACTGATATAACTGGAAAATATTAAGAGGTATACAAAGTGGCATATTTAGAGGTAAGCTCGTTTTTGTTTGCACAGTTAGTGATAATATTTTCAAACACATGTTTTTTGTGACAGGTTATTGGCTTAACAATTACTGGTAACGTTTTGCTGATAAAGTTTGAACCAACCGGAAAAGGATTGTCATTTTTGGCCATAAACAAAGCCATCGATGAAATGTTAACTTCTATGGTGAAAACAAAAGAGAGTTTGAACGATCCACAAAAAAACGGATCTGACCAATTCAGTAATTTTATGTTACCTGGATCCGCAGATTCAGTACCCGATTCAGTGGTTATGAATGGCGACAAACTGTATGGTGCAGCAACAGGGTTGTTCGCCGACTGATGCCATCGAATCTAAACTGTCATTGTCACCGTCGCTACTTGCTGCTTTACTTCTGGCAGAAGGAGATCACAGCACAGATCATTGGCAGTTATGACCACGTACAGCCACTTCTACTGCAGGCCCAAAGTCGGACGGCCCAGTGTGCATAAGGATGGATGCCATTGTCTGCAACGTCCACCAAGTGATGTTAGTGTGGAGACGTTAGTATTTTAGTGCAGTTAGTGCAGGATACTGATGCAAGACGTGTGATAAGTTTCAAACTCTGGTGCCACCGTTCATCTATACTATTAGCTTCCAATCAGTAAATTTTATTATCTGCACTACTCTTCTCCTAATAATACTACTAATCTCCATATACGCCATTCGATTATTTATACATATATCATAATTGTACCAATTAAAAGATACCACAGTGGACAACAAAGTAATTCACGGATGTTTTTATGGTAATCAGAAATATATTACTATGCTACAGCCAGTGACGGTTGTTTTTGCGACATGATTATGGGTCTGAAATGAGCTGGCGGTAAATGAAAATGAAATATAGTTCATGGTGCATGTTGTGCATGTATTTATCGTCGGCTTTTGATTTCTTGGTGAATGATTCCATAAAACCATTAAAAACGTTTTTTATGATATGCCACAACTACAGACTATCAGCCATCCCAGAAGTATCTAAAGAGTTGTTGATAAGTGGATCCTCTCTGAAACGAACACTTCAATTCGCACCAATCGTAGAATACCTCCGGATTGTGGCCGTTCACCCACGCATTCCTAGATGTGTCCAAAAAGTATATTTAAATCTTGTAAGGCCATACTGAGACTGGTGCAACAATATCCTGTATGGCCATCCACAGTCACTACTGTGGATCGGTTATATTGCTGCTATGATAATAAAAGCTGAATTGTGATACAGGTCAGCACTGCACAAATCATAAATTTCAGTTATCAAATTCATATCCTAAGTATTTCAGATCTTCAGTATCCAAGCAAAGCTTGGCTGTAAATCCCAGGAATGGGCAAGTCCACCGTAACTGACGTAACATTCTCTGGTTTTCTGCACTCATTGGTAAAGGATTAAAAAATGTAAACTTCAGTTGATTACTGAGCAGTATAGCGTACCAGTACACCTCTAACAGGGATACATCCTAGCATGATAGTCTGAAGAAAAGTCATTGTATAACAGCCAAGATACAGGAAAATGCTGGACGTAACCGACATAACAGACCTCGACATCATTTACTGGTCACTGTGAGTCACCTGCACTTCCTTCTGAAGTGCTAAAATACAGACCATGCAATTTTTTTTTCTAATGACCTGAGTGTCAAAGCTGTCAGAAACTGCAATGACATTAGTCATACTGCTTGTTGTAACAACTGGAATAAGTTACAAAATTGTAACTGACGTAACACGAAACATGTAACTGACGTAACGTTTTTGTCATCAGCATTCAGATGCACGTTTAGAAGACTCTGCAACTGTTAAAACATCTAGTTGCAAACTTAAATGCCAGTTAAAGTCTCTGAAATCTTAACTAAAGCAAGCACACTTGAAGAATTGCAGTCAAACAGTGTCTTTAAACTGAAACAGGCCACGTGAATTGGCTGGAACTGGTGGCAACAGTATCTTGATGATCTTCGGGTACCACACACAGTCTTTACGACGAGGCCAGCGCCAACCACCTCGACAACTTTCCATGACATTCACCAGGTGCTGTCCACCTCTGCTGTCCTCAATTATGCCAGGATAATGGAGATCATCATATTGGACAACAACATACGAACCAACATCAGGATCTGTACAGATTCACACAGCAATAGGAACTGGTGTTAAACATTACAGAGCAAGCAGTTTTAAATAGACCCTACATATTTTTTTAAAATTTAAATACTAGTAATGCAAACTGCAGAAATTTTAAAGCAAACCAGTGAAATTACTTCACAGCTATAGCTCGGTTGCGATGCAAATTTTTGAGACTGTGTTAAAAAGGTGTTAAAAGTCACTCTTCTTTTGCCTAAAAATCAAATTTTATCTTCTGCTGCTTGTTACCTTTGTGATGTTCACTAGGACATGGCACTTGAGCTTTATCCATTTCACTGGTGCTGCTGTCTTGATTGTCAGTCTTGGTAGAAACACTGTGAGCTTCACGGAACTCTGGCACTGCCATGTCAGAAAATGGACTGATGTCACTCACTTCAAGAACATCACCAGATTGACATGCACGTGCATAGTGCATATGTAATGTGTGTTGAATGGCCAGTGGTGCTTTAACCTGCCAAGCAGCTTCTAACTTGACCTTACCTGCATCAACTTCCTCCTTTCCAACGAAGAGTATGTCAACATTTGGACAGGAGCCTCTTGCAACTTCTGCGAAATCTTTGGCACTGTTGACAACCACTCTCTTCTGAAGTATGCGACGCCACACTGTTCTCTTTACTGTACCCCCAACACCATCCACAGGCCCTTTGCCGTGTGCTGTTGCAAAGAAACTCCAGTCCATATGTTCAATGCTGTTGTGGATTAGCTGAGGCTGTAAAATAGTCGATAAGGTGTAACGGTTTTTGAACTGACTGGCAGCTCCATCTGAGAACATATGTAGTTGTTTCACTGTTTTGCCATGAACAGAACTGTAATGATGCAGAATGGCCTGGTTAAAGCAATAGACTGCAAACTTATCATGATGAAGCTCATCACTCACAACCACATAGGACGTTGAACCTCCGGACTGGTAAATCACTGCTGTGAAAAGAGTAACACTTTCAGTAACCCAGTGTGCTGACATTATCTCGTCTTGCTGTTTAATACAGAAGTTTTCTGAAAAATCCTCCTGCATAATGGCTTCACTCTCACCCAGTTTAGTTTTAAGATCTTTTATCTGTTGAAGCTGTACTTTTGCTAAAAAGCTGTGCCTCTTTACTGATTTGATTTGGTTGGCCAACTCCTCTCTGACCTGAGGAAATGTGCATGTCACAAGCTCTTTGCTATTTGTTGCTGTCCATTGATAATAACTAACTTCCTCATTACCTGTTTCAGCTCTTTTACTGGTGCCCACAGTTTGACCTTTCTGTGCTAATATCTGGTCAGTTACCACCTTTACATCACTGCATGTTGAACATTTACCAAAATAGCATTCCTTGTCCCATCTGCACGAAGCCTGCTCCATCAATTGTTTTGCATTAGGCACTGCCCAAGAAGATTTCCTCAGCCCCTCCAGCAGAAGTTCAAGGTTCTCATGGTAGCGGCAACAGCACACAGTTTGATCCCTGTCACTCACTGGCATAACACACCTTGGTCGCAGACTGGCAAACTTTGACTTCCCAATAACAACATCATGTTCCTTTCTGAAGACTTCATATGCTTCTCTGACTGTCATCACCAAAATGCGTTTCTGCACTTTTTCCTTCTCACCACTGACTGATACAACTGTTACATAGTCTTTTCTACCTGGCAGCTGTCGAGAAATTAGGTCACTCATATAGAACTCCTGAACCTTTTTTTCTGTCTCTGTTGGCTCTTTTTTAGGACTTTTGCTTGTTCCACCTTCATTGCCAAAATCACGTGATAGCTTTCTAACCACTGCCGCTTTTTTCCTTGGACTCTTTGGGAGAGCCCTCTTAAGTCGACTCATGGCCTTACCAAGGGCCTGAGCAGATGAAAACACTTTTCGTGGACTAACAATAGCACGATCCATGTCAACCAACAGTGCCTCTTTCTTTTTTCTCCTCATCAACCTCATCCTGACCTTTGTCTTGAATGCCTCATCATTCTTTCTGGCTATGTTCCATTTATGCCTGCTAGCTTGCTGCTGTTGCCTGTTTCTGTCTCTTGCTGCTGCTTTGCTTGCTTCCGACATTCTTGCTCTGTAGTCACGCATCCTCTCAGCTGCAGTCTTCATCGTCTATGTACACACACAGACACACCAAAAGGAAAATAATTTGACACATCATGATTTTTAATGTGCATAGCTTTCTTTTAAATTGATAGTTTTTATACAGTGCTCAATCTGAACGTGTTTGATGTTAACATGGGGCTCATTACGTCAGTTACAGGAAAATGGTTACGTCAGTTACACTGATACAACAAACAGCCATCTGCAAAAAATATGGGCGTGTGATTGGAAGATTTTATAAGTCAGAGAGCCACAATTCTGCAAAAGAAGAAAGAGCTGGAAGTAGTTTTCTTAATATGTTTTTAAAAAAATGCTGCATTTTGTAACTGACGTAACATCCTAAATAACCACATGGTTTTGCAGCAGTCTACTGTAATATTCACTTCCAGTCTGCGCATACACTTCAGAGTTGGTTACTAAAACATGATTTCTGTGTTAAAAACAAATTTAATGCAAAAAAGTGCAAATTTTTATGTAAACAAACAACCAAACAAAGATGGCTCACAAGGCACCCAACTGCAGCACCACAGCAAAAGCAAACTTAATTTCTATTGGTCCATAAAAATACCTTTCTAAAAATAGCAACTTTTTAAATAAGTAACAGAAATTATTTTTTACTATCTGTGTCCTGTTTTTCATGGACTTGCCCTTATCTCCATTTTGTGTGATGAAATTGACCATATGTTGTTGACCATTTTGATATAACGCTTTCACAACGTGCTGAACTTGGGCTCCAAGTACTTCTTGTACTTGTATTTGTACTTGTACTTATATGTGTACTTGGACATCGACATCTGATACTTGTACTTTCCAGTTGGTACTGTGGAGTTAGATGGATTCTAAGCTACAACGGGCGCCATCAGCGACGAGGAGAACGTTGGCCGACAACGCAGCAGGCGTTCAGGAGAAGCAATAGCGCGCATCTTGACATTGCTTAGCGCATAGACGCGATCGTTCTGCAAGTTGACTGACTGACTATGGTCCTTTTTGTCAGAGAAGAAGACGAAGTCAACAGCAAGTTCTGCAAGTTGACTGACTGACTATGGTCCTTTTTGTCAGAGAAGAAGACGAAGTCAACAGCATGTTCCAGGAACTTCTGAAGCAGCATCTGCACTCTCTGCAGGCGAGCTTTGCAGTTGGCGTTAGATAGCTTCTGTGTGCATTGCTTCTTAAAGCACTTGAGACGCAGGTCGTCGTGAATGATACGGGTCGTCGACGTCCGATGAATGCCCGTCTCATGGACGATTTATCCCGGGTTAAGATTTGCCACCACCTCGTGACCCGGGTATAGGTGGTCTGGGCTTGATACGACGAGGTTTGCCAGATGCCTTGAAGTGCGGGTTAGCGTCCGACTTAGGATTGACCCATATAAAGATAGCCAATAATAATAAAAACGATTAAAATCAAGATATTCAGAATATTCTTCAGCTGGTTTTGTATCCAGAGCGCCGTATTTGTTGTACATCTGGATAGGATCAGTTGTAAAAGCAGTTAGTCGAAGTTTAACCTTTCTAGTTTGCTCTGTCCGTCCGCTGTTGTCTGGAGGCAATTCTTTTCCTTTATTTGTTTTTTTTTCTCGCGGGGGTTTAAATGGTTCCCCCGAGGCAGAGGATATTCTAGTGTTATCAGTAGAGGATTGGGGATAATCCCCAAAAAGAAAGTTGCATTTGACGGAGTTGTCGGGAGAAAATGAGTCTAACTCAACACAGAAGAAAGGGTGCAGATTTGCCGACAAATTTTTGGAATCATTGTCCATTCATGGTCTTCTCGACAATACTGAAGTTGATGGAATATGCAGCAAGTGTTCTGCAGATACACGTGCATTAAAGAGTCTGGAGTGTGTGTGTGTTACTTTACAGTTTACTTACTTACTTAGTTAGATACTTATAGAGTTGACATTGACGTGATCTATGCGACAAAGGCAATATGCATTACCTGCTGCATCGTTGTACAGTGGTAAAGGTTGGATTATTCTATAGCGCTACTTACGCGGCGATGCCGCGACCAGCCGCGCTGTGCAATCGTAGGAAGTGGCAGTTGATTGGCAAGAGCCAATGGTGCGAGAGCGCAATGCTGCAGCTACAACACACACCACCGCTCCAATCAACCACACCAGGCCTTTACTCCGTTACCACGACGCCACGTGGTATCATGCTGCACATCTGAAACTGGTCTTGATCACACGTGTGTTTCTTTGCTGGTCGTTTTTCAAGAGTTTGATGGCCGACCGCGTTTACACTGTCTCTGCAATGTTGTATGTCCGTCTGTACAAGTCCTGCCGCTTTTTTGGGCATCACGTTGGTATTCTAGCCAACTGTTATCCACTGCAGCAGTGATGGTGTAATGTGACTGGAGAAAGGCAACATCGTTAGTATTCAGATGCTTTTTGCCTCTCTCTAGCACAGTGAGTTCGTTGTGAAACAACGTACGTATGGTCTAGAATAATAAACAAAGTAGAGTTGGAACCATCCAGGCAATGGAGTTACATGACGTTCTGTGAGGGTCTACTCCTCTGTATATTATAGCACTATATTGATTTAGGACTAAGCCTATAGTTTTGGTAGCGTTACAAATTCACTTAAGAGGAGGAGCCCTCGTTGGAAATCTTACACTAAATTAAGTTAACTCTATCTGTGCGTTGCTATACTACAATCAATGACAAAGACTTTGGTATAATATACGAACTATAATAACATGTAAAGCAAAATATTGACAGCGAGATAAAGCTATGTACGATGCAATAGAATCAGGATCACTATGGAAACAGACACGATCGCGCCAGTTTCCTCACAATGCTAATATAATTATCGAGTCTCTTCAAATTTTTCGATATTAGCATATAATGCAATGAGATTACGTTCAATATACACGTTCAATCAATGTTCTCATTACAGTGCATATCAAGTCACTTTCAGTTGTGACAACAAAATTACAAACGATATTTAGTTTGTAATGAAAACTACCGGCAGCTTATTAGGCAACGACAGTGCCTTCAAATCACAAAGACGGGACTCACCCGAACTACAACACCAGCTCCCGTAATCTAAACACACTCTCCGGCCACAACTCGGCCAAAACACTGAGCCACACCACGAACAAAGCCTCAAAACACACTCATATGACTACTCATTCAGCCACACTCTAAAATAGGCCGAATTTCGCGCCATACATAATTTCGATACTATCTAGGTCATCTACCATGCCTCTAATTGGCTCATAGCAGTAAACAAAATTCTCGACCTCGAAATACGACACATAATTGGTCTAACACAAATCTGCGTACCACGTTTCTTGAACGCTATTGGTCATTATCTGAATAGACCAATATACAGCTATGGCACACCGAACACACACAAATCGAGGAGGGCCCTGACAATGTTCCTTCCGTTTCACTTGAAAAATGACAACTTGGCTTGTTGGTGACCATGGCCCATTAAATGCACCTGTGTGTTTCGGAAACTGTAGCAAAATATCGTCAGTAACAGGCATTAACTATTGAACTCAGTTCATTGCCTTGTTGAGTGGTTGATGATCAGTATACAGTCAACTCGTCTCTGACTGTTGAGCTGGTCTGCTATCAGTAATGCTGATGTCCAGTCCGCAGGTTGTGTCAGCGGTGCAGTGATTTCATCTTGCATCAGGTCACTTTGTCTCTCGCATGAACCAACTGGGAAAACATTTGCATCAACATTCAAATGAGCCAACTAATCATCTCATGGCTCATTCTTTACAAGGCACGTGTAGATGCATACATACATACATATTTATTTAAGCACAACAGAGCAATGCAGTTTATATAATCACCAACTGATAAGAAAACAGTCTCTGCCGCTAAAGCCAACGTAGGTCGATACAATACAATACACAATTAAACTTTCCCAATTAAAAACTGTGAGAAGTCAATACACTTAATCTTTTTAACAAATACAGAAATACTGTGTGCACCTACAACA
>Ga0209780_1001091_pt1 | contig 17048 bp, 12 predicted proteins | sample WorMetexBAHAMAS2_FD_187384 | JGI IMG/M metagenome (GOLD analysis project Ga0209780, IMG submission 187384) | Marine gutless worms symbiont microbial communities from Max Planck institute for Marine Microbiology, Germany - Inanidrilus exumae... | ecosystem: Host-associated > Annelida > Digestive...
CTTTCAAGTGCTACGACATTATTATATTGTAATTTTTCTGTTATTACTTGGAAAATAAATTTTGATTGATTGATTGGGATGACTGCCCCAGCTACATTGACAGATTTGAGCCAGGACGAATATTAAAAATAAACAAAATAGCAACTGATTTATTTTGACTGATGACCATGCCATTTGCACAAAACCAAATATGGAGAGAGTTTAGGCAAGACTGAAGTACACTGATACTTTGGGTGTACTGTAATTATTAGATGGTGACGGGGCAAGGAGAAGTTGCGTGTGTTAACAGAGTTAGCTTCCACAACATAGGGCCTAATACAACTATATTACATTAACTGTACAATGAGCGCTCGCTTGTTGTAGTAGAGGGTCGTATACTATTTATCCGACTTTTCCTGCTCTTTATTCGCTCTCTGCGTTTTGTAGCTGCGTTTACCGTTGGGCGACGTTGGGGGTTGGCAAGTGGGTTTTTCGTGTATTTCAATTTTTTATTTAGGCAGACCGTAAGCATTTCTGGTGTATCGTGTATGTTGTGTTTTTTTTGTGTCATAGAAGTTTTGTGAGTTTAAAACTGTAAAAATGCCTCCAAAGAAACCGGCTGAGCCGAGCAAAAAGACAGAGATGAAAAAGAAGGAAAAAATAGTTGAGGTAATATACTTTCAAGGTTTAGAATTATTATCGATTCAACCTTCGTCAACCTCGTTATGGTACCGCCGGTACCGGTTCCTTCATTTCCGACTCACTTTTTCCTTTACCCATCACTTCTTCCACTATTGATACACCACTCATCTATAACTCCGTCTGTCTTTTACTCCCTGCTTAAAACCTGAATGATGAAATCTGCCGTCCCGTGACAGTGATCATGAAGTCATCGTTCGACACAGGTTTAGTTCCAGATGACTGGAGAATGGCAAACATCACGCCAGTCTTTATGAAGGCAACAGGAACATAGTAGGCGAAACTCGTTCCATAGATTATATATCTCGATGGCTGTAGCCTGAAGTGTCGCCAGTTTATATAATATTAAACCTCGTTCTTGGCCATGATGATACAACTCGATGAGCAGACGATATGCACAGAAAACATACAATATTTGTCTGACTGAAGCATATTGAACCACCGTAGATAATTTACAACATTATAAAAGCAATGTACTTAAAGACGAAACGTCAGGGACGGAAAATAGCATATTATTACAGTTGATTTCCTTCTGTAGGGACGGATAGTAACATTTATGAATAGGAAGTCGTATATGAGCTTTCGATTGGTACCAAAATCGGTGACCTTAAATGACCTTGAACGGCTTAATGGCCCTTACTTTGCGTTATTTCATCAAATTTGGTAGCTTCCGGGGTGCATTACATAAAAGTGGTTGAAGATATAGTAGAGATTGTACCGGAACAGTTTCCGGTACTGATCCGGCCCAGAACAACGTCAGTTCTGTCCGGTCTCGGAACATTTTTTGTTCCGGAGCCGGAACACGCTAAGCATTTTCTCTGTTCTTAGTGAAACCGTCGCGACGGTCTCACTTAGTGCACCCCCTACCATCGTGCACACACGACACTGAGCAGTCAACACGATGCCCGCCGTTGGACAAACAATGCAGTTCAGCGATAATTATCTCAACGACGGCCATTTGCCGCCTGAAATGCCCCAAATAGACGGCCGCGACAGCTTCAATTTCGTGTGACAATCGTCGCTCGCGGTGTTCTTTGAAGTTCATGATGCCGACAGGACGACGTAGGTGGTCGTTCGGCCGGCGCTGCCGGCCGAACGCGCTAGCCGAACCACCACCTACATCGTGGTCATCCGCGATGGCTGCCTACAGCGTGAACAGTGGGATGCTTGCAGAGTGGGCAAAGTACACATAAAACAATGCCGCCCCCGTCTTGTGCGGCCGTTGTGACTTGTGACACGGAATTCGGCAGCATCAAATGACCGTCTTTGCGTTAATTATCGTCGTGCCGGCGAGCGACTCGCCACCCCGACCGCGGTCTGCGGCGTGGGTGGTCCGCGGTGGCTAGCGCGGATCTGCGTGTGTGGTTCGGTTCGGTTCTGGCTGGAACAAATTTGTGCAGTTACTGATTCGGTCTCGGAACAGCAGCGGTCGGTTTGTTTGATCTCTAAGATATAGTGATATACCTATGCTTTCTGTGACAGAAATGTAGCCCAAAGCATCTAGTTTTTAGCGATATATCACTTACGATGATGTGATACACATGATATACTGAAGGTCGGTGTAGATGTATCCAACATGCGCATCCATATTTGAGTTCGACTGTCACTAGGGCCAGCTAGGGAATATGGATGTTTTAGTTGGTGTTAGCTATCGTACTGGCCTGCCTACACGTCACATAGTGTAGGGGAGCCAGACTAGTATCGGTCACTGGAGACTGTTCGACATGTTCGCTATCTGATATGATAATTTTCTAGTCACTTCTTCCTCCTGGACTGCCTTTAAAGACTATTGCCGGGACCGTTTTGCCTGAGCTACTTGGATTTTAGGTCGACTCTTCTGGGTCGACCTAATAAATTGGGTCTCAAATGTCTATATTTACGTTTGTCCATCCCCAAAAAATTTCGTTCGATTTCAATGAAATTTGGCATGTAGGTAGAGGTCGATGAGTGATGCATGATGGTATGCAGTGTGACCCGATCTAAGGTCAAGGTCAAGGTCACGGTCACGCGCCATTGAAAGTTGGAAATCCTTTCAGTTTCAAAAGGATCTCTTCCACCATTTACAATGGGAGCTGGCAGCTGACCACTAATTCTTAAACCAGGGCACAATATCTAAATTTGAACAGGCCAGATTTTTTAATTTTTGTCCTAGTTTTTGTGTTACTTGACTTTGAACTTGCCAGAAATGTCAGTTGCAAAGAGTCGTCAGTCCTGCATGTAGCTAATTTTTGTTTTTAGTTTTCCTTATTTTTTGTTTCTGTACTGTGCGCTAGATTAAGCTGGCCATTGCGTCAGCTTGTGTGCGTACATAAATACACAGTATCGTATCGTACCACAACTCGACGTTAGCTGTGAAATGCAATGTCGTCATGCATATGCGATTATGCGTAGAAAGTAAGTTTTCGTTTGTCAAGGTAATGCTGCATAATATTTGTCCGTTATTTAAAGTGTTATGTCATTAGCTGGGGATGGGCAAAGCCCTCCCCCTTATCATACATTACTTACTTAATTTTGTAATTCATTATGAAAAAGGCAGTTCAGCAACAGTGCCGTACATACGTGCATAATTTTTTCTACATTTCACAAGTAGATTCATAGTTTTACAGTCTGACGGTACATGCTTATATAATGTGCAGGACAAAACGTTTGGTCTGAAGAACAAGAAAGGATCAAAGCAGCAGAAATTCATCCAGCAGGTTCAGCATCAAGTGACACAAGGTGGAAAGACAGCAAAACAGGTATCGATTATAATGACAGATACGACAATGCAGTGACAGGTGCTGTTAAAATGCTAAGAACTGTTTGTAATTAGTTCCATTAGCAAATTTCTAGTATCATATAATGTGCTGTGGTTATTATACTGTCATATTGAAAAATGAAATTGTTACACTGGAAGGGGACTCTGAATTTGTGGGAGTGAAAAATGTGGGAGTGGAAATTGTGGCACCATCATGCAGCGGTGGAAATTGCGGGAGTGGAATTTTCGGCACCAAACATCAGGGCTGGAAAACGTGGGAGTGGAAATCTCGGAAAAGGAAAAGTGTGGAAAGCGAAGGTTTTAATAAATTATTGCTGACTGTATTGACTGAAAATCGCGTGATAATATTCGGATATCATTAGTATATAGCACACTGATGTGCTATCGATACCACAACGACTTAATTTAGAGTGCAACGTATGACGAAAGACGAGCAAAGGATTCGAATGTTACTGTTGGTTCCATTTCGCGCAGGCAGATAATAAGCGCAAGGAAAGTGGGACTGACTGATGCCTATACGAGAACAAAGACAGCACACAAGTCGTCGTGCTTTGCTTACTGGAGTTGCCACTCCTGCCCATCCACCACACTGAATTGGCATTTCAGGACGTCGGAGCGACGGTTGGTCCACACACGCCCTCGCTCCACCAGTTGCAGCAGCTGCTTTGCTATGTCGAGAAGCAGTGGCTCCAGAAAGCTACCACCGGTGCGCGACAACAGAGCGAGAACGAACGACGCGATGGAGAGTTTCCACGCGGTTCTTCGGCGGCGTGTCAAGGTGGCCCACCCAAATCTGTTCAAATTCCTGGGCCACCTATGCAGGACGACAACCGATGATTAGAAGGACATGGCCACGGTTAGCCGCGGCCTGGCCATTTCTTTCTGGCGGTCATCCGCCGACCGAAGAGGATAGTGAATCTGATTAGTGATGCACGCATCATAAAAATACGCATCAGTCGCTATGGCAATGGCGCCTATACCCCCATACAGTTCCTGCGTCTGCAAGCTACAGCATTGGAGCTCACGATGTTCTTGTGCATGAAACCAGCTGCGACTCAGATAATGGTGACGACGACGACAAACGCGAGTGATGCAGGAGAAGAGGTGATTGAGGCACCGACAGCGGATGATTCACAGCAGAACGACTTCTGCGAGGTGTACTTAGTAATTAGTATCACCGTGTGACACACGACTTGCTCTGGTCCCGTGTGGCTACCAGCGCTTCTGTCGTAGCTGCGTGGAGCAAGTTGAACAACAGCAACTCAGATGCCCGCTCTGTCGCACTGATATCCAGATGGTGTTGCATTTGTTCTAACTATCCGACTAGATCGTCCGTCTGTCTGTAACGTTCGTGTATTGTGATCACATAGTATAATAAGCAACTATTTCCATTGGTCGACAACAAAGTTTTTGAAAGAAGCGTTTTGTTTAGGTGAATTTTAGCTTGCCATACTCGCTTCTCTCGCATTTTCAACCCCTGTATTCTGGTTCCATGATTTTCAGTTTCGCGTTTTCCAGCCCTGCTGTTTGATGCCGAGAATTCCACTCCCGCGTTTTCCACGCCTGCATTTTTGACACTTTCGCGTTTTCCACTCCCACGTTTTCAGTCGCCCCCACTGGAATCTGGACTTTACTTTTAATAACTTTAATGAAGAATTTGTGTAACTGAGACCTGGGGTAATTAGTTATTGCAGCACTGGAATAGCGATTGGCTGCAAACAAGACTGAGGCTGGTTTTCCACTGCAAATTAATCTTATGATAACGTTAATGGAAGATTAACTCCCATTAACTAATGGGAGTTAATCTCCTATTAATGTTTACGGTAGATTAATTTGCGGTGGAAAAACTGGCCCTGAGTTTCTGTAGCTTCAGCGCTGTGTAGATATTTGCAGATGTTTACTGATCAACTTGCAGCTTGAGAAGGAGAAAGCAGAGAAGATTGCGAAGAAAGATGACAAGAAGAAAGCTGTCGAAGACCTGAATGTGCTATTTAAACCTGTTGAGCAGAAGGTGGCTAAAGGTACAGAATCTTTTTTCACATACCAGTTCCGTTCTGTTCTGTTCTTTAGCTATCGTTGATCAGAGGGTTGGCCACACCATGGACGTACCTTTTCCATTTATCTCTGTCCTCTGTCATTCTTATTGACTGTTTCACAGAGAGTCCTGTCCACGTATTAATGTTGTCCATCCAGGCCATGCGTGGTCTTCCTTGCCTGTGTGCACCTGACAGTTTTTCTTGCATTATCTCTTTTTCCAGGCATCTCCCTTGTTTCCACATGGTGTGACCATAGTATGCTAGCTTCCTCGATTTGACAGTGTCTTAACAGTTCCCTCTTTACTCCAGCTTTGTTAAGAACCCACTCATTTGTTTTCTTTGCTGTCCACGAAACTCGCAGAATCTTTCTCAGCCCATTATCTCAAACATTTTACCAGTATTACTGATGTATTTGTCAGTTGTTCTATAGCAACTGTACAACTGCTCAAGAACAAGAATAAAGAGTAGCTTAAAAAAGATGCAGCAGTTGTAGAAGACCTGAGCAGTTGGAGTGCAGATTCTTTGTTTTCATATTATTTCGATGTAAGTTTTAGTTGCAGGAGGCTCCGCTGTTGCAAACAAACTGCACAGCATTCAGTGTAATTAGAAACTGTGGTTCTTAATTCTTGTTGACATGATGGCGGACAAAGGTAATGTGTGAAATTGTCATTGCTGTCTGTGACAGTGATGGTCAACTGTTGTAAATGCAGTCAAGCGTTCACCATTTTCAAGAGCTGGAAATCTTTGTCAGATTATTGGAAAAATACCCATATTTTTACACAGAATTATAGCCCACATATGAATTCCTCTTTACCAGTGAGTGCGTGCATCCTTGATAATGTATGTTACATTTTTCAAGGTATAGGACTTACAAAAGCTGAATTGACCTTTGTCTGAATTTAAAGTCGTTGAGAAATAGGACTGTCTGATAGACAATATTTGGCTTTGTCTTATTATTATTTGTTTATGATGTAGTTTTTGTGTAACCATGAAAGAACTGGAATGGTACTCTGAGTCTGTATAGTAGCTTGTTGTCAGATGAAGGTATCTGATGAAGAGGATTGCTGATGTGTTTCATGTTTCAGGAACAGACCCCAGGTCTGTGTTGTGTGCATTCTACAAGGTTGGCCAGTGTATGAAGGGTGACAAATGCAAGTTCTCGCATGACTTGAGTATTGGTCGGAAAGCCGAGAAACGCAGCATGTATGAAGACCAGCGTGACGCTGCTGGTGAAAATGGTAAACAACTGCTCAGGGCATTTTGTGACATTAACATTTACTGTCCCATACATCTTGGCTGTATTCCGTTGTTTTGATATCATGAGTAGTTTAGTAGAGAAGAGATGTCTGAGAGCAGTGGCTCTGCATTTTTGCCTACTGCAGTTGATGGCTATTAGCTATCATGTGAAAGGGAAAGTGCTTTTCATTAATGGATGATCGTATACACTGTTGTTGTTGTTCTGTTCTTTAGCCGTCCTTGATCCGAGGGTTGGCCATATTGTGGACACACTTTTTTCGTTTATCTCTGTCATTCTGATTGACACTTCCACGGGGAGTCCTGTCCACTTATCGATGTTGTCCATCCAGGCCATGTGTGGTCTTCTCGCCTGTATGCACGTCTTTCTCCAGGCAACTCCCTTGTTTCGTCATGGTGTGACCATAGTATGTTAGCTTTCTTGCTTTGAGTGTTTAACAGATCCCTCTTCACTCCAGCTTTGTTAAGAACCCACTCATTTGTTTGCTTTGCTGTCCACGAAACCTGCAGAATCTTTCTCAGCCCTTGTACGATACAGAGGATCTTGCTCTACTACATCATCACTGCTATGTAGAGTACCCCAAGGATCGGTCCTTAGACCAATCCTCTTCCTTCTGTACACAGCAGACCTACTTGGACTCATCGAAGGTATGGATCTTCATCCACACCTTTACGTGGATGATACACAGATTTACGGATTCTGTGCTTGAGTAGTTACCGCCGTGTTTCATTTCTCTGACACTCTCGGTTGGACATCAGTAGTCAAAAGTGGCAGATTGGTGGAGTATTAGTGGTAGCTCTGCTCGTGTGTGGCTGGTACAGAGACGATGGCGGACTGGGATGAAGAGAAGCTGGAGGAGGTTGTGAAGCAGAAGCATTCCGAGGCAGAGATGAAGAAACCAAAGACAGAAATAGTCAGTAGTCTCCTTCTGCTCATGTCTTCATTGTAGTCATAGTAATTTTCTGTTAACAGAGATTTCAAAAGCCATACAGTGAATTTGAATTCTTAGCAGAAATGTCAAAATGTCAATTTCTTACGATTTTGTTATTTTGTCTCGTAGTGAAGACCATCAGTTCCAAGACCAAGACCAGCTCCTTGAAGACCAAGGCTGGCAAACGAAACGTAAAACAAATACACATTGCTCACTATAACAGTTTCATGAAAATTGTAAAACAACCATCACAAGTCTGTTACATAGTTCACAGTCGGCATTAAATTTAGTGAAGTTTATAAAAATTGCAGTCTTTGTCATTAACTTGTGCAGAAAGGATTATTATTTTACAACGCATACATGCTAACAAATTATTGATCGGTCTCGAAAACAGTCGAGACCGATCCTTTGAGACCAAGACCACAAGTACCAAGACCAAGACTGCAAAATTCCAGTTTTGAGTGATCTCGACCAAGACAGCGGTCTCGAGGACTGCATCTTGGTATTTTGTCGTAGTTTTGTTAAATATTTGTTATTTATAAACTTGTCTTCTGTAGAAGTAAATGGTTTATTTCTTTTTACCTTTACAAACTTAATTATTCTTGCAATGATTTGGGGTTGGAGGGGGGTAGGTCTGGTACCGTGGGTAGGAGGTCCCCCGGATGCTTCTTTTGGGTTTTACGTATGAGGAGCATTCGAAAGCCAGACCAACACAGAAGACATATTTCACAACAAGAGTTGTTAGTAGTGTTGTTACGGTTTCAAAAATTTTGCTGTCGGTCGGTTTCGGTAGGTTTTGCAAGAAAACCGCGGTTTTCGGTTCGGTTTTGGTTTTTGTCTGTCCCGTTTTCTTCCTGTCGTCAATGTGGTACGTTTATGCAGCCCACTGCACATCAAACCTGCAGCAGTACGTTACATATTTCTGTGTATAACTCCAGTCGACAGCAGCAAGTATCCAACAGCGTGGGACTGGTGGCGTGAAAACCACCACCTGTACCCAACGTCACACGTGTTGCGAAACGCTACTTGTCTGGCAGTCTGCGCCGCCGACATCCGTTGCTAGTGAGCATCTGTACAGCTCGGCGTCAAGCATGTTCACAGACAGACGTAACAGACTGGGTCCAAAAAAAGCTGATATGTTGCTCTTTATCAAGCACAACTTGCCTCTGATCAGTTTTAAATACTGAGTACTCATTACATGAAATCGATCATTGGCATGTTGTGCTTAATAAATGAGCACTGACAGTTACGTTATATTCATGACTTATTTCAAGAATTGAGAACTCATAACAGAATAATTGATATAGTTCAAACTTTTGACTCAACCGTATAGTCCTACTTTGCAAACTGCAGTGTTTAGTTAACCGTTAAGTGTTTTGGCTATTAAACGTACAGTGATAGTTGCTGTGTTTGACTGCCTACGACAGATCATAGGCACCCGCCGCCGCTGCCGTCGTTGCTATCAGTTAAGGCGGCGTCAGACGCCGTTATCTTCAGTCACGTTGTATTACGTTTGCTTACTACGCATAGCGGTATCGTATCGGTATCGGTTGAAAATGACGTACTTGGTCTAACACTAGTTGCAGCACAAGTGTTATTGGATAAAATTCACTGAATTCATCTTGACAATTTTAGCGTAGAGACCTGCCTGAAATCCGTCAATTCCGGCAGGAAAAACCTAGGTTTCGGCGACAAACGGTTTTGGGGAAAACCTAGGTTTCGGCGGTGGTTTCGGTTACCGTAACAACACTAGTTGTTAGGCACTTATATGTTGTAGAATTGAAGAACAGCAATTACACAAGATAACACGTAGAACTGATTAATCGGTCTTGTGGTGGTTGGTTAGTTTCCACCCTGTTGTAGGCACTAGAGTAATAACTTAAATGAGCCTCCCCTATCCTCTCCCCATTTGGGTTGTCACTGAACAAAAAGCAATGAGATTGAGAGTTCGTTGGCCATCCTTAACCTGGTGGAACTAAATCTCAACCAAAGATCAAGATCTTTGGTTGAGATTTAGTTCCATGAGTTCCCCAATATAGCCTATTTTTTGTGCTGAAAGGGGTCGTTAATCTCCCAACTACCAACCTTGCAATATTTTGTTATGAATAAATGCTACAAAGTGTTATTGACTTCCTGTAATTAGTTTTTGCTCTTGGTGCCTCTGTTGTCAAATTATGTGCACATCTGTTCTGCTCTCATCACCTCCAGTTTAGTGGTCATTTTTCCAGGTTAGCTATTTCCCCTCGGTTTTCCACCTCCACTTGTTGTGGAAGAGAACCTTTGAGAATGAGTGGCACAGGTTTGTAGTCAGCAAGGTGCCCTTCCTGTGACCAACCAGCAGTGTCAGAGCACTGTAGAAAGCTGTTAAAGAACTCATGGAAACGTACGCTTTGCGGATTGTAATAAGGAAATACACTTACGCCATTAATATGCGTAATTTTTATAGCAGAGACTGAGCAGAGCATTACATTTGCTGCATCATGTTGCATGTTTGCTGCATAGATCTGCAAGTACTTCCTGGAGGCAGTGGAGACGTGCAAATATGGCTGGTTCTGGCAGTGTCCAAACGGCGACTCCTGTATCTATCGACATGCACTGCCACCAGGTCTGACTAAGTTCACAGCGGTTCACCTTTATCAGACATCACCATAGCAGAGCTGTGGCTCGACATGATGTTGTCGTATTGTTCATCTGTCTATCCATTACATGCTGGTATTGTACTAAAATGTCTTCTGCAGTCATCTACTACAACTGTAGTACTGTTTATTGGCCATTCTGGGTGGAATCGTTTTACGCGTTACTCTTTATGACCGTCATCAGATGTATTTTTTGAAGACCAAGTTGCACACTTGTGGATAATACGTCCAGTGTGTTTTCTTGTTATCAGAGCTATACTGTTTATTTATGAACTCAGTATTGTCCTCTGAAATGCTGTTAGTGAGTTGCTGATGTTGTGTGAAGGGTTTGTGCTGAAGAAGGATCAGAAGAAAGAATCCGAGGAGGAGCAGATATCACTGGAAGATCTTATTGAACGACAAGTAATCTTGTCTACATTCTGTGATCTATTATGTATCAAATTGATGTTGTAACTATAGATCAATAGATCTAGTTGGTGCTGACTGTGTTCTGTGTTGTCTTGTTGCTGGTTTCAGAGAGCTGCTCTTACATCACAGAACCTCACCAAAGTGACACTTGAAACATTCTTAAAGTGGAAGGAGCGAAAGGTCAGTGTGCCCTGGTTTATGCTGGCTGCTGTGTGCATTTGTATAGCAGTGCTGTTTATTAAATTGTTGCAAAGTGATGACAGTACTGATAATAACTGCATTATTATTATTAAATTCATTTGATGACGTGCCAGTATGTTGGCGTGTTACTGCCGAATCGCGGGCGCGTGCAGTCACGTGGAGTGCTAGTGAACAGAAGAGAATTGACCAGACTCGTAAAGAGTCCGAGAAGAAAAAAGCGAATTATTCCGCTGGGTGACTACTTGGAGTGAGTTCATGATTCAGTGTTGACTTGAACTTTTGTACTGGTGTCAAAGACCTGCTGTGTAGGGGTGCAGTTTGCCTTCCGTTACAAGTCGGTTCGTGAGGAAAGGATGACCTTCCTTGGTTGGCATCAGTGTTTGAGTTCCATTCAGTGTTATGCCACTGTTGGTTGGGTGACAGTTAGGGAGGTCATCCGGTCTATGAACAACTCCTCCCCTTTTCTGCTAACCCGAATGATTCCTTTTAGGCAACCAGGTCCGTAATGTACAGAAAAAGATAGCTGGTGAAACAAAATTGAAAATTGACAGTAGTTAGACACACACAGTGGCACAGTAAAGAGCACAGAGTAAAGCAGTGGATCACAGTGACTGACAGCGTTGATTGCATTGTACTGAAGCAAGCTGAATGAGTGTAGAATGTGATGCTGGTTACAGAAACAGGAGAGAATTGACCAGGCTCGCGAAGAGTCCGAGAAGAAAAAAGCGAATTATTCCGCTGGGCGACTACTTGGAGTGAGTGGCGTTGCTTACTTGCTGCATCCGTCCAGTCATGAGACTCTCTATGTTTATGTCTTCCATCATCTCTCTGTTCCATTATGTACACTGGTATCTGCCAAGTTCTGCTTCTCTTTGTACGGAGCGGAACTTCTCTGACACAGTTTGATGTTTCTCCAGTGCTTACTGCAAAGTGTTTCTGTTGGGCATATGGTCACTGAATTGGTCAGTTGGTCAGTCTCTCACTTGACTATTTGCTAGGATGGATGGATGATGCTGTGTGAATGTGTGATGTGCCTGTTAAATCACTGTTTACAAATACAGAATATCTTAGTCACGGACATAGGCATGGTACAGTCGGGTATCAGGTGGACGTTGATGTTGATATTTAGGTCTTTGCTATAGCCCTCCTTTTGATGGTATTCTTAGCAGTGCTTGTCATTGCCGTTTGGAAATAAAAAAGTTTTCAGTGCTTGAGCAAATTGTTCAGGTTTATCAGACACTTTCCGAATGTCAGGTGGCAGCTTGTTCCAGTGGTTCGGCCCGGACACAGAATAACCGCGCCGACTGAATCTGTCAGTGTTGGCGCACGGCACGCCAGGTTGCCGTGGTCAGCTGAGCAAAGTCACGGTCGATGTACATAACTGGGCAGTGTGTTTATAAGAGAGCTCTCAGTGAGTATATACAGTCGTGAGTGTTGTGTGTTGTCTGTCAGTATGAGCCGTGAGTGATATTTGTAGATCAGCGGTCGTGAGATGTTTGAGTTCAACCCTGAGTTGGTACAAGATGATGATGCTGATGCCGATGACAGTGCAGCTTATGAGCATGAGCCTCAGGACGATGATGTACGTTAACTCACACTGCATTGCATGCTTGTCACACTGTGGCCTTGCTGGCTTAGCTGTCTTCAGTGCTTTGACACCATTGGGTAGCAGGAAGGGCATCGACCCTGTAAAAGGCTGATCCAGATATCTCCACATATATATCTGGCATAAAAACTTTGCTATTGAAATTTAGTTTAACTATAAGAAGCCAGCACTCACAAGAGTGCAAAGACCCACGCCGGCACTGTTTTTGTGACTCATGATGTTTTGATCGTTGACTTTTTGATCCCAAAATAAATATGGGTTTCCAGGACTCATCGTGGAACCTATCAGTGTAAACCACACCCCCATGACTGCTGTCGGCTTGGGTAAAAAGTGAAGAACGAATAACCGTTCATATAGTAATGGAATGAATGTGTCTGGCAGTTGTTGGGTGTGATGACGTGAGGTGATTAGATGGGCTAATCAGCAGAGATTCAGCACGCTACATGGAAGTCTCACAAACTGAGGGGACCATCTAAATCTAATCCAGGTGCATGTTGAATAGGGCTGTTACAACGGGGGTAGGTAGATAGATAGGTAGCTTTGTGCAAAGAATATGAATTCATCAACTGCTGGCTGATTAAATGTCTCTGTGTTCACTGGCTGTTGTTGATGTTGGCTGGCTAGCTAGCTGTTTGTCGATGTTGGCTGATTAGTCATGGTGTCCATGATCCCATGGCATGTATGCTTGTGTCAGGGTGAGGTCGATGTCGGACCAGTTCATCAGATTGATGTGAGATTGTTTGTCGGTCATGTGTCAGTGTTGGCTAGCTAGCTAGCTATTTGTTGATGTTGGCTGGTTGGTCATGGTGTCCACGATCCCATGGCATGTCTGCTTGTGTCAGGATGAGATCGATGTCGGACCAGTTCGCGAGATAGATTTCTCGACATTTGACGAACGTTCATCCAGGCAGCGGCATCATCTCACTGAACCAACATCCGCTTGTAACGCCGCTCACAGTCGAATGGAAATGACAAATGGAATCACCAGTGAAGGTATGCATGCGCCGTCACGTTATGCATGGAATATATTTCTTCATTTTTAGAATACATACTACAAAACGTGATATTACAGTAATGTTTTTAGAGCTTGTCACACTGTGAGTTGCCTGGAAGATCCAGATTCACTTCCAACCAAGACTTGTACATTTGTACAAGACTTTAATATGTCCATCAGAGTCTGACATTATTGATGGTCATGTCTGAGACATTGAATGTGGAATGGACGTCTTTGTACAACAGAGTTTGACAGATGCTGGTGACTAGCTGATACCACTGTTAATATTAATAACTGAGTAAATGTCAGTTTTCAGGTTGAGTAATAATAATAATGAACAAGCCGTCACGTCGCTCTGCGTTGGGATGGCTTGTACCCGCCCGCCTGTCCGCCCCCGGAAGCCACGCCTCTGGTGTTACATCGCGATTTTGGTTTGCCCACCGCCGCCCACGCCCCCTAGCCCTGCCGCAGCCGGTCTGCTCCCATCGTCCGTCCACACCTACTGCCTGTGCCCAGCCCTCGCCTGTCCGACCGCCCACGTAAGCCACGCCACTGGCCAGATTCACAATGCCATTATTATATATAGATAGTGATGGTGTGAGTGGATGCCTTGGCCAGCAGGCAAAAGTTAGACTTCCAGGTGAAAATAAGAAAATTGATTGACTGGTCTGAGGGTTTTCGACCGCCTGGCGCTGAATCTGCATACATCAAATAAACTGCATGAATTCTTGCACCATCAAAAAAACATTGTCGTGGTTGTTGTTGTTGATATTGTTATTCGGTGGTGATATTGTTATTCAGCTTGAAGATAGGCTTCAACCGAATATAATGATGCGAAACTGGGTCAGTGCATTGTATGGGCCATATAGTGGTATGAATTTTGCCATGAAGTACCGATTTTGCTTAAATTTACTTCTTTATCGTGAAGTCCGACAGAATTTAGTTTCCGATTATTTAACGGCATAATTGTGACTAACTATTTCAAAATTACTCGCAAACTGAACCACAATAGGAACGGAGAAATTTGACGATTAATTGGAAGAATTACAGAAACACACTACGCAGTTGTCGATGTTACTATGGCAACGGTGTATTCGTTGAAGAAAGAAGATATATATTGATGGACATAGGAAAGTGAAGTTCGTTTAGTGTTAATGGGACTTAGGTTAAGGAAGTATATAGAATTAAGGTGCGGTTGCACACCGCAGGCAAAGTCTGAGATCAACGATGACCTTGTTTCCGTTTGTGTTAATTAACTTAGGCACTTACACAGTCACACAGATAGCCGAGCGCTTCGAGCTGAATACTGTATTGTGGACATTCCACACAGTACAGCCATCTAGTTGTCATTGTATTCGTCGTCGGTGGCATAGTCATTAATATCTGTGTGTGATGTGTTGTTGACAGGGGAAGAAGTAATAGCATGTGCTGCTGCTGCTGCAGCTGCTGTGATTGAATCTGACTCTGAGTCACAAGATGATGATGCTGAAGCGCCCACGGCAAACCTTGCTGACATTGCTGACGATGATGACATTGACGAGAATTTATTTGACGGCGACGATTTAGACATAGTAGAACAGCAGCTTGACTCATTAGAAGTGGTTGATTGACCACAGCCCTCGGTCGTCATGACACCATCCTCCGCATCTAGCCAATACTCCGACCATCACTGCTGCTTGTTTTGTTCTTGTATTCTGTGATTTATCATGTAAATATCTCGTCGTCCATTCATCAACATCGTAAGAGAATTCAGTCGTCGGTCACTTGCGTTCAGCCCGTCTCTTTGACATTTAATGTGATTGGTTAGTGTAGAGTTTGTTCTGCTGTAAAACCAATTTAATGCTTAGGCATTGCCAGCTTTAAGTTTGATTTTATTTTATTTTGTTGTGCAGTTTTCTATGCTGAAAATTCTCAGAACAGTTTTTGCGTTTACAATATACGAATTTATACTGCAGCAGTTTGATTGGCAGCCCCAATGGCACTGATTGCACGACAACTGCTAGACCACTGTGTAAAGTGGTGTGGCAGAATTGTTGTTTGCTGTATCATTTTTAGAGTGCATAATGTCAGAGATGTCAACAGTTCCTTCTTGTCAGTCTAAATGATTGTAAAGGAAAGTGGAAACAGTTTCATGGATCATCTCTGACTTCCACAGTTTACACGCTGATACCTAGAGTGGCATTTATGATTTATGTACTACAGCCAGTGAACCAGGGATGTGGAGTCGGAGTCCCCCGGAGTCCGAGTTTTGGCCCGGAGTCCGAGTCTTCCTTTTGAGGGAGACTCTGACTCCGGGTATAGGCCTACTCCTTGATTGTACATTGAGCTAATATATCTGCTGATATGGATGTCATTTAGGTCTAAGGCAATACTTGCAGCGCCATCTGTTGTGCACCTTATTAGAAGAATTTGATTTTCTCCATTCATCATGAAATACATAATCAGCATGACACACATGACGTTCTGGAGTTGGAGTCGGAGTCCTGCTTCTTTAGGGCCGGAGTCGGAGTCTGGAGTCCTAAATTTTCTAACCCCGGAGTCGGAGTCCCACAAAAAATAAGGACCACATCCCTGCAGTGAACTGATAATATGTTATGTAGCAGTATCCTTGGCGTTATGTTGGTCAGTATGGCCGTGATGTAAGCATTTGCTATAACATCATATACTCTTGTCGCTGCCTTTTGGCACTTTCTGAGGCATCATGTGACTCTGTGATTCTAAAACTGCCCCATTTGTTGGGAATCTGAGTAACATTTGTCCATTTCAGACTGCAGACGTTTATTTGTTCAGTGGTTGCTTACATTCTAATGCATTGCTGCTCAAGGTAATAGCTAAGACATAGTGGATGGCATTGTATTGCAGCAGCAGAAATAGTGAAAAGTTGAGAGTTTAGCAACCATTTTCACATCCTTGATCCCATCTGTAACATTACAACATGCACTTTGGCATGTCAGTTTAAGTTATGTCCACTTGGGTTAGCACGTTGCCCTGTTGAAGCTACTCATCTCTCTCTTTCTGTTTAATCTGGAATAGCTCGGTTCACCATCAAATTCTGAGTGGTAAATTGTGTAAAATTTGCCATTCTTGATGGGGTAATGACACACTGTTCCTTATTTTTACTTCAGCCAAATCTGACTGAATGCTTAATGAAGGGCTGTTGCTGCATTGAGCAATGTCGATGTCAGTGCCTCGCCTGTTAACATGCATGTATACTGTATGATTTCACTGCATATGAATTGTGACCATTGTTCTCGTGATAAACACACCACGCTTGTGAGTGATACTTTAAATGAACCATATTATATTATGTCATTGCTGAGTGCTGTGACAGAAAGAACAACCTTTCTTTTCGTTATTGTGGGCAGAGATCCAGCCTGCTACTGGACCTCAGCGCTGAGACCGTGTAACAGTCCAGTGCGCTAGCCCAGAGAGGAGGGGAATTGGTAGGTGTGTGTGTGTGTGTGTGTGTGTGTGTGTGTGTGTGTGTGTGTGTGTGTGTGTGTGTGTGTGTGTGTGTGTGTGTGTGTGTGTGTGTGTGTGTGTGT
>Ga0209780_1001092_pt1 | contig 17047 bp, 9 predicted proteins | sample WorMetexBAHAMAS2_FD_187384 | JGI IMG/M metagenome (GOLD analysis project Ga0209780, IMG submission 187384) | Marine gutless worms symbiont microbial communities from Max Planck institute for Marine Microbiology, Germany - Inanidrilus exumae... | ecosystem: Host-associated > Annelida > Digestive...
GTGACGAACTGCGTCACTGTGCCAAATTTCGTCGAAATCGCTCGAAACGCGGCCGAGATATGTAAGTTTTAATATTATGCTAGTTTGGCTTGAAAATGCCTATTCACGCCACTTTTTGGGGAGTTTTTGGGGCACATTTCCCCCAAATAATGTCACTCATCGTCGTAACCCCAAAAAGGACCATCCTTGGGCGGAACCACGTCATTTGAGCCATAAACCGCGAAAATCGGTCGCGCGGATCGAGCTGGGCGTGTGAACGAGAAAAAAAAAGGACAGGACAGGACAGGACAGGAAAAAAAGTCACAAAAGGGTTATATTTCACCTAATTGTGGAGAAGCCCCCACTGAAGCGATGTACATGAAAATTTGTGTAGTGGGTGATGTTCTCGACGTAATCACGTATGGCAAGTTTCAAAATGAAATTTTCAGGGGTAACAATTTTACACGGGGTTGAATTTTCCATTTTTCCTATCGATTTTGAATGGGCCTTACAACAGTGCAGCGCTACTACTCTGCCTGTGATATTGCTCTAATCAGCACTAGACGTGTCTAGTATCACAAGCATCTGACGAAAGTGTCCGTTTGTTTTAATGGCAGCATCGCTGATATATCGTCAGTAGAATTGTCCGCACGACAAACTGCGCGTTATTCAATGAGCGACTTTCGAAATGCAATCACTCCGTAGGGCGTATCCCTTGCGCCATTTTTACGAAATTTTCACGGTTTATGAGCGTTAGTATGTTACTTTCATCGCTGTAGTGTGATCGCTTTTGCATCATAAGTAGAAAGTCGTAGACGATCAGTGGCGATGGTTGCACCGTATCTCTGGAACGTTCTTAATCTATCAAATCGAAAAGTTACATCCGAGTAAAACGGTCAATTTGATCGTTGCCAAAAGGTGAAATACTCAATTTGAAAAATTAGATACGGCGGTTGCTGCCGTACTGAAAATATTAGTGTATTGCAAGTCTCTAAACATTGCATCAGTGGCAGAATAAAATTAGAAACATCGACGGTGAATTAACGGACTAATCTAAATACCAACGACCTTTGCTTTAGTATTTTAGATTAAGAAGTTCACTGTTCATTCGGCTGAATAGTTTGTTTGCTACTGTTCTAGTGGTGTATATTTTTCTGTATCGCTTACGATTTTTTCCTCCGTTTTCCTGACATTTTTGCCAAATACTTGGTTGCTATAAAAGTGTAAGATGCTTTCCAAAACTTCTAGGCTACGTTGCTGTTCTGGAATGGTCATTGAGTTGCATATTTACACGTTAAAATACGCCACTAAGACGCTATTAATTCCACGTTACGCAACATAATGCAACATAAAGTGATACCTCTGTGTAACAAGAAAGCTTTTGTATTGACCAAATAAAACGGCTGTCACATTGGACTTGGTCAAACGTGCACCAGTAATGGTCACTCTCGTACCACCAGCGACCGGACCGTATAATGGCCGAACTGTTATTGGTACGTCTGTTGTTACGTCTGTTCGCATGCATCCGCACACAATGATATACCGTACTACATTATGCATTTAAGATGATAGCCGGGATATTTAGTCAAGGAAAAATGAATGGCTTATGTCGTCGACAAGCAAATCGCTTTGGGCGAAAAGTGAAGCTGGGCTGTAAAATCGGACAAAAAGCAAAATATTGTCGCATCGTTGTATCACAAAAAGACGTGACTCTTGTTATCGAACGGCTGCCCACTTAATTTGTAACTAATCATTCTAATTACTGTTTTATTCTTGGGCTATAATTCAGTGTACCAGAAATTCTTCCCAATATAGACTGTAGTCTCCCTCATGACTACCTGACTTCGCGGACTAGGACATGAACCGGATTTCACGTAAGAGAAACAGTGCAAGACATACATGGCTACTGTAGTTCAAAGACCACCGGTATAGGAAGACGTATACGCTATTTGACTGACAACATTGTTCCATATAATGATTGGCTTTTCCGACATTTATGTAAAAATACACGATGCGCTAATAAAATCATACATTTTCAAAACATTATATCCATGTAAGCGTTCAAGACGCCAGGTTTTCTGATTGAACCCAGCACACGGTTCCCTATCTGAAAGCAAATATATTGAATTGAACATTATTCATCCCAACACCTAGCCGACGAACGATCTGACCTTTATTTCAGTCTTCTGTTCAATGCGGAACTCTAAAACAACCGATGTATCACCGCAAAATTCAAGACCTTAAGCACAGGAAGAGTTACGCTGCCGTTGAGACACGACACTCAATACTCAACGGTTGTATCAATATGGTGTATTGAAAAATATACGATCTATCAGAGACTGTTATAAACTTAACGTGTACTTGAAAACTAAAGCACAATTAGCGTAATTTATAATATAAATATGGTAATAGCTACATTCCATACGATGTCAGCGCAATGATCAATGCACACCTGGTGTTACTGGAGGCGGTGACGACCTTGACATTATTGGCGAACTGGACACTGACGGCGACACTCTTGACGGCGACATGCTTGACACTGACGGTGACAGAGTAGATGATGACGTGCTTGACTTTGATGTTGACATTGTAGATGATGACGTGCTTGAGACTGACGGTGACAATGTAGATGATGACGTGCTTGACATTGACGGTGACAATGGGGATGATGGCGTTCTTGACGCTGACGGTGACAGAGTAGACGGTGACATTGTAGATGATGGCGTGCTCGACTCTGATGGTGACATTGTAGATAATGATGTGCTTGACTTTGATGGTGACAGTGTAGATGTTGTCGAAGTTGACACTGATGGTGGCAGTGTTGATTGTGGCGAACTTGACGTTGACAGTGACACGGGCGGTGACAGTGTGGATGGTGACGTGCTTGACATTGACGGTGACATTGTAGATGATGATGTGCTTGACGCTGATGGTGACTGTGTGGATGATGACGTACTTGACACTGACAGTGACACTGTATATGATGACGTGCTTGACGGTGATGGTGACAATGTAGAGGATGCCGTGCTTGACATTGCTGGTGACATTGCAGATGGTGACGTGCTTGACTTTGATGGTGACAGTGTAGATGATAACTTGCTTGACATTGATGGTGATATTGTAGATGGTGACGGGCTTGACACTGACGGTGACTGAGTAGATGATGACGTGGTTGACGTTGACGGTAACAGTGTGGATAATGACGTTCTTGACACTGACGGTGACATTGTATATGATGACGTGCTTGACGCTGATGGTGACAGTGTAGAGGATGCCGTGCTTAACATTGATGGTGACATCGCAGATGGTGACGTGCTTGACATAGATGGTGACATTGTAGATGGTGACGGGCGTGACGTTAATAGTGACTGAGTAGTTGATAATGTGGTTGACATTGACGGTGACATTGTAGATGATGACGTGCTTGACTTTGATGGTGACAGTGTAGATGATAACTTGCTTGACATTGATGGTGACATTGTAGATGGTGACGAGCTTGACATTGATGGTGACTGAGTAGATGATGACGTGGTTGACATTGACGGTGACAGTGTGGATAATGACGTTTTTGACACTGACGGTGACATTGTATATGATGACGTGCTTGACGCTGATGGTGACAGTGTAGAGGATGCCGTGCTTGACATTGATGGTGACATTGCAGATGGTGACGGGCTTGACGTTAATGGTGACTGAGTAGATGATGACGTGGTTGACATTGACGGTGACATTGTAGATGATGTCGTGCTTGACTTTGAGGGTGACAGTGTAAATGATGACGTGCTTAACATTGATGTTGACATTGTAGATGGTGACGGGCTTGAGATTGATGGTGACTGAGTAGATGATGACGTGATTGACATTGACGGTGACAGTGTGGATGATAACGTGCTTGACGCTGACGGTGACAGAGTAGATGGTAACGTGCTCGACATTGATTGTGACATTGCAGATGATGACGTGCTTGACGCTGATAGCGACATTGTAGATGATGGCGTGCTCGACTCTGATGGTGACATTGTAGATAATGATGTGCTTGACTTTGATGGTGACAGTGTAGATGGTGTCGAAGTTGACACTGATGATGGCAGTGTTGATTGTGGCGAACTTGACGTTGACGGTGACGTTGTAGATGGTGACGATCTTGTCTTTGATGGTGACAATGTGGATGGCGACGAACTTGATACTGAGGGTGACAATGTGGATGATGACGTGCTTGAAATTGATTGTGACAGTGTGGGTGGTGTTGTTACTAACATCGATGGTGACAATGTGGATGTTGACAAACTTGACACTGACGGTGACGGTGTGGATGGTGAAAGACTGGAAGATGATAGAGCTCCGCCTGTGTTTAGCAACAAAAACGCTCTGACATATAAAGAAAAAAGACTTTATTTAGTGTTCTTAAATAAATATTTAAGGTCACAATAGGTCACCCTGAAATGTACTAAGATATTTGAATATTTCCTGTTCATTTTTTGTTCACTGTACAACTTCCGCGCGCTATGACAAAGATTAGTAGCGTTTCTCATCATTTGTGGGTATAGAAAGGAATTAATCTCTAGTGTGCTCGTATGACAGAATGAGATCGGTAGCTTGAAGATAAAATCCAACCCAATCCATGATTTTCGTGTGTACAGTTTATGTAGGCTACTGTGGTCAAAATGTGGTTTAAACCACTTTAAGGAATTTAGCGTTTAAGTTTGTTTTACTTAAATCAAAACTGAAGTGAGCTACTCTACATGAAATTTTCAACAACAAGGTCAGCGTTAATGTCGAAACATAGTAAGCTTATTATCCATATATCTCTCAGCTATGCTAGATGACCACATGTAGTATAGTCGAATAGCCTATGGCCAAAACGTTAAATGCATAACAATATCTTGACATAGATAGGCAAATGACAAAAATGACTAAGACAATCTACACACCTGCAGAAGTTGTGATATGAATAATATCACTATTTTGTTCAGAACTGGCGTTCTGAACGAAACAGAATCGCAAGAATTGCGAAGATGAATAGAAATTGCAGTATACTTGTTCCATTGTGGCGTGTACTATAAGCGATTGACGTCGACGGAGTTGAGGACGGCACATAATGACGGAAATGGTTGACGAGGTCGTCGAGAAGTTTCGTAAATTTGTCGAAATCGAAAACGCGAAAATCTGTGGCGTATATGTAGTCTCCCTCCGGGTCGGTTACGATAGATCGCATGATCGTCGCATTAACCTATAGACATCAGCCATCGATCGGCAGCTGCAGGTGTACCACGTCTATGAAGCCACTACGTCAGTGCTGACATGTGGATTATGTGTGTAGGATCGTTATACTAGTCGAGGTTAACTCAAATTTAATTAGTCATGCGATGATGACACTCTGCTGTCTATGTGATGATGCAATCCCTATTCTCCATTAGTGATCAGTAAACCTAACTTCAGGGCCGGATTATGGCATATGCATTATCAGCAAATACCTACGATCGACAAAATTGAAGGGGCTAACGAAAGATAATATATATTTTCTGCACACTGCTTTTACCATCTAAATTCAATTTTTTCATTTGCATACTATTCAGCTGGGTCGATTTGATTTACTGGAGTGTAACATTAGTACTAAAACTTTTGAGCGTATTTTATTTTTTCGTGTATTATTGCGTGATTATTCACGAATAAACTGAGTATGGAAACACTCGTTCACCTTGTTGGTAACTCCAACGCCGATAATCCTGACACTGAGATTCTTCACACGCTCCACTTCCTCGTCTAGAATATTGACTTCGCGTGTTGGAATGCCGTCGGTGATAAGAACGATTACGTTGGGGACATTCCAACGGTCTCCGGTCGTAGTGTTGAATATTTCTTGCCTCGCGCGTCGCAGTCCGCCAGTCGTATTGGTGTTACCGCCGCAATATGGAATATTTCTGACGGCGTTAACACGCGACTGTTTGTCGGTAAAGTTGGATAGGTAGAAATGAAAGTAGGCTTCGTTACCTGCAAACAGTTTAGCGTGTCGATTACAGCGTTCCGCCCGTAAATCACCCGCAGATCGCCATCATCACCGGCGTGGTTTAGACTCGGATAATTTAGGAATTGCGCATAGCACACAGACATTTCGACCTATCTTGTTCCGCCCCGAAAACAGCAACGTATTAAGTATAGTGTATGTACAATATTGCCGCAACGCACGTGGCTCGAACTAAAGTTTTAACATTTATTTTTTTATTCAACATACCGTAGCATTGTTCAGGTCAATAATGCCGGTACAACGTGAAATACATAAACCGCACGTCGGCCATATTAAAGGATTACGCAGTCGAAATAAAATCAGACCCTCGTTTTTCGGATGCATAGCTTCACCTGTTTCAAAGATAGGACAGCGGCCCTAAAAATTAAAAATAGGCCACATGACCTAATCACGTCCATTTGGGGCGTTTTGTCAGATGTAGGCATGGCCTTTCAATGATCAACCTATGTACCAACTACCAAGTTGAATTCTCTAGGTTCACTTGTTTCATATAGGCTAGATTAGAGAGGCGACGCAAAATGTAGCCTATAGAATGGGGTGGTTTGAGATTTGGATGGTTGGGTAGATGAAGTTGGCTGTTCCGTCCGTCAGCTTTTGAACGCACCTTAATAGGTCGCATCGTACCGTATGAAATCGTAGCCTAAATGATTTTGTATTATAGTTACCGGTGGTATAGAAGACTGTATCCTTATATAGTAATTACTAGCGCTTAGCCTTATATCTCGCGCCTACGGCGCTCGATTCTCGCGCGTACGGCGTTCTTTTAACGCTGGAGCAGATTAATCTCGTCCGAGTGATCTCGTACGGGACTGGATTAATCCTGTTTGGAGATCAAAGGCAGCCAACAGCGTTTTAACTGCGTACCGAAGCTGACGGCACCGACGTGTGTGGCGACATTTGCGGAAGTAACTAGATCGACCATGAAGTTGATGACATACTGCCAGTTGTCGACGCCTGGAGGGTTCGTATCCCTGATGCTGCCGGAACAGTCGACTAAAAATGCTATGTCGAGCACATACGCTGCAACATTACAGTGTATTATTACACGACACGGGAATTACATCTACACTCAGTAGACTGTGTGTTGGTTAGAGCATTTTGCTGCATTTAGCTACATACATACATACATACATGCATACATACATACATACACATACACGTATTTATAAAGCGCAAGCCAGGGCCCAAACGTGTAAAAATGGGTCGTGGACTCTGAGCACATTATTTGTGGATATGTTTGTCCCGTATAGGCTAGGATTTGCCATGATCAATTTATGTGACAAATTCGAAGTACGTAGTAGCTTTGTCCTTTTTAAAGACAGAGAGGCCCAATATTAAAAAGGTCACGCGACTATACTCGACTTTTTGGGAGCCTTTGTGAAACTTACGCTAGGACCTGCCCTTCCATGGTCAACTGATGTACAACATTTAAAGTCAATAGCTTTACTGGTTGTAAAATTGAAAACGTGACCAAAGATTTACAAAATAAGATGGTTGGAGGTAGTTTGGGGTTATTGAATGGTACCGTTCAACTGATCACATACGATTTCGTATAAGCATTCCATAGTAGGCCTGAATGTGCTCTATCGTATACACTTTCTGAAATGTAGCGTGATATCGGTCGAAGATCGCCAATTTTACCTACGCCACGTGTGTGTATTTAGCAACCAGTTGGTGCGAGCCCATTCAATTGGAATTTCGTGAATACCCTGAGCTCAGAAAACTAGATTTCCTGCGCTAGTGGCGTGTGGCGTGATAATTTGTTTTACCCTTTCGATTAACTGCCGGCGTGTGACAGACGGACCGAAGAACAGAAGTAGGACACCTGCCGTGATATATACCACACATAGCAACGATCGGTAAAGACCTTTGTGGACGACAAGTGTAACAGTAACAAACAGGAAGCTCAGCTACCGCGAACGGACCGCGCGATGCGCTGTGTTAATAAACTAATGCGATGTGTGACGATGCATGGGGGTTAGAAACGTGTCAAACAGCAGAAATAACCTTCAAGGTCATTCAAGGGCATTGGCAGTGGTGCCATTCGATAGGCCACGTACGCTTCTTAGTACTGTTCTATTGCAACTATGTTTCTATCTTGCACCGTTAATGAGATATTATCACTTATTTCACAAAAAATAAAGAGGTTGCGTAATTCAGAACATATCTTTTTCGGGGGTATTATATAATGCGTGTACTAATACTTCTATCAGCACACGACATTTGAAGTGTCTAGCTGCACCAATTCTAAAGATATGATAAGGCGTCGAAATTAAAGATGGGTCATGTGATCCTGGCCATGCCTTTTTAGGGGTGGTTTGTCATCCATAAGCTCGAATATGATATAGTCTGCCTTTGTATAAAATTTGATGATTCCAGCTTCAGCCGTTCCAGAGATATCATTGGGCCTATAATTTAACATGGGTCACGTAACTATGACCACGCCTCTTTTAAGGGCGATTTGTCATCTGTATGCTGGAACTTGACATAGGCTACCAGTTTTCAAAATGTGACCACTGTAGCTTCAGCTGTTTCAGCGATATGGTTAGTGCCCACCAAAATTTAAATGGTTAACATGACCTGACTACGTCCCTTTTAGGGATGGTTTGTCAACCGCGGGCTTACACTTGCTACGATCAAACTACCGGTATCTATTAAATTTGAAGACTCTAGCTCCATCAACAACGAAGATACGAAAGGCGATACAAAACGACGAAAATGGGGTCTGTTGAGGTAGTTATGGGTCATCCAATGTCACCGGAAATAGTGTCATTCGATAGAGCGCATTCAAGTTCAAGCCTTCCATAGTAACTATGTCATTATGTTGCACCATTGCCGAGATATAGCGAGATATCAATCAAAGATCGCCGATTGTAACCCACTTCACCTTTATTTGGCACCTCTATTGGAGTGACATGGTTGTAATTTCGCTGAGAATTTCGGCTACAGAAAACTAGAGTTCCTAGGCTTTCGTACGGCGTTATTTATGTAATACTGTTTTTAGTCTTTTTGATGCAGTGCCGGCTTGCGACAGACAGACGGACGGACGGACGGACCCACGATGACATGATACACCACGCTAGCATAGCGTCGCGCGGTAAAAAGATTTAAATAACTACGACGAAATTACTACAAAGAGGCTTCCATCACAGTTGTTCCGAAAGTTCACTAACAATTTTTAAAAACTACTTTTTTACGTTTTCTATTGCGTCAAAGAACGTCAAAACGTCAAAAAAACTGCTAAAAGTCAATTATAATATATTATATTATGCAGACCTGGGTCTAAGTAGGCTTATTTAACGCAATGTCATGCGTTAAGTTTTGTTTTTGGTTCTGTCTACTTATAATTATGATTCTTCTAATCGTAGAATACCGTAAATGCAACGACAGCTAGTATGGCAGTAGTAGTCACGTTCTACGCAAGTAAAATAGACCTACTTAGCTACTGTCTCGTACATTTCTGGCTGTTGTTGTCGCCTTGTACACACGAAGTAATACAATAATAGACATTTTGTTGGTTGCAGAAATGAAACGTTTTGAAAATCGAAAAACGTAAAAAAAAAAACGTTAAGAGAATACAAACGTTAAACAACGCGTTTTCTCAACTGTGGTTTCCATAGCTGAATGACCTTCAAAAGCCATTCAAGGTCATCGGCAGTATCACTGTTCGATAGTAGCCTACATATAGACAGCTGATCATGTGCATAAGTTAATAACTAAGTCTCCATACCGTATATTCGTATCGTTTTCGAGACGAAGTGCAGGTATTGTTCGAAAATTGCTAAATTGCAATCCAGTGTGTATTTCACAACTATTATCCATTGAAATTTCATCAGTTTTAATGTTATAAAACTGCAATTTCTTTACGCTACCATCCTGCATTGACTGGCGATATTTCTGATCGTTTCGATATAGCAGAAACTATGCAAAGAAAAACAATACTAACGTATGCAGGATCCATTGACTTCATAGTGCGTGATGACTCCCTTTTGCGCAGCACGTCCAATTACACTTGACGTCAAAATCCAACAGGACTTCTGAGCGTTATTCGGCTCCCAGTCAATCGCAACGCAGGTGCTATTATTGAGACACGTCATTTGACATTCAGCGACATTAGTAAAGTTGTGAGGAATTCCATGGAATCCGTGAACGTCTTTCGTCACGATCCAGCATTCTGGATTCGACACTACCAGCAGGCATAAACATCAATACTGAACATTTATCTATCGATTATAAACAAGGCAGAGTTCTGTGTCAAATAGGTAAAATTAATAAACGTGTGTCTGAAGTAATTTGACAAAGGCCGCATCGCCATCTTGTCGCTCTTCGCTGCGGTGAATGCATTCGTTAGCAGCGTGCACTGGGCAGGCACATTCGCCCGCAACCGCAAACGAACAATGCGCCGGCATATATACCCTTCACATATACCTCTTACGGTTTGGATATGGACCTCATCTAATACATGGTTTTATTGGACCCACAAGAGTCACTTCCAAACGGCAGCTCGATCGGTTCTGTCGTTTTGTGCAGTTCACCTGCATGCCCAATAAAGAGACAGCAGACAGAGATATGGTGATTTTTCGATTTCTCAAGATGGCGGCCGCCGCCATCTTGTATTTTCGAGATTTGAATCTTTTAATGGTCGGAACGGTCAAGAGGGTTGAACTGCGTCACTGTGCCAAATTTCGTCGAAATCGTTCCAACGCGGCCAAAATATCGCGATTTTTTGATTTTTCAAAATGGCGGCCGTCGCCATCTGGTATTTTAAAAATTCCAAATTTTTAACGGTTGGAATGGCCAACAGGGTCGAACTGCGTCATCGTACCAAATGTCGTCAAAATTGCTGTTACTGCAGCCGAGATATGGTGTTTTGGGATTTTACAAAATGGCGGCCGCCGCCATCTTGGATTTCAAAATTTCGAATTTTTAACGGTCGGACGCGTTACGAGTGTCGAACTGCGTCACCGTGCCAAATTTCGTCGAAATCGCTCGAACCGCGGCCGAGATATGGGAGTTTCAATATTATGCAAGTATATGGCTTGAAAATGCCTATTCACGCCCCTTTCTGGTGGGTTTCTGGAGCACATTTACCCCGTCCTAACCCAGAAAAGATTGTCCTTGGGCTGAACCACGTCATTTGAGCCATAAAGCGCGAATATCGGTCGCGCGGTTCGAGCTGGGCGTTGGAACGAGAAAAAAGTACAGGACAGGAAAGGCAGAAAGTCGCAGTGTTATATTTCACCCATTTGTGGAGAAGCCCCCACTGAAGCGATGTACATGAAAATTGTTTAGTAGGTGATGTTCTCGACGTAATCACGTGTGCCAAGTTTCAAAATGAAACTTTTAGGGGTTACGATTTTACAGGGGAGCGAATTTTCCATTTTCTTATTGATTTTCGAATGCACCTTACAACAGTGCAGCGCTACTGCTCTGCCTGTGAACAACACAATGATGACAGCATCATGCCAGCAAGTAAACACGATAAGAGGTAGAACTAAGACTAACATAAACAAAGTCGATTCAGTTCATAGTGAGTAATGACTCCAGGTTGCGTAGTATATCCGACTGCTTTGGCCGTCAGAAGCCAGCAGGATTCCTGGGTGTTATTCGACTGCCAGTCAATAGCAACGCATGTGTCGTTGTGGATACAAGCTCTTTTGCACTCTCCGAGGTTAGTAAAGTTACGAGAAATTCCATCGAATCCGTGAACGTCAGAGCTTTTGGTCCAGCATCCTGGATATTTCTCTGCCAGTAATAACAAACATCAATATAGTAAAGTCATTATAGACGATTACACACGACTAACAAATTTGCGTCACTTTATAAACTTCAAAAGCGCTGCTGAAAATGCGAATAAATCAGACCAGAAAAAAATCGTTACAACTCAGCTTAACTCAAGACGCACAGCGGACGCAGGTTTATACACCTTTTATGTCCGCATCAAAATATCGGCAAATTATAAATAACTCTATTATGTAAACACTTCATGAACAGATATATTACCGATTCCGGTCAGGACAGCCATGAAATCATATTTATTTGATGCAACCAAAACTTATACAGTCAGACCGTCAGACGTGCTTTAAACAGGTCAACAGTGTCAACGTCAACTAATGAATTTGGTAAACTATTCCACATGTTCACTATGCGTGCATAAAAGCAATATTTTCTTATATCATAGTGAAAAGTACAATTTAGTAATTTATTTTATATCCTCTGGTATTGGACATTAGATTATAATTAACATCCGGGTCATATGTATGGTACAATATGTTAAAAACTTTTATCATATCACCACATAATTGCCTATATTGCAACGTATAGATTTAAGTGTATAAGTCTGTCTTTATATGACTTCTTGTTAAAATTTTTAACAAGATAAGTTTGCTTGCTCTTTTTTGAATTTTTCGAATTTTTACGAATAAATAATACCTGTATTGTCACTAGCGGTTGGTTGACCATTCACAGTGACTGTAGCTACAATAAGTAACGTAAGTAGGAGTCGTATTTCCATCACTGTGGTAACTCTACAACAGATCAAGTATTTTCTGTCAGACTGTCGTTACTGCGCAGCACTCAATGACAGTGCGATGTAAGCTATTTTCATTCTTGTTCGTCTGTCTGTTTTTCTATCCCTTCGTTGAAACCCTTAGCACCATCATCGTTCGTATTTTTTCACAATGGACATCGTATAGTCGGAATAGATGAAGCTCAATACTCAATACTCAATACTCAATACTCAATGCTTTCTGCTGTTATGCAAGCCATGTGTTAAAACAATCATAAAACACTATGCAAACATTGCATAATCTCTTGTAAGAATGAAAATTACTTTAACTTGCCTGGTATAATGTGTAAATGAATAGCGGCGTCTACAGTTGTTAATACTCAACTGTTTTGCAGACTTACTATGACCATACAAGTCCCAGGACGTCCGCTTTCTAGCCGCTCAGTATAGTGCGCATAGGCTGACGGCTGTTGCAGACAGGCCTATAACCTATGTCGACTTTACGCATCGCTGAATGATAGGCCTTGAGCAAAAACGTACTGTTCATACTGTATGAAGTTGTTATAGATTGACGTTAGCTGCACACCCAAAGACACTATTTTATTATTACCCACCTCTATTAAGTCACTAACGTCACAAGCCAGACCGTAATTCCGCGAAGTTGTGACTCCATTGTGTTTCTATCATGCACCGTTATCGCGATATTGCCATGAGTTACAATTTTGGGTGCTTTTTTGGAGATTTGACCCCCTAGGTAGCCTAGGACTCGATATTAACGTTTCCCAAAATGCACATCTATACGGGCTGTAATGGCTTGAACAGTGTATTAACTATGCTGGTATCACAGTGTGGCACGGTAGTGCTCACACTGTTGTAAGGGCGATTAGCTATTCCTATAAAAATGGCAAAATTGGGGTCTCGGAACTCCGAAACCCCTGAACCAATGGTCACAAAGTTTGGCATGGGTGGTTATGTCGGCGATATGACCCCGCATACCATAATTCAAACTGATCGCCCCAGTGGGGGCGTCGAAACCCGGCAAATAAGTAAAATCACTCTCGCGTGATTTTTATTTTTTGTGACCCCAAAAAATTTTGTTCGCGTCCCAAGACTAAACCGGAAAACCAATTTTTATGCTGTTTGATTCATAGAATGTCAGTCAATCTTAGGTTATTGCATTCCAAGAGGGAGGGATAAAACTACAAAAAGTTTCCGATTTTCCCATTTTTACCCGGGCGTGAATAAGCATTTTGAAGCCCAACGCTCAAAATATTGAAACTTGCAAATTATCGAAACTACTGCACCGATTCAACGACGAGTGTTGTACATTTGTGTAAAATTTTAGTGGGTCAATAACCCTGTGTAACATTATTGTAAGGGTCCGTCGACCACTTGAATCCATTGGTCGGCACCCTTGTCTGGTTACATGTCATCGACATGACAACAATCCAGTATGGTCAATAAGGGAGACACGCCACCGAAAAAGAATAAGAAGAAGAGGAAGATTTACACTCATACCGTTAGACTGATCTAACCTCTAATAACTCAGCATTTTACTTTTCTTTCATCAGATATTCCCGCTACGTTCCGAGTAATTTCGATGTATTTTCTTCTCGTTCTCGTGTCATTTCATTGCATTAAGAACATGCTAAACATGGCATTGTGGTTGTAGTTTTTCTGTCACTACCAGTCATTGAGAAAGAGTCAGCCTCTTGTACCGGCGAGACAGCTATTCAACACCGAGCTCCAGTTTACTGCACGAGTCGCCGCCTTTGATATCGCAGTATTCAAAATAAACGTTACATTCACGGACGTATGCACGGTTTAAAAAGTGGGGGACGAATCAAGGCGAGCGCGACGAACGAGGTGGCGAGGCGCCAAAGGCTCCGAGGGGTGGGGTGTAAGGAGGTGGTGTCCTCTTCCCACCGTGGGAGGTGTCTGGGGAGTGGGCTATGCCTTCTCCTCAGAATTTTTTCAATTTTGAGCTCAAAATTGCAAGTTTTGGTGCATTCTGGAAGCTAATTTTATTGCAGTTGAACTGCCTGTTTTACACGCATAAGCCTGTAAGCCTAGACTTTGGCTTGTAGAACCTGCTATTGCAAGCATGCAGATCGAAATTATAAGTCAGCTGTGATCATGAATTATATAATGTTCAACAGTGGTAGCTTGTGCCTTTGAGTAGTAGCTGTGTTGTTCTTTGTTGTTGTCAAATGCGTTAGTGCCTAAACAACCACTTAGTAGGCCTAATACCGACTACACCATCTATCCGACGTTTTTTACTTTCACCTATCGCGGCTGTTGGGTGTCTAGTGTCAATGGCTCTGTCAGTGCTGGTGGTAGCTTTTCCAGGCATTTGTGTGTCAGAAAAGTAAGGGGGGGCTTTTGCATGACTGCCCGGCCTGAAATCTTGGGGACACGTTTTCCTGTCCCCCCTCTGGATATGCCACCGGTTACATTAATGAGAACTTGTTTCTCATATGTTCTCATATGTTGAAGATATAGGCCTATCCTTCCTTGTTTACGTAAACGTTGGAAATTTTATGACTAAACTATAGACCAGCACACTGTTTTTCGTTATACTTTTCAGTCTGGCGAATACAGACTTCAGTAACTATTGTGCTCCTAAAATGACAAATGCGCTCGTCTGTTCCTCATTGGTTCAAGTGCGATTGGAAATTCCGTCAAACAGGCGCGCTACTGCCGGGTTCAGTCAACCGTAGTTCGTAATCATGAGCACATTTATACAGCGCCATTACGTGAAGGCTTCAGAGGCGCTGCCCACCACTGACATTGTCAATAGTGGGCATGACATAATGTGCGGGCCTAGCTGTGCCTCACGCCCACCGTGTTGTACACAGATGTCGACGGTCAGTGTGATAAACTGGTCACCGACGACCGTCACCAGTTTATCACACTGACCGTCCACCTAAGTTGACAGCACCTCAGACGATCGACGTGACAACTCATATGGCTGGTGCGCACCAAAATTTAAACGGTTCACGTGACCTAACCATACCCCTTTCAGGGATCGTTTTCACCATGGGCTAGCGCCTGCTATCGTCAACCCACCTACCAAATTTATAGTCCCTATCTTCACTAACTGCGAAGATATGAAAGGTGATATAAAATGTCATAAAAAGGGGTGGTTTGGGGGTAGTTAGGGTCATTTAAAGTCACTAAAAATACACGTAATTGGTAGAGCACATACGAGTTCCAATTAGCGTTCCATTGCGCCGTTTCTGAGATATAGCGATATATTGGTCGAAAATCGCCAATTTGAACTGCCCCCGTTGGGGGTGACCCCGTTGGAATTTCGCTGATATGTTTTGTGTCCAAAAACTGAGTCCCTGGGCTATCGTATGGCGTTTTTTGCGTTATCTATGTTTAGCTGTTTTGGTACAGTACCGGAGTGTTACATACAGACGAACATAGACGGACGGACAGCCGAACAGACACACGACGACAGCATATACTGCACTAGCATAGCGTCTCGTGGTAATAATACAAGCGGGATCGACCCGATGGAAGCGACACGCACGTACAATGCAAAGTCTGCATTAGACTGATTTGCTAGCATTCACTGTTGGCGGCATATTAATCAACCGAGACAGTGTATCAGGAAGGTGGACGCAACGCAGGCTTATTATTCGCGGGCGAATAGTGGATTTGCTTTATGGGACCAAAGAACGGCCTTCACGCGTTCGGCTATAACACACACGGAAGTGAACTGATTTGGATAAAATCTGGAAAGTTGTGAGCTAAATGTTGGGGGCTGGCCATGGCAGACTTTGGGGCGATCCGCGCAGTAGCGACAGTTTGAGAGGGAGCCGATTTTTGTCATCCAAATAACGCACGGTTTTGCCGATTTCCCGTCGCAGAAATTTTTACGACATTTCAACACAACAACGTCGATAGGTGTCGCTATGTAAACTTTCGGAACAGAATTTTAAAAGCTTTACCATAAGAGGTCGTTTTTCCAAAAAAAAACGCAAAAATTCCTCAAAAATTTTCCAGGTCTTGCGACTTCAGGCCGTCATAACTCCGCAATGAATACAAAAGCCGAAAACTTACGGCTAAGAGTCCCCCTACGGGATGTCTAGTTCCCATTTTTACCGTTAGAATCAATTCGAAGTCTTTCCCCGCGGCTGTACGCTGCGCACCGTAAGCACACCCACCAAACGTTTTCGCGATTTCGATTACATACTTATGGTATCGATAACCATCGACTACTGAGTCACGTGACACCATGCCTTCAGTAATACAGTAAGTAAAACAGCTTATTTACGAAATCATATCGCAATGCATGCATTGCGATATGATTTCGCTAATTCTTTACCGTAAAATCGGACATAATTCAATTTCGCACTATTAAACGGCATAATTGTGACTGACTATTTCGACATTAGTCGCGAAATGAACTACAACAGAAACCGAGAAATTGGACGATTAATGGGAAAAAAAAATTAAAAAAACAACTTCTGTTGTTGGTGTTACTATGGCAACGGACGACGTCGCCGAAGAACGAAATATATATA
>Ga0209780_1001093_pt1 | contig 17026 bp, 13 predicted proteins | sample WorMetexBAHAMAS2_FD_187384 | JGI IMG/M metagenome (GOLD analysis project Ga0209780, IMG submission 187384) | Marine gutless worms symbiont microbial communities from Max Planck institute for Marine Microbiology, Germany - Inanidrilus exumae... | ecosystem: Host-associated > Annelida > Digestive...
TTTGGCACCAGAAAAGTAGAGTCCCTGGGCTATCGTATGGTGAAAAAAAATTGCCGAAAAGTTCAACCGCCTGAGTAGGGTGCACCAACGTCACAGACAACAGACAGACAGACAACAGACGGACGGCCGATAGCATATAGCGATCGTGAACGCGAGTTCACGTTCGCTAAAAATTATTCATAACCCAGAAAAATTACCTGAAGTTTTCCATAATTATTTTGAATTTGATAATAACATTCATTGTTACCACCGTGATTGTCACCAGTGACATATTTATTCTATGTCAGTCCCCTAGATGTCAGTGGATTGTCGCCTACCGGTAACAACTTTTCAAGTACCGTAAGTACTTACTTACTGTGACCTAAGAGCATAGAAGATATAAGACTGTGACTACTAATTTCCCCACGGACCAATGAGAATCAAACAGTACTAACGGACGAACGCTATTGGAGGAAAATCACGACTGCGAATTTAAATGTTATTGTTGTTTACAATTGCGCGATCTATGAATTTCGATCGAGTTTGATGTAAATGAAATGGATACCATGTGGGAGTACAATGCACCCCAATACGTTGATTTTACAAAGCGCGTGGATGATGATAGGGCCGATGCATATTTTGGTACGTTTGCAGCCAGTGCGCATGGAAATGACACTTGAGGTCACCATACGTTCTGGTGACCCTACTAACCCTAATCCTAACCCTTCTGTCGTGCAGACAGAGGGAGTCCGAGAGAGTGCGTGCTTGCGCTTTGCTGCTCACTCCGTCCCCACGGTTTGCCAGTCACTTTCGCCTCTGACTTTCGTTTTGTCCCATGTAAGTGTTGTAACCGCCTTCGTGGACTCCCCCTGACCCCAAACCCGTGGAGCCCAGGACTAAAATGAAATGGAAATTCATATGGAAATGACACTTGAGGTCACCATACGTTCTGGTGACCCTACTAACCCTAATCCTAACCCTTCTGTCGTGCAGACAGAGAGAGGCCGAAAGAGTGCATGCTTACGCTTCGCTGCTGACTCCGTCCCCACGGTTTGCCAGTCACTTTCGCCCCTGACTCCCGTTTGTCCCATGTAAGTGTTGTAACCGCCTTCGTGGGCTCCCTTTGACCCCAAACCCGTGGAGCCCAGGACTCGTCGATGTACTGTACATCATGACGCCGTCGCGCCACTGCCAGCCAGCGTTTGAGTTGACCGGCACATGCGACGGAGTCCGGTCCGACTAATTAACATTCTGAAGCGCCCAGCAACGTGCGGTAGCGCCCTGCAAGTGCCCGATGACCGATGGAAGTGATTCGACCACTCTATCCCACATTCACAAGCAGCGACTCTTTATTAGTTTTAAAGGCAGAGGATATATAGCCTGTCACCTGCGAAATAACATTGCGGCCATTTAACCGGTTGCCGGCATGCGCAGATTTATGAATTCATTCACCAGATGGTGCGACAACGCAACCTAAGTACTACCACTAACCAGTCAAACTAAATAACCCTAACCGTGGCACTAACCCTAACTGACACAGTAACCTTAACACTAAACCTAAACCTAACCCTAACCCTACTAAACCCTAATATTTATGCGCACTTTGTTGACACCCATTTTAAGGTTATTCCGGATTTATAACAGGAATTTTTGGCGGATGTGTGAAGCAAGGTTTGTGGGTGAGGCAAATAGTTGCACTACTCGTTTGCTGATTTAACTCAGCATATGCCAGCAAGAAGAAATTGATCAATTATCATTAGGGTTTTTTTGTGGGGTATGTATAGAAAAAAGGAGCTAGGTCACTAGGTCTCCAGTGTTGGTAATAATTAAAATTAGGCACTGGCTCCATACAGAGCAGCTCTGTACCCAGTTGGTACAGATCGTCTGTGTGCCAAGTCTGTACAGAGCTGCTTTATTACTTTTTTACCCACCAAAATACTACCCTCCTTTTATTATACTGCCCCAAAATAAACCTTTTTCTTTAGTGTGTTCTGCACTTTATAAACTTCCTGAACAGTTTAACCTTTTCATCTTGACTAACTTTTCCACTTTGCATCCACGACTTGGAACCTCAGTCTGGACGGTGCCAATTCAAAATTCGCCTGCCCATACATACTGCAGTTGCACTACCTGATGCAACTTGGAGCAATCAATGTATCTGCAGCTGCCTAAAGATGAAACAATACTGCCGACAGACTGCTGACTGCTGGTGGCACTACACCAGGGCATGTGACATTTTGTAGCTCATGCCCTGGCTGTCACCCGCACAAGCACGGCGAGGAATTGGATTATCTGTTTATGACCGATTTTCATGTAACTATGATCAGTTATGGAAAAAAAGTTTCACATTCCTACACAACAGTGTCGTAAAGTGTTTTCACTGATATTTTCTAATAATTAAGACACGATTAATGTAATATTTGTAGATGTGGATCATGAGATGGAGAGAGATGACCAAATGATACGCGAAAACAACCTTATCAAGCTGCTGGATGTCAGTATGCTTAGTGATGCAACTTGTGTTGAAGAGGACCATGAGAGTGAATGTGGTGTACCACAGAGTGTTGCCAGTTCAACGCCTGCTGTGAATAAGATGCCAGCTTCAAAGACTCCCCAGTCGAAAGCGTCTGGAACTTCATCAGTGACAGAATCGCAGGGCCGGGCAAGTATCAGTGCATATGAAGATGCTCTTGCCGAACTGTCAAGCACCAAAACACCGGTATTGCCAACTCGATCCAAAGCAACACCACTCCGCAGAAGTGCTCGAAAGGCAGTACAGTCTGATGGTAAGTTATTACTGTGAATTTGTTTTGACTTGTCAGTAGCACTGCTGTATGCACGTAATGTATTAAATGACTCTTTTAGATCTTTATGATGTAATGTTTTTTTGTAGTGTGTGTAAACTATATTAACGGTGTTGCGAATTCTGTTTGGGTTCTACCAAAAGCTAAGATTTGATTCATTTTGGAGGATTCTTTCAATTACTGAAAATCTGTTAGGTTCAGGTTCAATTTTTGTGTTAATTGTATTGGTTCATTTCTGGGTAGTTTCAGTGCTTTGGAAGTTTGATGGTCCAGTGAGCTGATCCATCAGTCACGGATCACAAAAATAGGTAGTATCTGATGTCTGGGAATGGCAAAAAGAGTATAGTGTCTGTTCTGTTAGGAGTTGGTGAATCAAGAAAGGAGGGGTCCACTGAGTGACTTGCTGATTGGTATCAGTAAGGTTGTAAATCGATTATCAGATTGAATCAGTTTTCGGTTATAAACGCCATAATCGGTAATCGAAATCCATTCAGTGTACTGCCCAACACGCGAAGTGACACTAATTGCCCTACTCACCGGCTTACGATGTTAAGTCATGTTACCTCACACTGGCATGTGTATACCACCGAAACCGCTGTATACATTAAGGAATTAATTACTTAGTTTTCCTTACAAATTATGTAGGGCTACATTCCTTCAATCTTTCTGTTCTTTGAAGTGAGGGATTATTCCCATTGGCAGTTGGTGAGGTTATTATTTTCTCAAATTTTTTCTGGTATTGAGTGAATTTTTTCTGAGTGTGAAGCTAATTAGCTTCTCTATCGCCGTTCTTTGATGGTCTTTTGCTGTGAGTAAAGAACAGACTTTGCCGACCCAAGTCAACTGATGTTATTAAACCACGGCCGCAGTCATTACCGTGGCAGTACAGTTTTCCCACGCTTTCCAAACAGAAACAGGTAAACTGCTTGCTGATAGCGACGATGCATAGTGGAGGGGGTGGACACTGGCCAGGCATGAGGGAACACACTATCAGATGTGCACGTCCACGGTCCAATTTCTGCAGCTGCTGCGTTTGCACTGCCTGACCAATTTCCTTTGTTTCTTTGCAGCATCCACGCTACCGCAGGAGTCGTCACAATTCAATTACTGATTTTTTATCGGTTTTAAGTAATTGATTTTATTAATTATGAAAAAAATATTGATTTTTACATTCCTAGCTGGCTGTCACTGGTTCAGGTTCCCTTTGGAGCTCTAACATAGTGGTTGGCCAACTAGAAGGTCATCCGTCCTGAACAAACCCTACTCCAGTTAGTACAATTATGCCAAATGTTCTTGTTGTGAGATCCAGCCAGCCTGGAGTAACGTCCGAGAAGGCCACTTAAACAGAAACTGGGTGTGTGTCCTTCTACATTATTTAAGTCAAAAGCACACACACAGTGTTTGAAGATTATTTTATTTGATGCTTGAACATGTTTACTTCGAAAGCATCATGTTCATTGTATTTTGTGATTTCAGTGTCACAGACATTTCATACTGGCATGCTGCCACATATGTGTTGTTACAGAGTCATCATTGCCTGTGTCAGATGACAGCAATCCTGCTAATGTTTGTTCACCATTGAGCAAGTGGAAGAGCAGAGCTATGAACAACAGGTTCACCACATGTTGATAGTTGTTTACAGTTAATTGCATTAACATTTAGTGCAGTGTTTTTAACGCGTGCATTGACAACGACAACAACTACTATTTGACAGTGCCCTTATTCAATGATAAATTGAGAGATGATGCATACCACATTCATCAAAGTAGTCAATCATTTGCTGTCACTGTTATAATTCTTGACTACTAATATTGTTTTCCAGTTCTTTTATGAGCCATTGCATTTTCTTTGTTTATATATGAGCTGACTGCTACACACGTCCGTTGTCTTTAGAAATTGAAAGAGGTTTGAAAAGTAATTTTATGTGTATCCGGTGTTAGATCAGATGCAGATTTTAAAGGAAGTGGCATCGGAGAGCTGGTATAAGAGAACAATGCCCCTTTTATCCAGAGTCCGATTGTGAATGGAAACAGTGTGAGCCTGGCCAGTGGTTAGGGTTAATGCTTTTTGTTCCTTTCAGTGCATTGACACCGAACCTGCCTATGTGGCCAAGTGTTCAGTGCATCCGGCGCCGTGTGCAGTGGAGCATGATGCACCTAGATGCCGGGGTTCAAAACTTGGTCCGGGTGCGTTTGATCTCCACTAAAGAATTATTTCAAATAAGTCAGATGCACGGAGATAATCCCTGGCAGGAAAAAAGAGGGCTCGATGGTGTTTTCTATAATCTGTTATCATTGCTGACACCTTGATTAGCAGCATCAAGGTTGTCAGCTGTGCTGGCGTAGGCTGAAGCTTTACGGGCCCGTGAAGCTGAAGCTGACAGACATGGCTAGCCATGGACTGGTGTTAATAACAGCACCAGTCAGGGCTAGCCAGATGGTAGGCCACATTTACAGGGGACGTGCTATAGAAATACCGACAAGGTGTTCACTTTCTACATATACTGTACTTCTCCACCATACACGTCACGCTCACATTAGCACATCTACCAGTCTTCTATCCTCTCCCTGGGCACACGCATTGGACTGCTATAAGGTCCCAACGCTGGGGTCTTGCATAGGCTAGACCGCTGCCTACAATAACGAATGAACGAACGCATTGACAATGGTGATGGGGTGACGGGAGGGACCCCGGACCCGTAAAAATCAAGTACTACAAATCTCTGAGATTCTGTTCTGGAATAGGTAGAAAAGGAGGACCTGGGGAAGATCCAGCTGATCCAGGTTTATGTTTATATATCTGATATGTCATTTATCTGTGGTGAAAATGTAAAAATTCATATGGCATTAACTTATCATTCTTATCGATAATCTGTTATAGTTATTGCCGATGTATCTTAAATATGTATGGTTTATCATATATTTATTGTTGATACGGATAATTTATGTAGAGAACAGAAAGACAGTCATTCTGCTAAAAATGGTGGCAGCAACAGCATTGCTGTGAATGAACCGTCTGTCGGTCTTTCGAGCCAGTGTGCCAAGCCTTTGTCAGTCAGCAAGTCATCGGATTCTGTGAAGAAGCAGTGTCTTCGTTCACGAACAAGATCTCTTGAGCACACGAGGACATCTGATCTGAAGCATGAATCTGCAAAGAGATTGCATTCAGGCGTGAAAGATAGTGGCGTCAAGTTACAAAGTCAGTCGGTAGAACGTGAGAAAACCGGGAAGTCATCAGCCTCCAAACGTCATCCTTCGCTGAAGCTCACTGTCCCTGTCACTCCTCAGCTGTTAAAGTGAGATGAAAAGTTCTATCATTGTATGAGGTTTTTTTTATAGAACTAATAGCATGCCAACTTTGTGTCATTTCAGTGCTGTACATGTACAGTTCTTAGATGAAAGTCTACACTCTGAGGATGAGAAATTATCATTTTGATACACAGGATCATTCATATGCATGTCAGTAATTGAATGCGGTCTAATTGCTTAGATGGCTGTGCAATATGTCTTCACTCTTCACATATACTTCGTTGATAGCAAGTTAATAAACTTCAGCAAAAGTAATGATGTGCTGCATGTTTGCAGATATAGCACTAGGTTTGCTTGCATCAACAATACTTATATATCATCACTTTACTTCCAGTAACAATCATTTACATTTAAGTACTGATTAAATCTCCACTTCAGACCAAATTATTCCATGAGCAAACGTTATGCGTTGATTAATAACGTGGAAATACATATAAAGATTAAAGTCACCGCATTTCTGTTGGCTGCAGATAGATCTATTAATATTCATAGGCCGCAGTGATTGGTTGATGCAAGTCATCATTTGATATCATGTTTATGATTTGTCTCCTGCCTATAGCCAGCAGTGCAGGCCAGCAGGCCGGGTGACAGGCATTCCTGAACACATCTACTGAACCGCACATCGTCATGTTTGAATATTTTAAAACATGTTTATTCTACTCATTTTTATTTCAGTAAATGTAATGCTATGGTAACATATCAGTTTACAGGTATATTAACGTTTACGTACATTATACATGCAGACCTGCTCAAGTAGCTTTTGCACCATGCTTTTTGACATTCGAAATTTTTCTATAAAAGTCAGTACTTAACATTTAAGTGGCAAAAATGATACTTGCATGTAATTTAAGTGGAAATTTTAGTGGCAGGTTAGCAGTACTTAAACTACTTATTGTTAACACAGCCAACACTTAGCCGTCTTCCATGTGTGTTTATGTGTTGTTTGAAAGACTGTTGTTTGAATGACCTGTTTATTGCCATGGTTTAGGCTGGGATCCCAGACTATCATAAGTACACAAGGGATTACTGGAGTGGGTTGTTTACATGCAGGATGTACTTTCTGGTCCTACTGGTTGTATCAAAGCACTGAAGCAGAGTTAGTGATGATATTTTGTGAAATGAAATACTTCATGCTGCATGTTGTATCATAACTTGTAACAGACGCGAGCTGAAGTTCCTACACAACATCCCAGTGCAGAGCTCCGAGCAGCAGGAGCTAGACAAGATCCGTGAGTTGCGGCGTGCATTGGCTGACAAGCGTCGCCTTGCCGAACAGTCTCGCGTCAAGTCTCTGGCCGTGCCAGCACATGGCACCATCTGTCCAACTCAGCCACTGACTGAGCCCAAAGGTTTTCAGTTTGCCACTGACGACCGACTGAAGACACATGGCATGGAAACACGACAGGATGCTGAGCAGTACAAGGAGACAAAGTTCACATCTGAACTACGCCATTATGCACCGCTGGTTAGAACGTTACTGCTTACTAGTTTGTATTCCTATAAACCGTGAATGAGTGTTGATGACACCAAGATTTGGGCTTCATTTATAGCAGAAATTCACGATCACTAGGAGGTAGAGGATGTTGCTCCATGCCCATTGTGCTCATATTGCCAAAGGTGTTTGAGTGATTTTTATCCCCGCGAAAGCGAGGGAATATGTTTTTACCGGCGTTGGTTCGTCTGTCTATCTACGTGTCTGTCTGTGACCACGATAACTAAAAATAGTGTGAACGGATTTGTACCAAATTTTATGGGAAGGTTTCTAGCGGGAAAGGGAAGACCAAGTTCATGTTTTGTTACAATCGGTACAGGGATGTGGAAGTAACGGTCAAAAAACTCCGTAAAGCGGCGATTGTATACATTTTACAGTTGCACGCTGAATCATATCCGCGAACGGTAACGTAACGTAATGATCAAAAAACTCGGCCATTGCTTTCTCGAGGATTTGTACTCTCTCAAAAATACTTTCCATCTAGTTTGTGTATTTTGATTGCCAGATATGTACTATGGAAGACAGTATGTGTAACGTCATTGAGGAGAGCTCAAATACACAAGTTGTACTTAGCAAGGGCATATGGGCAGTAAAACTAAAAACTCTCCAGTTCTTATCTGGGGATGCCGGCTCAAACAGATTGACCTTCATAATGGCTGTAGAACTGTATTGTTGAGTTGCCAGATAATGCAACACATATGTCATTGCATTTAAATGTAGTATGTCTTACATAACTAAACTGATAATCTTGTACGAATGCAGTATTTTTTGATTTGGGCCGCTGTAAGTTCTATGAGCAATTTCAGTTTATTATTGTGCAGCTGGACTTACTAGTCACTGCTCCTGGACATATTGGTTGCATTGGTGTTTCGTGGTGGCTTAGCGGTAGGGCGTTGGACTTGGGATTTACAGGTCGCGGGTTTAATCCTGGCCGGTCCTCTTTCACGTAACATAGGTCAACTCAGCCTTGCATTTCTTTGGGGTCACTAAATGGAATACCTGCTTCGGCTGGGGGTAAAGGCGGGATTCTCACCTCTGTCGGGTGGCATGTAACACTGTGTGATACTATATGGCTTATGAGTTTCCCGTAGCGGTGTAGCAGAGTTTCTGCGAACTGCTACACACTTACTTTACTTTACTTTACTTTTTACTTTGGCAACAGGTTCGTCATTGTCACTTTAATCCCATCATCAGTCAACTTCTGTTGGCTCTCAGCATGCCAAGCAGAAAAAATTTCTTCTCTTCAACATATTTCGGGTGAAATGAAATCGAGCGTGTAAAAAAACATGCTTCACAATTGACCAACCGGACTACTCAAGAAAATGCAGTTGGTTAAACAAAATCAAAAAGTGTTTGTATTAGTTGCAGTGGTGGTGTAAAACTGATAGTACAAAAAACAAACATTTGACTTTTGATCATAACATCGGCAAATGTAGACTAATTTACACAATTCTTTCACTGTGAGATTCTACAGGAAATTGTGAACACACGTGTCATATTAAGATTCCCTATCTTAGTTTAAGTATGTTTCTACACCACCTTGTGAAACTTGAAAATTACAATTGCTGCTGATTTCAATGGCATATTGCATGTGAAACCTCAGAATTCATCTTGCAAGATATGAGGCCGCCGTAATAGCCCAGGTCTGAATCATATAACTATAAAATCTGGAACACAATGCAGCTGTGCTCAGAAGAGGATCCATAAGTAATTAAGTAAGTAAATGTTTATTTACTTACGGATGTTGCATGCATAAACTTCACTGAGTATGTCGTCAAATCTTATTACCAACATTCTTGCGTTATTTCCATTCTGTGCTTCGTATACTGCACAAAAATTAAGTAAATCATCAATGTGGTATTTTTGTAGCATTTGTCATCTAACTGTTGTTAAGTTTTGTTAAATTTTAAGTAAAACAGATTAATTTTGATCGTGTGATTAAAAGTTCAGCCGTTATTTTTGATTTTTGAATTTTGCAAGGTAGTGCAGCAACGCAGTTAAGGTGAGGTGGAAGACCCTGTAATAGTTACATAGAGAGTTTTCTTGTGAAGTTGTCAGTGAAAGAATTTCGAAAATTGGCCTACAACTGCCGAAGTTATGGTCAAAAGTCAAGTGTATCGTTTTTTTGAGACACAGTGTATATGTTGATGCATCATGCAGGCAACGAAGTCAAAAGGCCCGACTTTACCGCAGCCATTTCATCTGACGATGGAGCGGAAACGCAAACTGTCTGAAGATGTGCCAAACTCCAAATTTGAGTCGATTGCTGAGAAAGTAATAAAGTTCAGTTCCAAAACGCCAGACCGGTTTAGAAGACACCCGTCTCCAGCTGCAGGTATCTGTGGCATATGCTGTCGTTAATGCTACCTTTGTCTAAATTCTTTTCAGCTGTTATTATTTGTTGGTACGAATTGTTAAAGTTTTGATTGCATTTTTTACAAAATTGATAATCTTAAACTGACATGTTGCATGCATGAGTAAAACCTGTCGGTTAGCCTTATTGTTAGGGCCCGCATTTTTACGCTTGCCATGGAACTTTGAACAGAATCGCGGAATTTCCTCGTTTCCACAGAATTTCCCAGTTTCCTTAAAATTTGATGACAAAGACCAGTGGTGATTAATTTGATTGCCAGTGCAACAATGTAGTATGGTGTACATAAATCCTATAATATGACTTCCTATTACTCCGCTTGTGGTTTTACACATTAGTTTCTGCTTTTTTTACATCACATAAATAAAATCTCTATCAGTTATTGTATCCAATATTATTAGAATTATCAGTATAATAAAACACACTTATTCTTGTAGTAATTTACCAATAACACAATAAAATAATCATTTCATGCTCCATATTTGGTGATCTTTCACAGCGTTGCATCAAGATTTTGTAGTAGTTCAATGTACCTTCAATGTGTGGTTTTGTGTTAAAATATGTACTGGAAATCTACTGAAATTTTGTTTTTATGATTTGTTAGACACCCTGTAAACTGATTCCCAGAATTTGGCCAAATTGTCTGCAGAAAACAGTGGGCCCTACTTATGATAGCTCATAAAAGCAGATTGAATGATAAACTGAGGCTGCCAGTACAGTTTGGGTAAAATCTTGTTTTTGATCAGTCGATTAATCAGATTTTTGCTATTGTTATTGTGCACGCGGCAGTAAACTAATTGTTTAGTGTTACAATTCTAGTAATAAATCCCACCGAATGGAGAGTGTGGGTTACACCACTAAGAACTTTAGAATCTGTACTTTAAGCCAAATGCATTAATTGCATTCAGCAAGGACAGGGCGGCAGTAAAAATGTGCTCCAGCATAATCTTCCAGAGAGTGCCAGATAACACAGGATGACATATAATAGTTCTAAAATGACAATTCTAGTCATGAACATGAGCAATATACATATAGCACAAAATGCCAAAGAAACATTACCTCTTCCAAGCCTTGTGTTTTGCAGTTGTACATGTACTGTGTACAGCTACTAGCACTGTCGACTGACAGACTATAAAAGTAGACAATTATAGCATCTTATCTGTAGGTCTGTTTAGAACAAGCAAATTGTGATGATCACTTCACACTCAATGTTTTCTTGGTGTTGTTTTAGCATCAGAGAGTCAAACTGATGTAGCAGTCTCTGTCACTTTTTATGGATCACTAAATAACCAATGTAAAGAAGATTGGGAAAATTGGGATTTTATATGTGTGTGTGTGTGTGTGTTTATTACGTACAGCTGTAGTGACTAATTAGACTGTAGTGGATACGGTCATGATTGTAAATGTTTTATTAGATTCGTTATTGGATCACAACCGCAGGAATGCAGACAGTAGTGGAAGGCTGACGGTGCCTAAGACTCCCAACTTAGAGACTCGGCGACGCCTACGTCCTAATGTAGCAATCAGTCAGTTGCAGCGTGAAGAGATGGAGTTGCAGGAGGCAAAGAAGTAAGCATATGCGCTGCAGGTGTCTGTCAGATATCTGTAAATGTTGATTATGCCACTGTTGTTGTTGCTGTTTTACAGTGACAAATGTAAATATCTTTTGTTTCATGTGGGATATCTTCTGAACTAAATAAGTGGGTTACCTCTAGGAAATCGGTTGCCCTTTCACCCATTAGCTGTGAGTGTAGACCACAGCTATAAGTATGTGTTCTGTTCTGTTCTGTTCTTTAACCGTACTCGATCCGAGATCGAGTCGAATGCCTTTCTGAAGTCCACAAAGCGCATATAGAGTGGTTGTATGTGTAAGTAAATATGTAAGAAAATTTATATACAGTGCCTAAATACAGTCACTAAGCGTTTCCAGTAAAAACTGTCCATTGTCAAGTCTGGCTAATGGATATGTGGGTAGTTGCAATGACATAAACATGTGCTAATAATAGTGCACTTGAAATTGTCTGACGATTGGAGCTGATGATGACTGGTGGTGCCTATGAGCTGATGTCGTCTGACAGGTACTGTGGTGTCAGGTTGTTGAGTGCCTTGTAGACCATTGCAGCATTCTTAAATTCCACTTGCTATTGCAGTGTTAACAAATGTTGTTGCTGCAGCCTGCAATACCGGAGTAATGTCGTCACACTTTTAGGTGCCAGTTACCAAGCATTCTGCAGTGTTTTTTATTACCGCGCAGCCTGTGATGTCGTCTGACAGGTACTGTGGTGTCGGGTTGTTGAGTGCCTTGTAGACCATTGCAGCATTCTTAAATTCCACTTGCTATTGCAGTGTTAACAAATGTTGTTGCTGCAGCCTGCAATACCAGAGTAATGTGGTCACACTTTTAGGTGCCACCAAGCATTCTGCAGTGTTTTTTATTACCGCGCAGCCTGTGATGTCGTCTGACAGGTACTGTGGTGTCGGGTTGTTGAGTGCCTTGTAGACCAGGACAGCATTCTTAAATTCCACTTGCTATTGCAGTGTTAACAAATGTTGTTGCTGCAGCCTGCAATACCAGAGTAATGTCGTCACACTTTTGGATGCCAGTTACCAAGCATTCTGCAGTGTTTTGTACGGCCTTAGATGCCAGAGTAAGATGCCGTATACGAGAGAGTTGGCAGTAATCCAAACGCAATGAAATAAATGCGTGGACAACTGTTTTAGCTGTATCAACTGACAGTGATTGTACAATTGTGAAAAGATGGACGTACTATATAATTTATATGTTGTAGTAATTTACTACCTTGCTGTGCACATTGATGAAATACTGCAGTTGAGAATCTTCGGTTGGCTTTCTTTTTTTGTATACTGTGTTGATGGAAATAGTTTCCTCTCCTGCTGCGTTTCTGGTTACATAGCTTTATCTTCGGTGTTTTGAGACTGTTGCTTGGGCATCAGGAAGAGCGTCTGGGCTGTAAAAATTCAGTGATGAGTTGCCAGCATGGTTATCTGTCCGGAGTGAGTTGTAGGTGATCTGCATATGGTCCAACTGATGTTACTGTCACAGTATCATCTCATTAAAATCCAGAAGGGTTCTGCCTTTCTGGTGCAGGCTTACCCAAGTTGTCCTAGAAAAGAGGCCGTTAAATGGGTGTTTTAAATAGACATTTTGTAGTTACGTAGAATGCAGTTTATTATTTTTTTATTTCTTGGATAGTTTAGTTGCAATTTTGTTATTGTTAATGAAATTATTATTATTAATAGTACACACACACACACACACACATGAGCAGTTCTTGCTGGTGACTGTCGAATTGGTTTGTGTTTTTGTGATTTTTTGCATCTTTTACATAACTAGGGCCTGTATGCTTGTGTATTAGTAATTTTTCTGTGTCTGTGCATTTAGTTTTTTTTTGGTGCTGTGCTTATTTTGAGTTTTATTGTCATGCCAGTATCAATGATCGTATTGACTAGAAAGATTTATTGAATTTGACATTAAATACTGAGTGGGAAACCAAACAGTCGAAGGCTGTTCATTTTCATCACAGTTTTTATGGTTTTTCTATGATTTAATACTGTTTACAAGTAGTGCAGTGATTATTTTAGTTGGTCATCACTATTGTGATAAAAAAAATTCCTTATCGTATTTTGTGGTTAATTATTGGTAACTTTATTTGTGAATATTTTGAATGTTGGCAGGCACCAGTTCCGGGCAAAGCCAATGAATTGTGAGATATTTGTGAATCCGACACTGGGCATCAAGAAGGTGATTCCGCGAGATTGTACGGTGCCTGAGGAGTTCCACATGGAGATCGAAGAGCGTTTGAAGCAGCGTCATAAGAGCGATGTTCACGGCGATACTGAGGAGTTTGAGTTCCATGCTCGTCCGGTGCCGAAAGCCATTCTAGAAGGACCCGTGGTTAGCACGTTTGTTTATTCTTTTGTTCAATGCCTATGTTTTGTTGTTCTTCAGTGCACTCACACTGTTGGTTGATGACAGCAACAGCATCTTGGTTGTAAAAAATACACTCAAGAATGGTTTTTTCGCCTCTAATGAATGTTTGGGGTCTTGACATAACCTGGAAACCTGTAACTTTGTAAAATATGTCAGATGAACACAGTACGAGAGAAAATACTTTTTGTTATGTGACTGCTTAATTTACTGATGATAACTAATTAACGTTCATTGATTAGAAATAGCCGGTGATGCTTGCTTGTACGTAAATGAAAATTTTGACAACAAGAACAACCATTTGACGGTCATTATATGGCTCATCCTGTCAGCAGGTACCTACCACGGTTATGAACTGGATGATTTTGTTGGAGCAAGGTTTTACTGCCTGTATGCCCTTGCTGATGGCATCTGGCACATTCAGATTAAGGCAGAAGATGTAAACAAAAGCCATTGTTAGAGACAAATTTTCACACCTTTGCCTCTCCACAAACCCATAAGCTAGTTTGGATACCATTTCATCAAATTGTTCACTTTATCTTTCTCTTAAACTTGGTTTTAAATTTATTTGGAACGAGAAAATTGATTTACAACTTAAATGATATGCAAAATTATGCAAAAGTAGTGAGTGACATCGTAGATCAGTTTCAAAGCCAGTTTAAAACGAGAGTTATCACCAAGACATGTGTACAAAAGAGGATATTAGAACATCTGATTTGTCCTTTTGTCTGTTCACTGTGTTCACATTCCATCTTGGAGAGTGACTTTGGCCAGGATTATTTAAAATTTGACATCTCACTAAGATTGTGCCAGATTTGTAGAAAACTACTACATTGTTTGAAATAGCTGCTGCATTATTGATGTAAAATTTTATTTAAATTGGTTCATTTTTGCTGTTAGTATTGCTAAGTTTTTTTAAAAGTCTCACTTTTTGTGGACACACTATGTGCTAGGTATATGTGCATGTACATTGTACAGGGTGTGCAGCCACCAAAGCCGATGTCTCTGACAGTTCCACAGTCTCCAGCGTTTGCACTGAAACGGACGACACGTGCTGCAGCTGCTGCTGCTGTCAGCATGAACAAAGAACTCGAACAGGTTTGGTTCTTATTGTTAGTATGTTTATGACTCAATAAATCTGTCATCAGTCGTAAAAACCATGTTGTCTCCACTTTTTGCTTCAGCGGCACCAACCAGTTTAGTCTTTTTGTTCACAATTTGCTGGTTTTACCTGCAACCACATCCCAGTTTGGCAGCTGTTCCGCACCTTTAGTATGGAGTGACTTACCTCTGTCCATCTTCTCCTAACTTGTAGTTTCTTTAAATCATGCCTAAATAGCTGTCTGACCACTGCGCCTCAGATTCAGGCCTTAATGCTCGCCTGTTGTGTGCATGATGAATGTGTGTATGTGCAGTGTGTATACTGGTATATGTGTGTGGTATTTTATTCTACAATTTTTCACTTAGTGTTACTTGTACTTTTGTTTAACTGGCCTTTTTTTCTGAGTCGACCTAATAAAGTGGGTCTCAAATGTCTGACCATCCATCCGTACGTAGGTATGTATACATACATACATCCATCCACAAAAGGTTTCTGAAAATTTCAGTGAAATTTGGCATGTACATAGACGTCAATGGGTGATGCACGACGGTATGTATGCAGTATGACCTGATCCAAGGTCAAGGTCACGAGCCCTTGAAAGTTGGAAATCCTTCCATTTTCAAAAGCTATCTCCTCCGCCATTTACAATATGAGCTGGCAACTGACCACTGATTCTTAAACTAGGGCACAACATCTACGGGCTGGATTTTTTATATTTGTCATAGTTTTTTAGTCACACGACTTTTAACTTTGCAGAAATGTCAGTTGTGAAGAGTCGACCATCAGTCCCGCACACGGCTAGTTTATTAATATTTTTCTGCTTCTGGAGTTACTCTATGTTGGGAAGGGTCCCCAAACATCAACCGAGGAAAAATGAAACGGATTTTTACAGGTCAGATGCTATTTTTCACTTTCCTGGCAGGTCAAATAGCCAAGCAATATTGCCATAAAACGTTTTCCTGTCTGTCCATTGATATGTAGTCTGGAAATTGAATGTATTGTACTTTTTTATTAGTCTGTTGAAGTTGTAGGCAGTTTGTTGAAGTTGTAGGCAGCTCATTAAGTCCAATATTTTTATGAGCAACACAACAATAGTTTTATAACAGCTAGCATCCATTGCTGTATATAGCATTGTTATTTTTGCAGTATTTAAAAATTATATTTTATTATTATTAGTAGTAGTATTAAGAACATTTATGTAAAGTGCAAGATTGCCTAAAGGGCCACAAACATGCTAATTAATCTGCAGACCTCATGCTGCAGATTCAGAGACAGTGAATTTTTTGGTAGTGCTGTTTCAGATAGGATGAGTGCTATTTTCACACAAAATGTTATGATGTCGTACTACTAGTTGGTGACACGTGTTGCAGGTGGAAACTGTACCTGTCAAGATGAGGCCAGTGCCACACATTGGGATTCCGTTCCAGCCACGACTTGACCACCACACCACTGACGTCGTTCCATTCTCGTTTGATGAACGTGACAAGGATATGTTCACCAAGAAACAGGAAAAAATAAAAACGATTTTGGAACAGGAAAAGAAGGTTTCTGCAATACTTTTTATGTTATTCCACATTTGGTAGTCATTTCAATAGTTGGTTGCCATGTAACAGAACCAGTACTAGCACTGAATATACTTTACAACATTTTTAACCCTAGTACATGTATGCCTATGTAAAAATGTAGTAGTGTATACAAGAACGTAAAGTGACTAGTATATTAGTTAGGTGGTGGCATGTTTGTAGATACACAATTTCAGAGCATAGAAGTGTGATTAATTTTTGAAAAATCATTCTAAATTATTATGGGCCGGTTTTTCCACCGCAAATTAATCTCCATTAACGTTAACGGGAGATTAACTCCTATTGGTTAATGGGAGTTAATCTCCCGTTAACGTTAATGGAGATTAATTTGTGGTGGGGGACCCCGCGTGGGGCCGGGGTACCCCCTTTCCGCCTTTGCTCCTCCCTTGTCCATTCACTTCCTCATCTTTTGCTCTTTATTACCTTTTCCCTTTTTCC
>Ga0209780_1001094_pt1 | contig 17024 bp, 9 predicted proteins | sample WorMetexBAHAMAS2_FD_187384 | JGI IMG/M metagenome (GOLD analysis project Ga0209780, IMG submission 187384) | Marine gutless worms symbiont microbial communities from Max Planck institute for Marine Microbiology, Germany - Inanidrilus exumae... | ecosystem: Host-associated > Annelida > Digestive...
AATTAGAGGCGATTAAAAATGCAATTTGTTTGCGTTTTCTGCTGAATATCTGCAGAAAATTTGAATGTTTAATTTCCCAAGGTAGTGTAGCAACATGCCTAAGGTAAGGTGGGTATTGTCATATGGCGTTTATAGCAAATTTCATACGCTTTCCAACAGTGCAAAAATTTTGAAAATCGATTAAGATTTGACAAAGTTAGAGACAGTTTAAAGGTGGGACGTTATTTTGAGAGTGTAGTTTCATTCTTTCGTTGAATAGAAACTCTACAGCAATCATTCAATAACATATTGGTTATGAAGTCTTGCAATAATTTCTTCGTCAGTACAGGCATCCAATTGTTTGCATTTGATGACACCGTTTTAAAATTGAGGGTACGGTGTGTGTTATGGATACAGGAACTTTGCACATATGTTTGGCATCAAGAAGTTTAGATAGTTCTTCGTTATTGGTTTCAAGTAGTATATGCCGGTAGTTGTTATTGAGGATGGTTGCATTGGCAATTTTGTATTTTTGTAATATCGTTGATGCTGTCCGTTAGTTTGAATGGATTTAATTTTGATATTTTCATCTGTTGATTTGGCCATTAGATATTTCCGCCAAATTATAATGGTTTAAGTTATGAAGCTTTGCGGTTCGTTTGATTCATTCTCATCAACAGTTTTTTTCTTCTCTTGTTTAACGAAGAAGTAGATTCATCCATATTTTTTTAAAATTCACATCTCATGTTCCTTCACCACCATGGTCAGCAAACAAGGGCGGTAACAGAGCTGTCGGACTGAGCCCAGGACAGATGTACCAAAGATACATGGGATATGTAGAGAATGACACTCAAATATTCAGCACACCCTTTCCCTCTATACCACAGGTCGCATGGCACGGCAAACACCACGAAGAATAAATATCAATTGATAGTAAGTTGTTGAATTATGTTATTGAATTTTAACTTCAATATAATATATATTATTCATTTATTTATTTTAAAATATTATTTATTATTATTATTTTTATCTTATTCCTAATGTGCAGCCGAGCTTTAGTCAATGTCCAGGGAGCGTCGTGGACGCACTGAGCTGGGGTTCCCCCCTTGGGACGCTCTCAAAAACATATAACTCAACACAGATGTCACATTCACGTTGACATGATTACTAAAAGTAAAATATAATAAATAACAGCAAAATGACAAGCACATCTTAACAAACAATCATCTAATAACAAACCACTCAAAATGTTTACACTTTACAGTATCTCTATGAACCAGGGATGTGCCTATGGTTTAATACAGTAAACGTGTACACGCAAATTGTAAACCTTTACTAAACGTTTACACAAATTAACAAAACCCATTTTCACAATCACGATTAAAAACGTCTTATTAAGTAATGGCCAGCAGCTACCTGTAGCATCATATTGTAAGCCTCGAATATCGCTTAACTTTCCATTAATTTGCCAAAAAACTCACATTAAGCAACTGACTTCTCTAGTTGACTCTTAACATCTTAGCACTAAATGTCGTCATTGCCGTCAAATTCATTTACATAATCGTTTCATTTTGTAAACGTTTGCACGACAGTTATCATGTACACGTGCACATCCCTACTACTGACTGAGTACGCAGTATGAAACTCTGACTCTCCATGGCAATCCTACGCATGTTGCATGTATTATTGTTATTGCTACCAGCGCACTATAAATGTCTGTGAATATTCTACAAAAATGTTTTTGATGATGTAACAAGCAGCAAAATCCCTGAAACAGGTTCCACGACACACAAAAGTCTACTAAACACTAGTGTAGTCGCCCAAAACATGTAGCTAGCAATAAACAGTTTTCCCTGTCAAGATTTGTCAAAGACACTTCCCTGACTTCTGGTCAAATATTCCCTGACATTCCCAGGTTTTCCAGACAAGTGACACTGTGAATTAATTCTTCCAGTGAGCTGCCTAAACACTAGGTCATATTGCAAGATGCAGTACAGTAACAAATCACACACTTCAGACTCACTACTGATCAACTGTGAAAACCCGTGAATGCACTGATACAAGATATGATATGCTTTATACCACTTCCTCATATGCAACTTTTCCCTTTTTCCTGACAGCACCCCATTCCTTCAACAATTTCCTGACCCACTTCCAGGCAAGTGGCCACTCTGTAACTACCAACAAAAGCAGTTATAAAACTGAACAAAAAGCAAACAAATGATGACGAAGTCGTGGGAGTTAACTAACAACAAAGAATCAGAAAGCAATTATGGCATACGAATATGCCTGATTCTTTAAACACTCTCATGCACAGTTATTAATCCAGCAATCTACAGTAATCTACAGCTAATGCAGACATTCAACAAGTATCAAGAAGCAATGTACATTATATTAAATATCGGTCTTTTGAGCATTTAAATGACTTAATAACAAAGAGCATCTGTATGCTAAGCAATGCAATAATTCTGCAACAACTTAAAGCAGTATAATTAAGCATGGTTCATATACAAAATACTAGTGGATTAAAATAACAAAGACAACAGTAGCTCACAGAACACTTTCACCAGGTGTAGTGCAACACTACCAACACCATATATATACACTGTACAATTTGCATGCCAATAACGTGGGTTGTGACGGATGCCCTAATTACACCAGTTAATGTTTCCAGGTTACAATATGTCAGTTTATTACTAACTAGCGGCGCTTGATTACTCCTCGCGCCTGCGGCACTCCATCCACTGCGCTTGCCACCTGCTAGTTCTGATTTGACCAATGGAGCTCGCCACCCATTTGCAGTGGTGTATATAGACAACGCGCGGAACGCGAGCCTGCAGGCATGAGCGGCGCTTGCTAACCAGCCCATGACCATCCAGAGGGTATAAGGATGCCATGTGCCAAATTTGGTCCAGATCCACTCAAAACTGTGGCCGTGCATAAGGAACAAAGGAACGCTGGACATGATCATTTAAAGAAAAACTTACAATCATAGTTTAGTTTCAGTACATTTTGGAATCGATTTGCAGTAAATGACTATTTTAGGTATCACAGCATAGCACATTGTGAAAGTCCAGTACGATTACAGATTATATCATGCCTTACCACTCTGTAGTAATTTCATAATTACATGTATACATACATGACATACATGATAATTGATAAATTCATGTCATCTTCATTCACTCACTTATAAACACTGGTAGGTACCAACCTAATTCATGGGTATAATGTGCTATTTCAGTGTATTTTTTAAAATATGCCCAATTTCACGGAAAATTTGCAGGTTAACTAATAAAATGCTTTCGAGTTCTAACACAGCACATTTTTCCATCACTTATCAGCTGTTTGTTACCAACAAATCTACAAAGTGTGTGTAAGCAGAAAGTAACTAATAATTGTCAATTGCAAATTTACCATTCATTGAAGTGTGGCACAAAGAGAATGACAAAGATTGTATACAAACATGTTAACAAAAGTCCAAAAACCTTTCAGCATTGAAATTCATGGAAATAACAGATTTTACATAGAGTGTTCTTTCATGGAAGACAGCCAATTTCACTGAAAATGTCACGACAGCGAAATCGTGAATTAGGTTGGTCCCTAATCACTGAGCAAACTAATACTGATTATTACTCACTGATATTATTCCTGCCAATTCCTAAACAGGTACCAATGCATGGCATTAATGTGTGCTGCTGTCAACACAGCTGCCAAAAGTTCCACATAAATTATAAAGTGACAATTCACGCTGTCCACACCTAGCAAGCTTTCAGCCTTGCACACAACAAGTCAATATGGACGACATCAAAAAAACATCACAACACTCATGACAGCTACAGATGCACACTGGACATAGGAATTGACTCGTGTGCAGCACGCTTTGTGGACCCAAACAAGTTGGGATTAGCAGCAAATTCCTCATAGGACGGTGGAGGAGCAGACGGCATCTGATCTGACGGTATAATTGGAATGGAGGCGTTGTCATCTGGATGGTCATCGGTGTAAATAACAGGCAAAGGTGGAGCACATGGTTCAAATGTTGCAGCTGCTGGAGGAGAAGGCTGAAAGTCACTACTGGACTGTGGCTGGTTAACAATGGGACCAGGGCGAGCCAACACCTTCTTGATGATACGATAACTATAGCTCGACACGGAAGAGTTAAACACCCAACGATAGGGCCACGACAGACAGCAGCAGGAGGCTAGACAGAAACAGCTGCTGCTCATCCATGTAGGTACGTCAAAGTTGGGATCATGTACTGCCAGTCGTTTCACAAAGCCTGGAAGATCGTTCTTTGTGCTGAACTCCACAAACTGGTCCTGAGTTAAGTGTCTAGCTTTGAACATTTCGTATGCTTGTTCATACACATGCTTTGATGCATCATCGGCAAATTCAATTACCTGTCAGTGTAACACCACACACCACAATGTCACAGTAATCAGCGCAACCGGATCTGTGACCATATACGTATGCTACTGCAATCGAAACAGTCAAACAACACGAATTAAAAACAAAGTGTTTGCTGAATTAAAAATGATCAAATGTTAACAGGTACAGGCAGGAACAAGAAGATGGACTTTTAAACATCAGCTTCGACTTGGGTGCTTTCACCACCACATACTTGAGCCTGCTGTGACCATGACCTTGGTCAACAGTAGAAGCTAGTGAATATTCCCTGTTAATTTTATCAAAACTGTTCAAGCTGCTCATCAGATATGCTGGTAACAATATCTGACAGACGAACAGACAAATGAATGGGACAACAGGACTGCCTGAAAACATGATGCTTTAGCCAACACTGTCTGGCAGCCCGCAGAGGTATATATGTGACACTGGTGTCAGACAGCCGGCAGTGCAACGGGAGCAATTTCACTTCCTTCAGTAGTCCAGAAATGTATCAATAAAGGATGAAGTCAAGCCACTGGTTGGGGCCAGTGATCTGTTTTTTCCACAGTGCTTTGAGTTTGAAGCTGTTGCTTGGGGACATCCGGTTCATAAAAACGTGTGGCACTTTCCCTATATGTTCTGTCCCAGACCAAGTGAAAGAACAAGAAGCTCAGCTACTGCAGAGAGACCACATGACTCGCTATGTTCGTGCTGTGTTTCATGAGGAATGGAAGTGAGAAAGATTTCAAACAGCAAAAGTGACCTTCAAGGTCATTCATGGGAACTGGCAATGGTGCCATTCAATAGGCCACATAGGATCTATTAGTCCTGATTTGTCATGCTTATGCTGGGACTTAACATAGCCTACATGTGTACAAAATTTGACAACTACAGCTTCAGCCATTCTGTAGAGCTATAGCTATAGTACGGCGTTGGTGCCCACCAAAATTAAAATGGTTCACATGACTTGACCACGCCCCTTTCAGGGATTCTTTGCCATCCGTGGGCTAGCACTCACTACAACCTACCAAACTTGAAGTCTCTGTTTCCACCCACTACGAAGATATGAAAGGAAGGAGATACAGTACAAAATATCAAAAATGGGATGGTTTGGGGTCGTTAGGGGTTATCACTCAAGGTCAATGGAAATAGTGCCATTTGATAGAGTGCATACGAGTTCCTATTAGCATTCAATAGTAATTATGTCCGTATCTTGCACAGCTTCTGAGATATAGCGAGATATTGGTAGAAAAGCATCAATTTTAACCTACCCCACCTCTATTTGGCTCCCGTTGGGGATGACCCCGTTGGAATTTCGCCCAGATCTTTGGCGTCAGGAAACGAAGAGCCCCTGGGCTATCATACGGCATTGTTTGCGTGATCCTGCATTTAGCTCTTCTGATACAGTGCCGGCTTGTGATGGACAGACGGACAGACAAACACAAAAAAAACAGCATGTACCGCGCTATTATGGCGTTGTGCAGTAAAAACTGATGGGGACTGGTTAACCCAGTTTCACCTGGCAAACGGTTAGTCACAGGCAGAAAACGTCATGCTGAACTTACCAAGTCAACGTGCACCTTTGTTACAGTAGCACGTGGCGGAGTAAAGTTGACCGAATCATCGTAACAGTCCGTGTAGATGAACTGCTCCTCAATAACTGCACCTCTAACTCGCTCCGTATATGTTTCCATGCGAGGGCCATGACTACCATAAACCTACAAATATGCACCAGTAAAACAATCACTGCCACCGATACATAGGCAAGGGGTTAGATAGACAAAGGTCTTCCGGTCCATGGCAACATGGTTTTGAAGCCCTAACCGAAGTCATCGTAGTTTTGCTAGCAACAGATCTGACGGTGGTAATAGGTGCTACTGAAAGAGTAAACAGACTTACTTACTAAACAACCAGATGCCATCAGTCGCATGTATACGTTGCAAGTGACATAAAGAAATAGTAACAAAAGAAAATTTTGCATTTCTTCACATAATATCATGAAAAATACAGACATATAAACAATGACTGGAGTAGAATATTAACACTTATTAGGTTTTTGAGATCATCAGATGACCAAAGATGCATCGAATAGCAAACAATGTACAACATATATGACTTAGTTACTATTAAATATCAAAAACATACTTGTTTATCGACGTTTCAATCTCAGATCTGAGATTTCATCAGGGCTGACTTCCGGCTTCTGACTTCAGTAAGTAACTTGTACCATATGTGGCTCAGTTGGTAGCTTCCATCATCTCGATTTATGTGCCTGCTCTTCCAAATCCATACTGCCTCTCTATGATTCTGCCAGTCTTGTCCGACTCTCGATCAATCACCTTCACATCTTCTCAGTCTATTACATGATTCTCACTGCATATGTGATCCGTGACTGCAGATATGTTGCAACAAATCTGCAATCATGGATCACGTATGCAATGAGAATCATGTAATAGTCTGGAAAAATATGAAGGTGACTGGCAGACTTATAAGAGAGGCAATATGGATCAGGAAAAGCAACGGAGACGACAGAAGCTAGCAACTGTGCCACACATGGGACGAGTTACATACTGACGTCAGCAAGACAGGAGTCAGTCCTAATGAAGATCTCAGATCGTAGATCAAAACATCGACAAATAAGTATGTTTTTTTGATTGTTTAAAAGTAACCAATTCATATTAGAGTGTCAACCTGACGAAACTTTTGCACAGAATTGTATAACATACTTATATGCAAGCTGAGTAACTTGTCACCATTAACAACAGACCCTGCTGGTTCCAATACTCTGCAGGGACCTAGACATATGCATATCTTGCCAACTGGACAACTGTAAATACACTATGAACTCATTAAAAGTGGTACATTATAAAACGTCTTTTTCAACATACCTCATCTCCATAACACTGACCCTAATAACTCAGACGCAACTCACTTCGTCTTCCATTATTATTATTTTTATTTTTTTTTAGGTTTAGTTGTCATGGGCAGACATAAGTGCGAAGTTATCGCCTGTCTGTCCAGCCAAATGCAATGCAAACTCATTGTTATATTGTGTACTGAATTTATGGCAAAATAAATTTGATTTGATATTCTCCAGTAACCCCAAAAAAATATACCCATCCCAACCAAACTGCCACAACATTTAATCTAAGATTATCCCCCGAAAATATATCTTTACAATAACCTTCAAATGCTCAGACACCCAAATAATACAAGTCAATCCATAATGGCTAATAGCTACTGGTAACACACACACAATAATGGAACATGTATAGACGGTCAACCAAGAGATGCAGGAATGTTGTCATCATAAACAATGTTCCAATTAGTAATCAGATAAACGGTTCTTTTTATGACGATAAGCGAATAATAGCAATTCTATTCCAATATGCATACTGTGTGATAAATAAGAACCGAGAACAAAAACAGACTGATGGGTCTTTGTAGCATCAACAGCACCGCCATACCGTGCGAGTTCTGGTCTCGTTGCGTGAACACTCGGCTCTGAACGTGATGGTTGGCTTCGCTGCCTTCATCTCAGTGATCTGCTCTCCAGCTGTCACCTCCTCATTCTCAAGTTGTGACAGGTAGTTATACTCATGAGAGCAAAACGACTCGAAAAAAACACAACAATACAATACTGCGAGACACACAAATGCCATGATGGCAACTGCAGACAAAACTGTGGACCCGTCAAGTGGGACATTACCAAAAACGGCATATATGATGGCAAATATCAGCCACGCCCACCAACACACATAGAAAAACCCGGAGCAGGTCCTCACCAAACTGGTTTTGCGTTTCTGAGTATCTAGTTTCAGTTCAGCATCGGCGGGAATTTCCTCGTCTGCATGTTCGTCATCATACTGGCAACACGCAATACAGCAGTAGCATAACAATGGGCAGCCTAGCTGTACACAGACTAGACCGACAATCACACTTGCAATTTTCCCAATTGAGTCCTCGTCGATGTAAATGTTTTCAGTCTGATTGTATACGAATGACCATGTAGTGGTAGTTGCCAAAGGGGTAGTGGCAACAACCCACTTCCTGGTTGTTGGCAAGTAAGTAAGTGTTTGGCTAGAACACACAGCTGCACTGGTTGGCTGCCAAGACCCACTCTGGCACACAGAATATGCAACTCTACCAGATGAACAGAAGACTGTCATAATGTTTCCCTCATAATGTGGTGCCGGGCCACCAAACACAGACGATGATTGAGGCGGCGTTTGAAGCGACGTGGTGCACTCCGATACACGATGCTTGCACTGAATACCTCGATATCCAGCAGGACAGAGACACGATGATACCCCACTGGTGTCAGTCTGACATATACCGCCATTTTCGCATGTAACATTATCCACCACATGACAACTCATGCCATCAGGCAGCTGACGACTACACTGCAAACCACCAAATGCTCTTCTTCTGATAGGACCGGCATGCAATGGTAAATCGACTAAATGCCACTCAGTCTCATTTTCATATTCCACCCTCATTGCGTTACCGTCCAGCTCAAGAAACATCCCAGTTCTGTAATCGAGTGAGCCAACTGTAACACCAACTCGCCATTTTCCAGTCTTGTGATACAAATACCACTGAACAGTTTCGCTCTGCAAAATTCCATTCCGACCCTCAATCACCATTTCATAAACTGGCCGAAGATCATGAAAAACACCATCAAGCAGTCTAAAGTACACCTGCCTAAGTTCTACATGTCTAAGTTTTTGGACACCGGAGACAGGTACATAAACCAGAACTGGTATCGTTCTGTACAAATTGGTAGGATGAAGATATCCACTTGAACAAAAGCCAAATTTCGCATCAACACACTGTGGTCTCATATGTGAGAGATTTGTGTTCTCAAAAAACTGACGTAGGTTAGGATCCCACTGCTTCCAAGTCGAGAAAGCAAACGAGTGACTTTGTGAGTAATCCACATCTGGTGCCAATTTTTCTCCAGAGGACTTCTGCACCTTCAGCAGTCCTTGTGACTGGAGCAGACCAATCACAAGAGCCTCTTGTGATGAGTTATAATACAGGAACAGCTCGGCTAACTCATGCTGATAGATCGAATAACCATGTACCTGTAAAGAACAGAATACAAACTCAGTTATGTTTTGTCAGTAAAAACGGGAAAGCATTCTGGATGCAGTGTAGAAACAAGTAGCTCAACGATTGCTGACAAACACGCGCGACGCGCTGCATTATGGCAAACGGAAAAAATTTTAAACAGTCACGTGACCATAACCATGCCCTTTTGTGGGTGATATGTCATCCTGTTGCTAGAATTTATATAGCCTACATGTGTACAAAATATGATGACCTTAGGTTGAACATTCCAGTCATATGATTGGAGCCCCCTTTCTTAATGGGTCACATGACCTGACCACGCCCCTATCAGGTATGGTTTGTCGGCCGTAGGCTGTGACTTAAACACGTTCAACCTGTACACAGTGTACATCAAATTTGAAGTCTTTGCTATCACCAATTACGAAGATGCATGCATAAGGCAATGCAAAAAGTTAGGGGTCACCCAAGGTCATCGGCAACATAACCATTCGATAGAGCGCACATGACTTCCTATTCAAATTTAATAGAAACTATAAGGCTATCTTGTACTGTTTTTGAGATATTATTGCTTATTTTCCAAAAGTTAAAGAGATCACGTGACAGTGACCACGCCCCTTTCAGGAACAGTTTGTCATCCGTAGGCTGGGACTTTCTGTGATCAACATGCACACTAAATTTGAAATCTCAAGCTTAAGCCGTTCCAGAGATATCTTAGGGGGACTAAAAATTTAAAATGGGTCATGTAACGTGACCACACCCATTTCAGGGACGTCGTCATCTGTAGGCTGAGACTTGTTCTATGTTCAACCCACATACCAAATTTGAAGTGTCTACGATTACCTGCAACAAAGATATGAAAGGCAATGACAAATGTAAAAATTCTCATTTTGAGCTACCCTTTGGGGGACTTAAGAGGTAACACACAGGGTTCAACTATGGCTCAAAGGAAAGCACATTGTCGACTTCCTATTAGTGATAATTGAACTTGTTCACAATCCATCTATGGACCAATAGATAAGGCAATGACGTAGCGACAACTTTGCCACTGGAAGTTTTGACACAAAGAAACTCTGTAACAGACTTCTTTCGATATACGTTGAATTTTACTGGCAAAAACAGCAAAATCGTGTTTTGTGCCACCCTCTGGAGGACTTAGGGTTAACGTACATGGTTCATCTATGGCTTGTTGGACAGCACATAGTCGACTTCCTATTAGCACTAATTGAACTTTTTTCGCCAGCTCTCCCAGTTGAAGCGCTATGAGCAGATATTGGTTGAAATTGTTGTGTTTATAAGGGGGTGGGTCACTTTTAGCACAAATTTCAGGGAGAATGGGGGGTCGCCCACCAACGACTGTTGGTGTCAGAAAACGAGTCCCTGGGCTAACACGTGCCTTTGTTTGCATGATCCTACCTTTAGCCGTTTTGACACAATGCCAGGGTATGACAGACAGATCGTCAGACAAGATGACAGCTAATACCCGTGCTAGAATAGCATCGCATAGGTAAAAATCTGCTTTTTTGTGATCGGATGCGCCAGTATGGTATACGTATACATGTACCTTTTTCACATTATGGGCATAATTCCAAAATCTACAGACAATAATTGAAGAAACAGGTAAAAATTAACATATTATAGAAATAGCATGTATTGTTGGACAGCAATTGCATGTGTTATTGTATTTCTAGAATGAAAAATAATATGTGTTTATAGAACCTGAATACGAAGGCCTGACTTGCATGAAGAACTGTCACGACAATCTGAGCTATTGAATAGGGACGACGTAACACATTATGTCTGTTGCAATCTTATCAACTGCTGTATAACTGTTCGAAAAATTCCATTTCAAAAGGATCGAGCTTCAAGGCTATCAAAATTTCCGCTACTCAATAGGCCACAGATCACTTCCTATTAGTTGTCTGTAGTAAACATGCTTCCATCTTGCACCGTTTCTGAGATATTGCCACATTTACAGTGTACATGAATACCTGTGACCTTAAGAAGTCCTTCAGTTTCAATAACACAGTTAACATTACAAGCCATAAGCACTTTCCAATTCATGTGCAAACGTAACATGCTATACCTTCAGATATGGCAGTTATGTCCACTGCCATCAAGCAAACCACAGCACAATGCAACTAATAAGTTAACAAGTAACAGAAATAACTAAAAATAAAAATGACTAACTACAAAGTATCTGACACACTGTATCACCTAGATATACCTGGCACTATGGATACTACTATATTTTTATCCAACAGATCAACTTGGATTCTATTCAATGCCTTGAAGCTGACGGCTGGAATACATGAAGGCCATCCGGCCGTAAAAACCTCCTCCACAAACAATAAGTTCACTTTTGGGAGACCTGACCAAGCCTGTAGTAGGTCTATGAGGACGGAGCGGATCAGGTAAAAAACTGAAAGTAGTGGCTATAACTGGATATCTGCCAGTTAATGTTATGTAGCTATTCATCAATACATAAGTTGACAGTGACGTAATTTCTTCATTCCCATCCATGCCAGCTGTTCTGGACGCCATAAACTATGGCAAGGAGACGCATACATTTTGCATCACGTATAGTCAGATCGCCGAGACAGCGCTTTACTTAAACCTGCTGATTCAATTTTATTTGAATAACACGACAAATCTTCACCAGTTAACTTTGCAAAGTACGTCGTCATGCCAACATGGAGATCGTATCACGACCAAAGATTACTGAGACGTTACTTCACCCTGACAAAGGATTATCAACTGTCTTAGTTCGGAGTTCCTTGAGCTTATTTCAATTTATAAGCAACAATTAGTATAAATAAACAAATAAGCCGAATAATTTACTGATAAACAAAATGTCGTAAATCAGTACCAGTTACACTTACCCACTGAGACAAAAGTGATGTCTGTAATGTCTGTAATTGGTAAACTCCAGCTAGCTGTGGATAGACTGTAGTTGTTGAGTCGAGTCCTTGCATATAAAGTCTGGCACATGGCTGTGCCTGACCATTGGCAAGCAGTGAAAACAGTGCAATGTAAAACCAATGCATCATCCATCTAGTACGAGCAACCAGCATGAACAGTCAGTTTACGTCACCTGTCATCACACACCCAGCACATCCACATGTTCATCTGTGGACATTAAGAGTTCAGTTCACTACTATCGCAAGATTGTAAAATTTTGCAATGCAAAAGTCTACAACAAAATGCATGCAAAGGAACAATTTTACACTAACTTTCTCACAAAAGCAAAGGAAATAGCTAAGTTGGACTGCTAATCAGAAGACATAAAAATATAATGTATGGAAGCCAAAAACAAGACAAAAGATAAAGCATCTCCATCGTGTACCATTTCGCAGATATTACTACTTTCTAGTGTTGGTATGGTAACCGAAACTGCCGCTGAAACCTAGGTTTTTTCCAAGACCGTCCGTCGCCGAAACCTAGGTTATCCCACCGGAATTGATGGGTCTCTATGCTGAAACTGTCAAGATGAGTTCAATAAATTTTATCCAATAGCACTTTTGCATTAACACTAAAGAATTTTCAATGAATCATTATAATATCTCTACTCTGGTAAACATATAACAGGAGTTTCATCTGTCTGAAGTTTGGCTACAGAATAATGGTTTGCAATAGTCGTACCATAACTACGCACTTGAAGTGTGTCGCTCACACTGTGCCAATGGTCAATCTGCATCAGTTACCCGGCCCGTTGCTTAGGTACGCTGTACCTAAGCAACGGGCCGGGTAACTGATGCAAGCATCCAGTGTCCTCTATGACAGCAGCAGCAACAGTGAACATGCAAGTGCATTAACAGGCAGCACTGCTCTTGGCTATATGGGCAGATGGAGTGGACGTCACAGTTAGGTGCCAACTGAGGGAAGGCATAAGTCATCCGCAAGTCGTTGTCTGCATCAATGACATCACAAAATCGTAACTGGTCTAGACTATATGGTGGGAGTAACTATCACTCTCAAGTCGTTGGTTAAGAGTTAGCAGATTATATACATCAGCTTATATTTCTTCCCGCGTGACAGTCATAGACTCCTCTGAGGCAGTTCAGTCCTCCCTTGCTGCCTCAGATGCATGAAGTGACCTCCTGTTCTGAGGTCCTGAAAGTCCTCCTGCCTGCCACCTCCACAAGGTGCACACCGCCAGTAACCCGGTAAGGGTTTAGCAGAGACCTGTATCTGGCATACCAGCTGCAGGCAGTGGGTGCGTCAGGGTTACATATTACCAGCTCCGGGCTGGGTGCAGTATCCTGGCAAAATCTTCTGGACCGGATTTGACACATTTGGCTACACGAGTATCCAACTGGGTATTTATGAGACATTGGGTCTGCCTTCTCTGACATGGCCAGTGCCCATCAAAATCGTTTTCAGTGGAGATCCTTGCATGTCAGGACAGCAGATATCTATTTGACACACAGAGGGTATTGTCACAACATCAGCATTTCACGCATCCAAGTAGATATTATGAAGCAGAACATGCAGTGCATCACAAGAAAAAAATGTTGGGACCAAGATGGGAGTGAGTGAATGAGTGAGTGAGTGAGTAAATCAATTTATATACAGCTCATTAAAAACAAAAAGTCACTAGTGCGCTGCAGCCTCGCCAAACAAAAATGTCTTTAAAAGTGCTGCTATGGCATGGGAGGAAATTCCCCTTGCGGCTTCTGGTGTACTAAACATAAATCTAAACTTCTGTATTTATCACCGCAAATGGTGTATCAACCACCCATTGCCCATCAGGCCCAACCTGGCCCACTTTTCCATTAGCACTTATTATGCTTATTATTATTAGCCCGAAGCTTCGGGTGAATCTTGCAAATACTCTATGGGCCCAAAGAACGGCCTTCGTGTGTTCGGCTATAACTCTGCCGAAAGTGAACCGATTTGGATGAAATCTGGAACATTGTGAGCCAAATGTTGGGGACTGGCTCTGGCAGATTTTGGCACAATCCACACAGCAGCGACAGTTTAAAAGGAAGCCGAAATTTTGTTTGTTCTTGGTCAGGTAAATAACGCAAGATTTCGCCGATTTCCCGTCGGACAAATTTTACAACATTTACGTCATTCGGTAAGGTGGTGAAAACATTCCGGACAAAATTTTGAAAATTTTACCATAAGGGTCGTTTTTCCAAAAAATGCAAAAATTGCTAAATATTTCCAGGTCTTGTGACTTCAAGTCGTCATAACTCTGCGATGATTACAAATGCCAATAACTAACGGCTAAATGGTCCCACTACAAAATGTCTAGTTTCCATTTTTACCGTTAGAATCAATTCAAAGTCTTTCCCCTGGGCTGTACGCTGCGTACAAGCGGACCATCAACCAAACGCTTTCGCGAGTTCCATGACATACCACTGTAAGAGCCTAGATATATTACAATTATTATTATTAGACTACATCGCAGTTGGTTTCGTGGCACAGTGGTAGAACGTCGGTCTTTGCCGGCGAACTTTCCCTGTCCTGCATGAGACCTGTAGCTGACCAGTGACCACTTATGTGGGTAAACTGTCCGCTATAGGTCAACTTACCAGGCCAACTGAGCCTTTCATTCCTTTGGGTCAATAGGTGAGTAGTAAGGTGCAATTGGATGTCTCCTATCTCAATTACAGGTGGCATCATCTGGGAACGCTCACTAAGAAAAGGCAGGCATGGTGTATTTAAGTTGACTGCTCCAATAAATACTTGTTGTATCAGTAGACAATAACAGAATTTGGCTTCTCCACTTTGCTACCGACTATTGTTACCGACCGAGTAGCGTGGTCTGTCGGTCAGTCTGTCACCTAGTGAGCCCTGCAACAATGGCTGAAGCAATCCAGATGTCGTTTGCATCAATGACTCTGGTGGGCCAGGGAAACGCTCGTTGCATATAGCGGACTGCTTCGGGCGAATACTGTATTGCGTTCATTCAACACAATGCAGCCTTTTAGTTATTTATTTAAATAAACGAAGAAAATAAAAAGCTAGGTAGTGCACTGCAGGGGAATAGGGAAGAGAATGGGGATGCCAATGTGTGTAACATTTATAGTACTATTACAAAATATAATGCAAAACAAATGATCTAAATGATGGTTTATTATTTGCAGTTACAGGCCTATTCCTTTAAATTAATAGCGTAAGTTAGCACATCGACTGTTTTGGGTGGGCCGAAGCTTCGAGCCCAGCCTGGCCTGTCAAACATTTGGCCCAGCCAGTGGGGCCCATGCAAACTTCTAGTGTCAACAACTGTGTACAGACTAATGTTAAGAGTCTTCAATTGACTTCAAGCATCTTTGATCCACATCCACCTTTTTACGGACATCATTATTGTTATTGTGAGTGCATGGTGTAAGCAACAAACTCTTCGTTATCTGTTTTCAAAGTTGTAATTCATCCTACCCCCGTAGTTTCACTTCTTCCTCCCGGACTGCCTCCACGGACTTTTGCCTGGACCGTTTCTTCTAAGCTACTCGGTTTTAGATTTTATTGTTTTCCTTATTTTTTCGTTTCTGGGCCATGCACTAGATTAAGCTGGACATCTCGTCAGCTTTTGAGCGCACATTAATCTACTGTATCGTATCGTAAAATATGAATCGGAGAATCAGACTGACATTCATTTGATTCCTTGCTTCTTCATATGTCTTAATAGAACATGCTCAACAGTTTCCCTGTTCATTCCACAATCACACAATCTGCTTGTATATTATGATTTTCATTCCATTTTCTATGCCATGATTTCTTTGCAACTTCGTGTGAAATTCCAAATACATCTGCAACTGTTTTCTTTACTTAAATTTTCCACGCAGTAAACGGACATAATTACTGTTACTACTACAAGATGTCACCTGGATGAATGTACGATGGAATTTCTTCAGTCAAAGAGTTGTACATCACTGGAACGAGCTGTCAGACAGTCTGGTCAACCTAAGTCAGTGAATATATTCAAGAACCGTCTGGATCGCGAGTGGGGTTACAAACGTTTGCATTGAACTGTTCGCCCGACATCTACAAGTACAAGTACAAGTATACTGTATGACACTTCCCAAGGCTTCTCGTCTGCTATACAGTAAACAGTTACGACTGCATGCCCTTCTATATGTGACTAGTCAACAAATGTTTCAGTGATTCCTTCACTGAAAATGGCTAATCAAATCAAAACTTAACACTCAACATCAAGCACGAACATCTTTCATTAATTTCGAAATTTAATTCTTAATTATCATAAAACGAAAGAAAATGAATAACACCATAGAATATATAATTGAATATACAGAATGTGCGGAAAAAAGCCGCAAACGCACACAAATCAAATGACACAATGGCACTCGAAATTTCAGCCTTACGCCTGCGATTATCGATTGTTGCGTTATATATTTTCGTAATGTTTAACAAGCTATTGTTAGTCCGTTAAGCAACGATCTGGCTCCAACTTACTTACTTACAGCGGCTGTCATTTTCACAGCAGAGTGGTGAAAATACGCGTTCATTCAGATTGTATGTTTGTATCATTTTTAGCGAACGTACTACGTTACGTTCGCTATATGCTATCGGCCGTCCGTCTGTTGTCTGTCTGTCTGTGACGTTGGTGCACCCTACTC
>Ga0209780_1001095_pt1 | contig 17015 bp, 6 predicted proteins | sample WorMetexBAHAMAS2_FD_187384 | JGI IMG/M metagenome (GOLD analysis project Ga0209780, IMG submission 187384) | Marine gutless worms symbiont microbial communities from Max Planck institute for Marine Microbiology, Germany - Inanidrilus exumae... | ecosystem: Host-associated > Annelida > Digestive...
TATTTGCAGGTAAAACTGTGTGATCCATGCCTGAGCGCTTTGAGATATACATAGTATATAAAAGGCGCTATATAAATACGCTTCCTTTTCTTTTTTTCCATTCTACTCTATCAGTAGCAATAGGCCGCATCTAGCTGTTGCTGCAATGTGGTCTAAAATGGCGTGACATTACCTGGTCATTATTTCATCTAAATGTGAATGTGCTGCAGAGTAATATCATGATACGATGTTTGGGAGCAGGACCGTCACTGGTTGGCGAGGTCTGTGAAACATCCGCTTAGCAACGATTCCGTGGTGCTCATTGACAACACGTTTAGAAACAGGTCAGACCAGAATACTGCTTGTGCGACACGTGATTTACACATAATCAGATCGGTACCGATCCTAATGTAACACAGCATTTGTGAGAGAATTGTTAGCATGGCATTTTTATCCCCGCGAAAGCGAGGGAATATGTTTTCACTGGCGTTGGTTTGTGTGTGTGTTTGTGTGCCTGTCTGTGACCACGATAACTAAAAAATTGTGGACGGATTTGCAGCAAATTTTATGCGAAGTTTCCTAGGGGGAAAGGGGAGACCAAGTTCGTGTTTCGTTACTATCGGTAGAGGGATGTGGAAGTAACGGTCAAAAAACTCCGTAAACCGGCGATTGTTTACAAAATAGCTCCGTCGAGAAATTCGAAACTAGCGGGCCACAAAATAGTAGGTGTGGCAAGTGTTGCCAAGTGTTGGTGACAAGAACGCTTTCGTGGAGATTTGTACTCTCTCAGAGTACTTTCCATCTAGTTGTATCGTTATTTTATTTAACCTTGTTTTATTTGCCGTTGTTAGGTGGAGAACTTTGTTGTCGGTGGATGACCTCGTGGAGTTAGTCATCAAAACATTGGACAACAACAGATTGTTGGGCAATACCTATGTGATCTTTATGTCAGACAATGGCTATCACCTCGGTGTGTTGACTATTACTGAATGATGCAGTCCTAGCATGATGCAGTCCTGTGGCCGGTGTCCGTCCGATCATCTGTCAGTCTGTCTGTCTGTCGCAGTCTGGTATTGCATCAAAACTGATGAATGAATGGAGCTGGTTTTCCGTCTATCTTTTTGTGTTATAAGGGAATATGGGTATCTCCAAAAATAATGTTAGTTCTGTCTGGAACCTCGTCCAAAACTCTGGCATTCGCTGATTGTTCTGCCTCTTTGCTGCGGCATGTCAACTGTTGAGAGTGCTCTCGGCTGAGTTCAACCATCAAAGGTTTATCATACTGGACCCCATCTTCGTTTACAACACTTTTCACGTGACACAGCCTTGCTTGGTCTGTTTGTACCAGCTGTGACCATAGATGACAGTGCACGTAGAGTTTTGGTTTTGCAATTGGGGGGCCATTTGCAAGCTAATTACCGTGCAACCGACTGGTAGTGCACTGCTTCCTTCCAATAGACAGAATCTGAGCCATGATGATTGTCTGGAGGTTAAAAGGCTTTCCATACTCGTTACCGAACGTTGGGCCTTGAGCTGATCCCGGTACAGGCAGTCAGCCGGCAGGTGACTAAGACATCCACCCAGTGGTAGGCTGCCATTACTTTCCGCCAGGCCTGCAGTTACCTTCCCAGCTGCAGAGCATCACCGCCCCTTGACCGGTACCAAGTTATACTGTTTGGCGACAGAGGCACATAGGTGTGAACAGTTTGCCCAAGGTTGTTATGCAGCCTTGCCTCGAGTAGGATTTGAACCCACGACCTGTTGATCACAAGTCCAACGCTCTACCCGTTGTGCCACTGTGCCACCACAGTCTGGAGGTTAAGAGGGAAATAATCATAAATATTCTGTGCTGTATTTTGTAGACAGTTGTACACAATGATATGCACACATGTGAACAGTTCTTAAATTTACATGTTAAGATTAGATTTCGTTATTGTGTGTTTGTTTAGGTTTAACATTGGGTTTTTGCATTAGCTTAGATCAGTTTATTCCTGTTGTGTTGCTTGCTTTTGTTGCGTTGGATTTAGTTTCTCCATTGGATTTAGTTATTCCACTACCATGTGGAGGGATTGGCTGAGAAGAACGACTCCTAAATGACCTATTTTGTGTTGAGTTGGATGTAAAACCTTTACTCGGTTGCGTCGCTCAGTGGTAGAACGTCGGTCTTTGGCCGGCGTACTTTTCTGTCCTGCGCTTGACCTGTAGCTGAGGGGTGACCACTTATGTGGGTAAACCGTCCGCTGTGGGTCAACCAACCAGGCCAGCTCAGCCTTTTATCCCTTTGGGGTCGATAGATGAGTAGTAAGCTGCAATTAGATGTCTCTTACCTCAGTTAGAGGTGGCGCCATCTGGTGAACGCATACGAAAGAAAGTCAGGCATGGTGTATTTGCAGGTAAAACTCTGTGATCCATATCTGAGCACTTTGAGATATACATGGTATATAAAAGGCACTATATAAATACTCTCCCTTTCCTTCCCTTTTCCTTTCAGTCAATCAACCGACTGATAATGTCTATGGGAGGAGTGTCTTTGTAAGAGTAGTAGTTGGTTTTGCTGGACTTCTGCTAAATTCTCACAGAAAACTGTCCAGTGGAGACATTTATGTGTCATTATTACATGACCAATTGACCATGTGATGTTTTGGAAGCACTGCAAGAATTCTAGTTGATATTTGCATTACGAAGTTTCCTGGTAATAACCAAGACTTATCATAATGAGGTAGTTGCATGCACGTTTAGCCGTTTTAGTTTATTGTCAGTTGCACGAGATCGTACGTTTAGAATGTTCTCAGAAATGATCGCGGTTTTCATCCAGCCTCTCCGGCTATCCTGAATAGATCCTCTTTTGGGAGACTAGATCCGAACTGAAGTGACTCTGGAATAAAAAGTCTGGTTAAAGTGCTGAACACAAAATGAATGCATCTCTGTGTGTGTCTGTGTGTGTGTGTGATTTGTTGTTCATGTTGTAGGCCAACTGTCATTTCCTCACGATAAACGGCAAATGTACGAGTTTGACATTCGAGTTCCGTTGATGATTCGTGGTCCGGGAATTACTCCGGGACAAGTCCGACAGGTATGATTCAGCAGCGCCTGCAAGTTGCTGATGTAACAGGACAACGTGTGTGCTACTGTCGTCGTCATTGTCTCAAAAAAAGTCATTTAAGTCCTGAAATTTTTCGTTTGAATTATCTGGGGTCTGAAAATTCCTGAAGTTTGTGCGGGTCTTAAAAAGTTTCTGAAAATTAAGCTGAAACATATATTTGAAGAGGAAGCAGCTTGCCTCTGACTGGTTAACTGCTGATCAAGTGTTACCGGTACATAAACGTTTTGTGGAAATACTGTAAAATAATTTTCAGTGTTAGTGTTTTTCAAAACTTCGAATAGTACGAGATGTGGTTGTTTTAATTCTGTTTTGACTGTCCATTCTCAGCTGAAAATCAGCATAAATTATTGGAGATAAAACTAACAATATGTCTCACATTTTTAACTGTTTGTATCATTAACAACTTTTAATGAAGGTATAGATTTCCAGAGTTTTAAATCAGAATTCCCTGCATTCATTAGGGATTTTTTAATTCGGGAAAACTCAGGAAAATTTGAAGTTACTCTGTAAATTTTTGAAAATCAGATGGTATGTTTCGGTGATGCAGTCTGAAACCCACAACAAGCCGACGTGTACGTGTGTGGCTACAGTGGTACCTGTGAACTGCTGGTAGTGGTCGACTGGATTTTAGTGACAGGTACCGAAATGGCTGGTAAGGTGGTTCGTTACATCGGGTTTTAACGTTATAATTGTATGGAAAAGACTGTTTAGTGGGTCTGGAAAACTCGGTGAATTTCATTTTGCCAAATTTGTAAGCACCCTGTGAGGTCTCAGCGCTGGGGTCCACAGTAGGCTGGACCGCTGCCCGCAATAACGAACGGATGCTCTGCGTGATAGATTAAGCTGGCTGCCCGTCATCTTTTTTTGCACGCATTCTATCACGCGTGTTGTGCAGGAAATTATTCTCAACATCGACTTGGCGCCGACAGTATTAGACTTGGCCGGGGTCGCGGATCAGTCGCAGTCCATCACTGACGGCGAGTCGTTCAAGACCCTGCTGACCACGACAGAACCGGCGGCGTCCAAATGGCGCACGCAGTTCCTCGTTGAACACGACGGGGAACACCAAGATGTCATCGTGGGATGTCCCGCTCTGAACAACCAGAACGTAGGAGTGAGTCTTGCTTTAAGAGTTTTACAGTCGTGTCAGCATCGTCATCATCATTATCATCATCATCATCACTACAGGTCACAGTTAAGGTGACCATAATTTGGGCGACAGCAGTCCGGGACGAGTGGCGAAGGTATAAATCGTAGGGTGCGAGCGCCGCGCCAGAGGCGGATCGCGCCCAAAAACTGCCAGGGCCAGCCCCCGACAATGTATTCAGAGTGCTCCAGATTTCATCCAGCCATGGGGATCCGACTTGGAGGTCTGGGGGATCATCGTGAGCTGAGTGAGCTCCCCCAGTGGGGTTCGGTCGGAGCCCCGGCCGCCAGCGATTCTTATATATATACAGATAAAATCTGAGCTAATTTTGGCCACCATTGTGTAAGCATACAGCTGCCGAGGTGGGCAAATCGGGACAAATCTGGGGCACCAAGTCAAAAACAGGACAAATGGCCGTCCCCGGACAACTGTGATTTTTTCCGGGACATGTCGTCAAAAATCTGGACTGTCCCGAAAATCTGGAACTGATGGTCAATTTAGTTTCAGTGATCTATGAGTCGCATGCCTGACCACAGGTGCTTTGACATTATGAAGGTCATTGGGCCTGCTTCAGCAACCTCTCAAGATTTTTTTAGCGGCTTAAGGGCTCCACTGGCTGGCTGAGATATACTTGGAAAGTGACTGCAAAAATGGTTGTATGTGTGAAAGTACTTTAGAGTTTGTACCGACATTAACTGCTTCTGTTTTGGTTGATTATCTGATGGAATAAGTGAATATGCCCAATTAATTCACTGAAAGTTAGCCTACTGCATGCTTATATGGTGTATATCGATTGCTGATGTGATTCGTCAACCGTATATTGACATAGAATATGTGGAGAACATATGTGTCTGTGTGTGTGTCTGTGTGTCTGTAGTACTGTTTTCCTGACTGCGTCTGTGAAGACTCGTCAAACAACACATACATTTGCGTTCGTGTCATCAATTCCACGCTGAACATAGTCTACTGCCAGTTTGCCGACAGCGACGTAACTACTCACTCTGCTGTGTTACTAATACTCACACTGCCGTATGTAGACCTGACTAGCTGATGATGCTGTTACTTCTTGAAGCTGCTCTTGTTACTGTGAAAACATGTGCTAGTTGGTTGCGTGGCACAGTGGTAGAACGTCTGTCTTTGGCCGGCAAACTTTCCCTGTCCTGCGCTCGACCTGTAGCTGACAGGTGACCACTTATGTGGGTAAACCGTCCGCTATAGGTCAACCAACCAGGTCAACTCAGCCTTTCATCCCTTTGCGGTCAGTAGATGAGTAGTAAGCTGCAATTGGATGTCTCTTACTTCAGTTAGGGGTGGCGCCATCTGGTGAACGCTTACAAAGGAAAGGCAGGCGTGGTGTATTTGCAGGTAAAACTGTGTGATCCATGCCTGAGCGCTTTGAGATATACATAGTATATAAAAGGCGCTATATAAATACGCTTCCTTTCCTTTCCTTTCCTAGTAGATGGCTGCTGATAAATATCTAGCCATGTTACCGGTACGTCTGATGTCGTAGATGATAGACAGATAGCATTACTGAACAATGTGAATCACTGAACACGGCCAGAGATCGAACTATGTGGATAAGTATTGTACTTGGCCCGACCACTGACAGAGATCAAGACATGCAACTTTATCATGCCGTTATGTTGTTAGCAAATGCATTTTGTTATTTAAGTGGCTCCGTGTGAGCCCGGGGCTATCCCCATCCCTTCACTTCCCCACCTTCTATTCGATTTTTTTGTATCTTTCCCTTTTCCCCTTCTTACAGGCTTTATCTGTTTTCGTGCTTTTCCATTCCTTTTCATTCTACCAGAATAGTCCCACTCCATTTTCAGGCCGGATGTCATGGGAGGCGACTAGTTAAGGATGCGTGCTTTTTGTAGTATTTGATTTAGTTTTGACTTGTGGTGTGATAGTTATCCCCCGGTGTATGCGCTAGCGTAATAATTTAAATGAGCCTCTCGATCCCTTTCCCTTTTTGGGTGGCTACTGAACAAAAAGGCGGCCAGGGTTGAGGTTAATATATCGCTGGCCTTTCTTTACTGGGTAGGGATAGCTCTCCACCCCTGACATTTTGTCTCTCATACAGCCATATTTGTGCTGAAAAGGGACGTTAAACTCCAAACTAACTAACTTGTTGTTTCAGTAACATGTAGCAGTGCTATGAGCATGGTGACCAGTTGTCGGGAAAACCTGGAAACGTCACGGAATTTAACAGCTTTCTGGGAATGTCAGGGCGTCGACCAAGTCAGGGCAGTGTCAGGGAAAACTGTTATCGAGGAAAACTGTTGTGGCTTCGTCACTGTTTGGTAGACTGCAGCGGGCCTCCTTATATCCCTGTTTTAAGGATTTAGCTGCTTATTGAGTCACTGCGAACATTTCTGTAGATTATACAATGACATCTGACCTGCCCATGTGGCCAGTGGTTAAAGCACTCGGGCGCCATGTGCAGTAGAGCGTGACGCGCTCAGGAGCCGGGTTCAAACCTCAGCCCGGGCGTGTCTGCCTTCCAAAGAATCATTTCAAATATTTCCTACACACATGATGAACAGGGAGATAATCCTGGGCAGGAAGAAGAGGGTTCGACGGTGTCCTCTATAAACTGACCGTCGCTGACGTCTTGATCAAGACCAACACCATCAATGTTGTTAGCCGCGCTGCGTGAGCCAAAGCAAATAGACTTGGCTGGCCGCTGGCTGGTGCAACACACAGTGCCAATCAGGGCTAAGCCGGCAGTAGGCCACGTCTCAAGGGGGTCACTAGAGATAACCAACAAGCTGTTCACCTGCTACTAATCCTGTTTTTTCCACACTCAAGCACACATCCACACACGCCTACCAATTCCCCTCCTCTCCCTGAGCTAGCACAGTGGACCGTTACACGGTCTCAGCGCTGAGAGGTCCAGAAGTAGGCTGGACCGCTGCCTGCAATAAAGAAAAAAAGCAGTGACATCTGCAGTGTATTGGTAGCATATATGCATGATACGTTCATATTAGTTGCTAATTATATAGACAAGTCGGGGTCATGGATTTCAAATATGTATGAAATATTTGCCCGTACACACAGGTCATGGGGTACGGCACATGCCCAGTGATCGCAAACGTATTGTCAATAACAATGAATGGAGGACGTAAAAACTGGAAGACGTCGTAAGTTGTAAAGCTGGATGTGTGCATGGATTTGTACAGAGCTACGTTGAGGTGTACGATCTGCAGAAAGATCCATACCAGCTGCAGAACATCCGCAGCAGTGCCGACCCGAACCTCCTGATGGAGCTGAACAAGCTACTCATGCAGTTGTCTGTGTGCAGCGGAGAATCCTGTCATAATCTGGACAGTCCACGGCTGTTTGTTCCGCGCTTCAACCCTCGAGATTTCCTGGGTGTATGTTAGCCAAGGACACCTGGTGACTGTTCAATAGTGCCTCGACGCTCACTAACCTTCCTTGCCTTAGAAAAGGACTGCCAACCTTTATAAAATTTATGTAGGAAAGGTAAAGGTTCCCATACTCGTTACCGAGTGTTGGGACCGGAGCTGATCCCGGTGTACAGGCAGTTAGCCCGCAGTCATCCACCCAGCGTAGGCTTCCATTGCTTCTCGCCAGGCCTGTGGTTACCTTCCCAGCCGCAGAGCATCACCGCCCCTTGGACGGTATCAAGTTATACTGCTTGGTGACAGAGGCATAGGTGTGAACAACTTGCTTAAGGTTGTTACGCAGCTTTTACCCCGAGTAGGATTAGAACCCACGGCCTGTTGATTGCAAGTCTTATGCTCTAGGCTACCCATTTTATGTACTGCAGTGCAGAAATTTTGTAAATAGTTACTCTATAAAGTCAGCATAAATTGTATATAGTACGGGAAAGTCGTGGATTGAAATACAGGATAGTAATGACCGTGAAACGTTCGGTTTCAGAGACTGGAAAACCCCACTTACTGCTCTTTTGTTGCTTTCGTTTGGTATCTCGGCATTTGAATATGTATATAGTGTACATCTGTGTAAATATAAACATTGTTACAAATACATGTACACTTAGAATTTTGCAGATTTAAATGGCTCATACAGTTATGAATTCCTTATTATAATTATGAATTCCTTATTGTTCTATGTCTGTGATCAGCTATGCTATTGTTATCACTACTGAATGTACCGGTGAATAAGTTGTCTGCTAATGTGACAGCAATGTTATGTTTGATATCATGTTTGACATTTTTAGGTCGATTATTCAGAGTCAACCTAATAAAGCCAGTCTCAAATGTCCATCCGTCCACAAAAAGTTTCTTTGATTACAATGAAATTTGGCACGTATGTAGATGTCGATGAGTGATGCACGATGGTATGCAGTATGACACGATCCAAGGTCAAGGTCGCAAGCCCTTGAAATTTGGAAATCTTTCCATTTTCAGAAGTTATCTCTGCTATTTACAGTGGGAGCTGGCTATTGACCACGGATTCTTAAACTAGGGCACAAGATGTAAATTTGATCGGGCCAGATTTTTTTATATACGTGTATGTCTTAGTTTTTTGTGTCACGTGACTTTGAACTTGGCAGAAACGTCAGTTGTGAAAAGTCAACCACGGCGTTTTAATAGACAGTCAGCTCACTATGGCAGATCATATTGTTGCCTTCTGCCGGTCGGAATTTTTCAACTGTGATAAGGTCAGACAGTTGGACCCGACTGTCTGACCTTACAGAGCTGTCACAGTTGAAAAATTCCGACCGGCAGAAGGCAGAAATATGATCTGCCATAGTGAGCTGACTGTCTATTAAAACGCCGCGGTTGTAGACAGCAGTTAAAAACTTCAGCACCGTGCCGTTCCATAACGTCAGTGTCTGTAACCCGGAATAACCTTAAAGGTGATATCAGCTAATTCAGTTCAAACATTTTACGTAAAATTAGCCCCGTATGGGACCGACGGCTGACTCTTCACAACTGACGTTTCTACCAAGTTTAAAGTCACGTATCATCTGACCTGCCCATGTGGCCGAGTAGGAATGTCGAACGCCCGGAATGCCGAATTGGCTTAACCATGACCTCAATAACGTATTGCACGAGGATGCTGCAGCACAGGAGAGTGCGCTTCAGAGCTCTAGTACAGCGAACAAGTGGTCAAAGCATTTTGACTAAAGGCGCATCGCAGATTGTCACCCCTGGCGGCTTCGAATGGTTTCGTTCAACCCTGATCCCGATCTAATACGTGGTTCCTTGTGCCCGCCCGCCGCAATAGTCAACCCCCAAACGGCGTCTTCATCTTCCGCTACTGTTACGACATCTTAATGACAAGCGCACAGCAGTGAGTGAGTGGGCCTCCTCCACACACACGTCACTAGTTGGATTTGAGATAAGACCGGAAAGCATCAGTGGTACTGAACGGATCAACATGGTAGCATGTTCCAGTCTTGACTGGTTCAGTCGTTTTGTCAAGGGCTTAACGAACGTGACAAACTGACCGCGCTAGTCCATCTGTAGCAATCGCTCGCAGTAAGTGCATGCGATGATGTCTTATAATGTCGGTCACTCTGGCAGACGACATCCGCGGTTCCGTATGACGCCACATTTTTACGGGTAAGAGTCTTAAATTATCTGAACGGCACACACAATGTTGCAATCCGGTAAATGCACAGGCGATGGTTCTGACCGTATTCATGCAGCGCCGCAGCAGCGGACACGAAGAGCGCTTTAGCCTACATTTAAAACTAATGATCACCGCAGAATGTCGATCGCAAAGCTCTACTGTGTACAGCAACAGTGGTTAGTACTACAGAATCAAATGCAATACCTGTAACTAAATAAATTAAAAGATTTAAAAGCTGACCCGACTGTAGCCAACTCTGCTTTAGCTTCCCAGAGTACGGACGATTGATGTGATGTTAGCGTTATCTGCCGTGTTGTCAACCCGCGTCGGACGTCGCAGAGAATTTGATTAAGTTTCTTGTGCGGATTGTACAGGCCAGGGGAATGGCTTTGAATTGATTACAACGGTAGAAATGAAAACCAGAAGTCCCGTAGAGGGTCCCGGTTATTTTAGTAGTGAATTTCTGGCGATCTGTAATCATTGCAGAGTTCGGCGGCCTGAAGTCGCAAGACGTTAAAAATTTTTGATAATTTTTTTGCGTTTTTTAAACGACCCCTTACGGTAAAATTTTCAAAATTCTGTTCCTAAAGTTTATATCGCAACACCTATCGACTTGTTGTGTTCAAATTTCGTGAAATTTGACCGACGGGAAATCGGTGAAATCGTGCGTTGCTTACCTGACAAAAAGGCAAAATTTCGCCTGGCTCTCCAGCTATCGCTACTGCGCGAATCGCACCCAAAAAAACTGCCAGGGCCAGCCCCCGACAGTGTATTCAGAGTGCTGCAGATTTCATCCAAATCGGTTCACTTTCAGCGGAGTTATAGCCAAACGCGTGAAAACCGCCAAAATGCGCCGTAAAGCGAATCCATTCGCATGAAGCCTAGCTTATAGCCGAATAAAAAACATAATTTCTGATCTTATGCACGAAGTCAGCCTTTTTATTATAAAAATCAACAGAAAATCCTGTAAAAACTACTTCATTTAAAGCCAATAAATACTGAAATTCTGCATTTATAATGTCAAAATTTTTTCTCGCTCGATACGCTCGCTCGATTAGGATCTCAATCAATCTCTTCTGGCATCCCCCCTGTTGAATCCTGCACACGCACTGTGCCGCTGTTACGTTTCTCCGTGATCTGGGGGGCTGTTTGTCGCCGCCATACACAGGTGTTAAGACCTACCTGTGACATATTATGTCATTCAGTCGCTGCCGTGTGGTTTGATGACGTACGCGTACGTCGTGATGCAGCGCGAGCTCGTACCACCGACGTGATGTCTCGTCAGATCGGGGTGCAGTGAAAGGGTTAAAGAACGCGTCCACTGCAGCGTGCTTGATGCTCTCGTTCCAGTGCGTGACGGCCGCTTCGCCCGTCGCAGTGCGAATCCGCCAGTTTCTCTCACGAGTATAGACTGCAGTACTGCGTCGCCGTCATATTTTCACCCGCCATGAAAATCTATAGCGGCCTGCATAGCGTACATCGGCTTGTAATGACCTAAATCGATGACGTTAAAGACACAGCAGCGTACGACATGGAGACTCAGAAAGAACACAGACTTTTTGTGGACCGTGGCAGATTGCTCCGTGACGCGTTTTCGACGAGAATCTTAACCGGCAGGAGACAGCGTGTGTTATCATAGTGTACCGTTAGCATCGATGTTACCGTTGCGTGGCGTAGTTTGACAAAATTACGGTAAGAAATGTTCAATGGGTGCCGATAAGCTGACGGATATAGACCAGTCAGCTTAATTCTCTGCCGCACGTACTTCGGGCGTTGGCGATTTGCGGTTCTGTGCGACAGTAACTCGGATAATCGCTCTGTCTGCGAAGCTGTCACCGAACAGCCTCGAACTAGCGCGCTGAATGTCCAGTCGTATCTGAGTCGATTCAATTGCAGTTGTGTATCGTACATGAGTACTCGGTTACCGCAGATTGGAGTGCTTGCGACCGACCGATTGAATTTAACGTCACTTCAGGTTAGCGCTGGTCAGCTGCATGGCGATCGACGCTATACGGTAAACGGAATACGTCGGAGACCGGATAGCGATGAACCGGAAGTTGTAGTGAAGCGATGACGTCACCGCCGAGTGCGCTCATGAGCCGAGCTGTGTCGGAGTCCTGTTGTTTCGACCGATCGGCCTCCAGCGATGACTTGGACCCTGATGATCCAGACGGCAAGATTACGTGGGCCTTAACTCACGCCACGTCCAGCAAGGTGAATTCTCGGTTGTTGTTGTTTTAAGCAGACTTCGACCGGCGCCTGTTTGGTTGCGTGGCACAGTGGTAGAACGTCGGTCTTTGGCCGGCGAACTTTCCCTGTCCTGCGTTCGACCTGTAGCTGGCGCGTCACCACTTATGTGGGTAAACCGTCCGCTATAGGTCAACCAACCAGGCCAACTCAGCCTTTCATCCCTTCGGGGTTGATAGATGAGTAGTAAGCTGCAATTGGATGTTACTTACCTCAATTAGAGGTGGCGCCATCTGGCGAACGCTTACGAATGAAAAGCAGGCATGGTGTATTTGCAGGTAAAACTGTGTGATCCATGCCTGAGCGCTTTGAGATATACATAGTATATAAAAGGCGCTATATAAATACGCTTCCTTTCCTTTTTTCCTTTACTGCAGAATAGGTCTAGTGCTGTAGTGACGCTTGACGACAGAAATTGTCAGCTGGCTTTTGACTTACCGGAAAGTCTGTTAAACAGTATCACAAGACTTAGCCTTTCAGTTCAAGTCCTTACTTAAAATAGTATTAATGACAAAACTGTATAGTGATTATTGATATGCTCACAGCTAGTTATATCTTATATTATAATTGATGTCTTTGCAGGCCTATGTTAGCTTTTTTCCGGCACTGTGCACTTTTTGCTATTTTTTTGCTATTTTTTGCTTTTTCTTGCAATTCTGTATTTGTAGCTTTCAGAGTTTACCTACATGAGGCAGCCAGCTTTGGTGATCCCTGGATTTTCTGGCTTGCCTGTGTTGTATTTATATTTTTCCGTTGATTTGTTTTGAAATTAAATATAATTGATTGATTGATTAGCCTGTGCTCCACCCACGACGTTTTGTTAGTTTGCGCCTGTGACATAGCTGGTGGGGGCTGTTGTCCACGGTGTCCAAACACGGAAAGCCTTTAATCCATCCCCCCATCCCCCGAAACGAAGTTCAGCCCACAGTGATATAATGGGATGGTTCAGAGAACAACCTTCAGACATCGCTGTTACTGTGTTGAAGGCATTAGTGCGTTACGAATTTTAAGATGTCAACGAAAACCAAAAAAAATGCAACACAAACACCATTTAAGGACAAAAATCCAAAATTTTATGGCACCCTCCCTTCAAATTCCACACGCTAGTGACCTTACGCCTTGGAGTGAGTCTTACACGACTTCGATCTCTGCCTATCAGGCGTTAGTCCCCCCCGTTTGGGCTTCATCATCAGCCCTCTTTACCAAAGGCCTAACATAGCTACAAGCCAACGACACTGGTTATCACGTTCACATCGACGAAATACAATACGCTCAGGCAAAGTTATAGGTCTGACGTTTGAATAAGCTCAGGCCTATGATGTATAGGACAAAATTCGTGTATAGTTGGCGGACTGAATTTGCATACCGATGTCCGTCACGTTAAAGTAATACATATGTTATTACTGGCCCGCCTAATGGGCCATTATTGTTTTGCTCACTGGCGTCTGTCGTCGTCTGTCGTCTGTTGGGATCTGTAACACTCCACGGCTTGCATACAGGCGGCTTCACGCGCGCAGGCCAGGCGATGACGTCATGCCGCCTTCAGTTGAATTATAGCTCCACGGCAACACTGCACGGCGGGCCAGTACGGTTACGCCCCGTTAGGGCGACACCTTATTAGTATAGGAGTAGGCCGGAGTAGACGTTGTTGTTGTTGCTGTTGTTGTAAGTCTGCACTTGGTATTAATAATATTTACTGTAATCCTGCATGTAAGCGTTTGTCGTGTGCAAATCTAACAGTATCGTGTTTCAACTAATAGCCGCACGGTACTCGCAGTTGCGGGGGTGGAGGGCACAGAACTTGTGAAGACCCACGAGCGATATCTAGCGATAAATTAGCATACGATACGATGCGTTTTACATCACAGACTACAGAACTTGGGGCCGCAAACTAGATTCGGAGGGAGTAGGGGCAGAGCGAACGGTCACTAAACACTGCACTGCAGTCTAAACTTACTTATTTATTTACTTACTTACGTACTTTAGTTCTACCTTAAAGGCGTGATATGACCTACATGGTGTTGAAAGCGCCGTTAAACACCAAACAACCTACTTACATAGTTACTTGACGACCTGTTGTCGGGCGTTGAAGGCGATGACGAGGCAGGCGGCGGTACATTGGCTGAGCAGTCGTCAGATGGTTCGTCATCGTCTTCTGCCGCTCGCCGCATCACACACCGTCTTCCCGGCCGCTTCGTCGCTGTCGCTCAGTCTCATCAACTACGGACCGCAGCTGCACCAGCCGGCGTCACGCTGGGCCGTGCCCGTGACGTCATTCGGCAGGGACGATGACGTCAGGCTGGTTGCTCTTGGCAACCGCGACGCCGCGTCGAAGCGAGACGATAGCGAACGTAGCATAGCGTCGGTCTCTTCACACAGGTGCGCGCTTTTACCGCTGCAGATAAACCACTTCCCGTTACGGCGTGCAGTATGCTGATAACAAGTGTACAAAGTAATTTGGCGAAAGGCCGCATCGCCGACTTGTCACCCCTCGCGCGGCTGCGAATGGATTTGTCCGATCTTCATCCTTGTCTAACACATGGACCACACGAATCAGTCAGCTCTCCAAGCAGCATCTCAATCGGTTCAGCCGTTTTTGCACATTACATCCGTGTGACCAGCACACACACACAGACACGCAGACCACGCTACATGCAACATCTGTTGCAATAGACCGCGTCTATGCTATGCATGTGATGCAGCCAAATAATAACGTGCCAGCAGTATTGCCAACCGATCGTATTGTTTTTATTTAGAGGTCATTTTCGGAGTTTCTTGTCCTTCAGGGGTGGCACGTGTGAAACGGTGTGATAGCGGTATCGCCACTAAGCTCTTTGAATTCAGAAACGCTGGTGGTGCCATTGGATAAGGGAAGGTTGTAGTTGTGCATGCGCGTTCGTTCGCGTTTTGTCTGATCTGCACTGCCAGCAACTAGGCGCCATCACACAACGCTGAATTTGAACCAAGTTTTGTTCAAGAGTCTCCGCTGCCGCTGACAGACCCGCGGGACGCGGAGCCTCACGCCCACCGTCCGTGCTCTATACAGATGTCGACGGCCAGTGTGATAAACTGGTGACCGATTACCGTTACCAGTTTATCACACTAACCGTGCATCTAAGTTGACAGCACCTGAGATGTTCGACGTGTAGTTGCGACATTTTCTAAGTCCAGAGTTTGGCTGAAAGTTCTAGAGGGAACTTGGAAGTACCCTCATTTTTGGAGATACCCGAATTCCTTTCCAACACAGTGTAGGATATGCCAAGGGAAGCCTCGATCTGTTCAGCCGTTTTCGGCTGAAGCTGGAGTGGTCAAATTTTGCACTCAGGTAGGCCTAGACTATACAGTAAGTCCTAGTTTATGGGCGATAAATCACCGCTAAAGGAACGTGGTCATGGTCACATGACCCATTTTCAACTTCGACGCCCGCAATCATATCTCCGGAACGGCTAAAGCGAGATTCGCCAAATTTTGTATACATGTCGAATATATCGTCGAGGCGCTGCGGTAGGGCGTTGGAGTGGTTCAATTCCCCGCCGGCCCGCTTTCACGTAACATCGGTCAACTCAGCCTTGCATCCCTCCGGGGTCGCTAGCTTGAGTACCTGCTTCGGCTGGGGGTAAAGGCTGGAAGGATTCTCACCTCTGCCGGGTGGCAGGTAACACTGCGTGATCCCGTATGGTAAAAAGAGTTTTAAGAAGACTGGTCGGTGATGGGTTAGCGTGACGTTGGCGGCGTAGGCGCGACCGAGCTACGATTGCGCTGTCGCTGAGTGATGAACGACCGCTCGGAACGTGTGGGTGGAAGGCCCGTGTTGTCCCGTGTAACCTCGCAGCACGTGGTCGCCGCCGTCTTCTGCAGCCGTGACCGTGACGTATCGATTGCATCAGCCAGCTGCCTCCGCAGCCGCCGCGACCGGTCCAATATCCTACGCATCGTCTGTCAACTGTCTCTCTCCCACGGACATCCAACGTCCTCGTTCCGTGCGAATTCCTCTTCCGTTGGTCCTTACGTTACACGGATCGTTCTTTTACGACAACGCGTGACGTCGTTGCAGCGTCGTCTGTCAACGACGCGGCTCTAATCAGATCGGCGACGAGCTGGCGACCGACGGAAAGATGGAGTCGTATAGCGATGATCAGAAGGTCTGCGGGGAGACCAAACGACTGACGCATTCGACCAACCGCATACCGTACACGGTCGCTGCCGAAAGGGGGCGATTAAAGTTCAGGAGCGAAAATGCGGGACCAGAGCCGGTATAATAAGGTGAAACAATGAATCCAGAGTGTAACGTGATTTACTAAGCTGGCCGCGTCTAGCGGAAAGCGTAATATAACGGTCTGGCGTCCGTCCGTCTGTCCGTCTGTCTGTCTGTCCCATCGGCATAGTCACCGTGATTCACCAGCGGGCAGTATGCGACGTGGCTAGCGTACATTTCGGCCCTACTGTGCGAAGTTAACTGGTGAAGATTTGTCACGTTGATTAAGTAACAAATTAATTTAATCGGTCTGTTTAAGAAAGGCTTAGTGCAAGCGCCAGAACGTAAATCTGACTGTAGATGCTGCAATATGTTTACATTTCCTTGCCCTACGTCACGGCGGCCAGAACAGCTGGCATAGATATGGAATGAATAAATTACGTCATAGTCAACCTATGTATATTGACCGTTGCAGAAGTGTGGATCAGAAGGTGCGCATCAACGTCAGCGGTTACCACTTCGAGACTGCTCTCGGAGTACTCGACCGTCACCCGGGCACTCTGCTCGGGGACCGTCTCCGACGCGCCCAGTTCTACGACCGCGAACGGGGCGAGTTCTTCTTCGACCGGCACCGCCCGAGCTTCGAGGCGATCTTCGTCTACTACCAGCGCGGCGGGCGACTCCGGCGCCCGGACCCCGTTCCAGACGATGTCTCTCCGGCGCCCTGACCCCGTTCCAGACGACGTCTCTCGGGCGCCCTGATCCTGTTC
>Ga0209780_1001096_pt1 | contig 17012 bp, 10 predicted proteins | sample WorMetexBAHAMAS2_FD_187384 | JGI IMG/M metagenome (GOLD analysis project Ga0209780, IMG submission 187384) | Marine gutless worms symbiont microbial communities from Max Planck institute for Marine Microbiology, Germany - Inanidrilus exumae... | ecosystem: Host-associated > Annelida > Digestive...
GGCACACATAGTTGTGACATTCAAACTTTTTGAACTTTATTACTGGCTTGAACGTTATTATAAATAACATAAAGTTCATAAAATTGAAAATGCAGAAAATGCAAAAAATTGCGTGCATAACTGCAAATATTTTAAAGGTTAATGGACCGTGTTAACTGTTCACATTATCATGATAATAAATTAAAAGAAAGTCACATGACCAGCTTTATTATTGAAACGTGCAGTGCAGTAGTCAGGAACCTTGGTGAAGTGAAACGCCCTACTGCATGCAATTTAACATTGTTACAATATTGAGAACATGAGTGTCTTCCGATAGCAGCTGTGATTAAATGTGGATCTCAAACTCGTTAAGACTGCAAAATTTTCACATCATGGTAACGATGATTATGAAGTACTGCAATTCAGGGACTTAAGACCTTTTGCATCAAATTCCAAAACTTTCTAGGCCCTATTACGTTTTCAAGGAATATCCACGTCCTGAAAAAATGATGTTTTTTTTCAGGGACTTTCGAGGAACTGTAGCCACGCTGTCAGTGGTGACAGGTCAGACTCTGCCTCAGACTCTGCCTGCATCAATTGGTCTAGACCTAAGAAGTTGGTAATATGAATTCTTCCAGATGTGGTAATAAAAAAATGCACTGCAGCTTATGACTCGCAACTAATTTTACAACAGCAAGCATTTTCACAGGTTGCTTGCTTGATGTTTTTGTAGTCTTTGCACTAAACCTTAATACCACCATGCCAGTGTATTATTGTTACAATGTTGCTGTAAACTAACAAAAGCTTCAGATACCTTCTGTGAATACTAAAATCAAACAGCATTTATTGTACTAAATATCACACTCCAATAAAGGAACAAGAGATAATGACTATAACTGAAACCAGAACAGCGTATTAAGTACGGTATGAACAGTTTATTATCCACGCATGCCAATAGACAAGGTGTGGATACATCGGTTACTGTTTGTTTTGTGTGTGTTTGTACGGTTACGGATTTCTCTGTCGAGGATAAAGCTAGCGGCAACAAATTTTGCTGATCGGTTTATCGGCGTCCAAGGCAGGGAATCACATATTTTGGGAACTTTGCTCCCCCAGAAGCCCAAAATCAGACGAATTGACCAGCACGTGTTCAGCCAGCGCACATGTTCGGTGGCCAAAGGGTAGTCGTTGTGAGCATAGGATCGGCATGTGTGGATATAGATCAGTCCCCACTGACGTACTTGTTTACAGAGTTTGACATTTCAAATAAACAACAACTAGTCCCATCGAGAAGTTCGAGTCCGTTTTTCAAGTTCGCCGTGTTCTGTCATCGCCATATAGGAGTTGGGCTGGTTCACCACAGTTGCTCGGTAGTAGGCCAAGTATGTGACAGCACCAGTGAACGCCACGACTCCGGCAATCATCACCACCTTATTCTGTACACAAATAAACAGTGAAAACGACAACGAAACATTACTGACAACGAAAAATTATTGTCCGGACATACAGATACACACACAGTCACACACACATACAATGTGGACCAACTGCACTACTTGGACCGCTAAAGTGGTCAGTAAAATCAGTCACTTCAGCGTTATGGTGACTCTCAATAGCCTGTCAACCGTGTGATATGGTTTGGCGGAGCAGTAATAGCGTTGGGTGTATCAACACGGTTGCTCTATGTTGAGTCCGGTTAGTACTGGGAAGGTTGACGACCATCTTCGGGTGGGCATACCACCTCGGTATGAAACCAGCCACCAAGGCCAACTCAGCCTGGCCATCCCTCAGTGAGTAGACACAATGAGTACTGGCGATGGTTTCGGTCACTGCTAGGGAAGCAACAACGAGTTTTGCATATCAGTAGGTCCTGCTATCAGGATTGACTGCTGGCATACAGATCTTCAGTTATATTCTGGCTTAATTGGATCTCACAACCTCCACTGGATCAAAGTGCCGCAAAAGGAGATAAGCTCCTTCACAATGGACCTGAGCAGTCTATAGAAAATCTTTTTCTTTTGAGCTGCAGTCCACAGTGCTCATGAATGCTTAATCACAACTTCTGGAAACTTGCATTATCAACTGACTAATTGTACTCAGTTACATTGGTCAAACACAACTTTGCACGAAATATCTGTGTCTGTATCTAAAAGAGAACAGATGAATGATCAAATGGTAAATTATGAATTAAACTACAAATAACTGAGACATCAAAAGCTAGAGAGACGGCACACATAAGAACGTACTGGCTTGACAAAAAGTTCAAAGTTCATAGCACGGAACAATGATGTGCTTTGTGGCACTGAAGGCTTGGCAGCCAGTGACTGCTGAGCAGATTCAGGAAGCTTTTCAGTTGACATCTGAACAAACGCAATCAAAACTTCACAAATCAATCAATCAATCACTCAATCAATCAATCGATAATTTGCTACGGTGCCCCATCCAAGGTTCAGGGGGCACCTCACAATAGAACAAGCTAAGATTTACAACAAACAAATCGCACTGTAGCTAAGAATAAAACTTAAGAAAATGAAAACGTTTTAAAACACTTGCAAAACGAGCTCTAAGTAAGTGAGCAACAAAGTTAAGCTAATAAGGAGTTCCATGCTGTGGGTCCAGCAACAGAAAATAAACTGTCAGTTAAACGTTTATGCGTTCGTGGTACAATGCATTCCTGATGCAACGCCGATCACAGTAAATCATTAAAACAGACTTGACAGTGGAACTAACCAGGGATGTAGTCCCTGAGACCGCGGTCTTGGTCTCGAGAGCACTCGAGACCAATTTTATGCGGCCTTGGTCTTGAGAAGCAAGGTCTTGGTCTTGATACTTATGGTCTTGGTCTCGGTCTTGAAGGGTCGGTCTCGAAAAGTTTCAAGACCAGCTGTGTACGGCACCCGTGCGCTGTACGGTGCAGTCATATCTCGAATTGGCGTCTTCATCACCAAATGCCACTGTCAAGAACATCCTCTGCAATAAGCAGTTCAAGTCTGTATACGTCATTTTGTGAGCTCGATGTACTGTGTTCCAGCAACCTTCACCCCAGTGGAAACAATCTTTAGCCATGGTGGCATCTTCCAGCGCCTCTGAAGTTACGACCATATGGCGCTATACAAATGTGTATATTATTATTATTATTATCTTCATGCGTCCCCACAGGGCACGCATGACTGATGATGTATTGTGTGACTTGGTGTTTGCAAAATGCAATGCTGCTTTCTAGACACATTGGCGTCAGTTGACTCATTCACTGAGATAGTTTACTGAGTAGTTTTCTGGTTATTCCGTAAACATAAGATGATGGCGATAGTTTGTAGAGTAGTTTGTGACGTACACATGACTAGGACGATGATGATGAAAGTTTATTAAATGATTTTGACATAAACATGGTGATAATGATGACGATATTTTGTTGAGTAGTTTTTGACTTAAACATGATGTTGACGATAATGATGATGACAGTCGATGTTCACCAGAAGTGCAAGCATTTTGGTCTTGGTATCTAAGGTCTTGGTCTTGGTCTTGACAGCTATGGTCTTGGACTTGGTCTTTTCACAGCTGGTATTGACTACATCCCTGGAACTAACAAAATGACAAACATATTTAACAAGAAGGTGCATGGTATAAAATGGTCATTGCAATATGGGGCCCTCCTAGAGTACTGTCTTAGTTTTTTTTATATTTTATCCTACTGCATGTTTGTTAGCAGGATGGTCAGCTGCTGCTGAAAGCTCTTTGTCTGTTGTTGGTGTTAATCTCACTATATCTCAGCAATGGTGCAAGACAGGGACATAGTTACTCGTATACACTCTATCAAATTTCCAATGACCTTAAGTGACCCTAACTACCTCAAACCACCCCATTTTCCATAATTTGTATCGTCTTTCATATCTCTGTAGTGAGTGGAGTTAGAGCGTTCAAATGTGGTTGATAGGTTAATTTTCGTAAGTAGTAGCTAATGGCAAACCATCCCTAAAAGGGGCATGGTGAGGTCACGTGAACCATCTAAATGTTGGTTGGCACCAACCATATCTATAGAATGGCTGAAACTAGAGTGAACAAATTTTATACACAGGTAGGCTATGTCAAGTCCAAGAATATGGATGATAAATCACCCTTACATGGGGCGTGGTCTGGGTCATGTGACCAATTTTAAATTTTTGGGGGCCCTATGATCATAATGGAATGGCAGAAGCGAGAGATGCCAAAATTCAAGTGCTAGCCTTGCCATGACAGACTGTGCCCTAATAAGCGTGACCAGGATCATGTGACCCATTTTTTAAAATTCCCCCAATGATATCTATGGAATCGGTGAAGCTAGGCATTTCAAATGTAGTGTGCTGATTGATACAGAGTAATGCTAGTGCATGCACAATATATTACCCCAGAAAGGGATGTGTATGTGACCTCTTTAGATTTTAGGAAATAAGTGATATCTCGTTACTGGTGCAAAATAGGGACATAGTTGCAATAGAACACTAATAGGAAATCGTATGTGGCCTATAGAATGGCACCATTGCCACTGGTCTTGAATGACCTAGAAGATCAGTTTTGCTGTTTGAAATGTGTCTAACTTACACACCTCGTAAATCATAGCAAGAATTTAGCATCGCACGGTCCCTCTGCGGTAGCTGAGCTTCTTGTAAATTTTGGGGTCCCCAATGATATCTCTGGAATGGCTGAAGCTAGAGCCGTCCAATTTTGCACACAGGTAGACTATATCAAGTTGTAACTCATGATGTCAAAGCACTCCTAAAATGGGCGTGGTCAGGGGCACATGACCATTTTCAATTTTGACGCCCATGATCATATCTCCAGAACGGTTGAAGCAAGAGTTGCCAAATTTAGTGTACAGGTAGAATATATCGAGTTTGACTTGGGATGACATACAACTCCTGATGTGCGTGGTCAGGGTCACATGACCCGTTTCTAAATTTTGGCCACCCCAATCATGTCTTTGGAATTGGTGAAGCTAGGCATTTTAAGTATCATGTGCTGATTGATACAGAGGAGTACTATGGTAGTGCACAAATGATACAATACCCCAAAAGGGATGTGTACAGGGTCACAAGACCTCTTTAAATTTAGGTAAATAGGCCTGTAGTAACAACGACTATCTAGCATGGTGCAACATAAAAGACAGTTGCAACTAAAGACTAATAGAAAATCGTATGTGGCCTATCAAATGGCACCATTACCAGTGACCTTTAGTGACCCTATCTTCTACATCCACTTCTACCACCACAGCGCGACAAACACTACTCGCTTCGGCAACGAGTGCATGACTTTGAACTTCCTGATCGTACATTAGAACTGAAAAATAAAAACTTTCTGATGAGAATGTTATTTAAGCAAGACGGATGTAGTACATCTCTATGTAGTTCCTTTATTAGTCAATCCTAGTCTTGTCCTAACTTTTATTACTACATACTGTAATAATCATCGCTGTCAGCAATCATGTATTTTAACCATATCTCAATATATTCATCAACTTATAAAGTCACTCTTGACTATCTAAACCACGATTTATATGTGTGCACGATTGCAATGACATTTTTTCTACTGTGTATTGTGTTTTGTGTTTTACTGCTGCGATTTGTCAGCTGATTTTAATAAACTAATGATGATGATGGTGGGATAGTTATTGTACTGCTAAGTCTGTCGGTGAAAGAATTTTTTTTAAAATCGGTGAGTATTTGGCAAAGTTAGAGGCAAAAAATAAAAGGATTTTTTTCGGACAGGATATACGGGTGTATATAAGTTGATGGTCCGTAGCGCACCTGCAGACAGCCGGATACAGTGTTAACAGATACACTGCATGATGGCTGCGTGTGGCCGACATGAAAAGTCAGCTACACAGGTGGCGCAAGCCGGAGCGTGAAGACAATAGAGTACGGGCATTAATAGAGATGTACAGCCGCCGCCGACGATTATTACGCGTCGACGATCGCTCCATGCGGCACAGATCCAAAGCGCTTTGTCGATCACTGCCTTCGAACGTTCACTGTCGGAAAATCCGCAAACACCTTGTAATTACATGATTGCGTGCGCACGCAATGCGCAGGCGCGTACAGATTTCGCATTCAGTCGGCAAATCATCTGTAGGGCTACATCGGTGCTATAGTTGCAGGCGTAGGCCTATGTTACGGTCTGCGATAATCGTTCGTTACATTCTGACAGCAATTTAGTGATTCGTCTAAGTATAACGTACTATTTCGTACATTAAACGGATCAAACATTAATGCATAAAATCTGACAATATGCGAGTAGGGTGTGCATTGTGTTTTTGACAGATAAGCTGTGGTATTTATAAGTGCAGCCTAAGATATAATTATAATGATATACATGGATCTCTGTCATTGCATACGTTGTCTTTACAGCGTCTGTCATTTATTGATTCCAGAAACCGATATTACATTACATTTCAGTTCACGTCGTTTATGTTGTAATAACGATTTACCGTGTGCGGCTTTGTGATTGCGCAGTCTAGTATACATGCCATCGTAAATTTCTTTGTCCGTCTGTCTGTCCATCTGTCTGCCTATCACATTCATGGACTGTGTGATAACGGCCAAACAAATGCATACAAGCCTATTATCCAACTTTTTCACCACCGATCAAACAATGCGACTAAGTCATCATTCGGGGGAGGGGCAAACACAGGTGAAGCATAAAAGTTCGCAATTTTCGACAAATATTACGCATATCGGACACTGAATAGGTTAAATACAATGACTTTAAATAACCCGTAGAGGTTATTAATTTAGCTACTGAAACCCCGAGGGCCATTTAAAAATACGTCTTGTCCCAAGTTAATTTACAACGATCGGAAGTCACTATTATATTCTGCTGTAGTGTTTAAACTTTCAGGACTATAATACTTAACGTTCTTCTCGGTTATGCTAGCTCCTAATGATGCAGTCAAATGTCAGATGAGTGCGACTGTCGCAGGGTGGGGATGATATTGAACGTTTACAGCAGACAATTTTGTCCGCCGCTGTAGCAGACGTGACTACGAACATTTTCACATCCTCCTTGCCAACTTTCATGGTCTAGAATTAACTCAGTATAGTGTGACTTTTTCAAATAATTCGGAGCGACCCGCGGTCTCAGTCTCTTTTTAAAACGAAAATCTCTATTTACCAGAATAAAAATCTGGTAGCGAAAAGAGAAACAAACACAGGGCTGGATTATGGCATAGGCAATATAGGCAAATGCCTATAGGCCTACACGACGTCAAAGGGGTCTACGAAAGATGGCTGCAAAATATTTTGAACATACGTTAGCCAATCAATCAGTAATGTTTTATGCATTGTAAACACTAAACAGTCGATTTTTGCACTAGAACGTCAAATGACACATTGACTGTTTAAGTCACTAACGAAACAAACTATTTAGCATCGCGTAGAAGGCGACAGGTGAGTGACGAAGAGGCGTACGGTCGTGCAGTGCCTATAGGGCCTACGCCAACCTTAATCCGGATCTGAACAAACGCTTAACTATAGCTTAAGTAAATATATAAATATATACAGTGAAGTGATCTGGTACTCGCAGGCGTTGTGACGCAAGCTGCTCTGTTGCTGTTTGTTTCACGCTGTGGGGCTGTATGGCAACATAGCGGTGTTGTCGTGATGAGCGAAGCTTCCCGCTGCTGCCGCTGCTGCTGCTGCTGCTGCTGCCATGGCGGCAGTGGCGGCGGTGGCGGCATTGATGACGGCCGTAGCACCTGGCCGACCGCTCCGCCCTCGACGTCGGCGCCTCTCGTGAATGGCAGCCGACCGGCGCCGCCCACTGGACGGCAGCGGCTGACTGATACTAATCGGCCACCCACGTCGCAGACAGCGATGGAGAGATAACGGGCACCTGTTGAGCGCTCAGTTCGGCGGCGTCTACCTGCTTGATAATGACGTCACGGTGACGTGAAGAGCGTCAGGCGACGCGGTGCCTCTCAGCAGCCGTCCAGTGTCGGTGAATCAACAGCGCTTTTGTCACCAATCGGTTATTGTCGTGTTGCGCCGTCGGATTGGCCCAGATTATCGTATCGTCTATCGACGAGATTATCGTATGGACGCAGACGGTCATCACATCGGCAGTAAGTGTACACACGCACAGTAAACAAACACTGTTCTACTCAACGCTTCTTTAAGTGGAAAGAGGACTCGGATACGAACTGTTCGCAACTGTCAACTTTCACGTTTTCTTCGCTGCATTCTTTAGACTGATTTCACGCGTTCACCACACACAGACGTGACTTACTTGTTATTAATTCTGTCCGTCGAAGTGATACTAATTACATTGAAATGAACGATGAAGTCACCGATTAGCAACAGTGTGTCGCCACAAAGCTAGCAAATGTCAATTAACAAAATTTGTGTGAATAAGTAAGTATCGTAAGTTACTTAATTAATTAATGATTGCAAGATTGTACTTGTGGTTTATTTCGAAAGAACATTTATTTTTTTATGTTGTGAGTACTACAGCCGTCTATATTATTTTGATAAACAAGTAGGCATATACATGTACAGTATATCCGAGTATATTTCTGCTTGTATTGGTCACTTTCAGACGTGTACATTTTGTATATAGCACTCTGTGTACAATAGCTTTTTAAGGTAGTGTATAGACACACGAGAATAGTTACGTGGGAAATGTTAGTTGCACTCAGTATTGAAATATCTACATCATCTACAGAAAATTACTCAAATCAGTTGATGCATGTCGAAGTCATAGCAAGCCTTTATTACTTCGTTCCCAGTATGGGTGCGAAGTACTGCGAGCAGCGTGACTGTCTGTCTCTCGGTCTGTATGTTTGTCCACCTGGCATATCTAAAAACAGTTTACATTTCACCAAATTTTCTGTGCATGTTACCCATGGCCCGAGTGGCCGTGGCTCGGTCCTCCTCTGACGGCAGTGTAACATGTTATGTACTTCCGGTTTTGTGGACGACGTCATATTTTCACATCATGGAGCTAACGGGCCAGAATCAAAGACGGTGCGAATATTTCGTTTAGTTCGCCAGGTGGCGACACCGAAGGCGAAGTCTGCCGTTTCCGACCGCATCTTGTTTGGCATATTGTTGAGACGGTGTGGTGGTTGTTAGGAGTTCGAAGGACGTGTACGTGCTGCGGATGCGGCAGTCCAATCCTCGATCAGTTCATACTGCGTGTGGCGCCGGACCTCGAGTGGCACGCCTCGTGTCTCAAATGCGCCGACTGTGGACTCATGCTGGACGAGATGCGCACCTGTTTCGTACGAGACGGAAAAACCTACTGCAAGATGGACTATCTCAGGTCCGAGCCGGCCACACCCACCACCTTCATTTTGTCTTGTTCTATATTTGCTGTCATTTCTCTTCACTAAATGCTAAAATATGTTGCACTTGATATTTTTTCGTCTAGAGTAATGAAGGACTAACAGTAAGAAGTGTCCGCTCCAAAGTAATTATTACATCGCCGTCTTGTCAAACGTCTCCCTCAAAAGTGTCCATTCACGTGGGGATCTGGACCCAGTCTAATAGAATGTTCCTTAGACCAACTTGAGTCAGCCTCCCAAACGGCATCTCGATCGGTTCAGCCGTTTTTACGCAGCTCACCTGTGTGACTAACATAAACATACAGACAGACCACGCTACGTGCGACATTTGTAGCAATAGGCCGCATCTGTGTACTGCGTGCAGGCGATGCGGTCTAAAACGCAATAAAGAAACTGTTAAGACTTTTGTGAACAATATGCAGCTTCGTTCGTCCATGCACAATTTGCAGTCCTAACAACTTTGACTCAAATTCTATCAGGTGTATTCATCATATTTTTGTCGCATACAATGCGGACGCCTTAATGGAATTACGAACGGACAGTAGACCGAATTTTTCAAATCGTTTACTCTGCACTTGATTGACTTGCTGGCCAAACTGTACAAGAAACAGCTCGCTATACGGTCAAAGTAGCAGAAACCTTATCAGAATGGTTTCGTGTTAAGAACGGAGTTCGACAAGGTTGTGTTCTTTCTCGGAATTTGTTCAACATCCTGGCGGAGATAATGATAAGGGAGACCCGAAGTAAAGAGGAACTGTTAGACACTGTCAAAGCAAGGAAGTTAGTATACTATGGTCACAGTATGGGGAAACAAGGGAGTTGCATGGAAAGAGATAATGCAAGGAACAATGTCAGGTGCACGCAGGCGAGGAAGACCTCACACGGCCTGGATGAACAACATCAATACGTGGACAGGACTCTCCGTGGAAGAGTCAGTCAGAATGACAGAGGACAGAGATAAATGGAGAAAGTACGTCCATGGAATGGATCGAGGACGGCTAAAGAACAGAACAGAACTCGACAATAATTGTTGTCACTCAACTTGTCTGGTTGAGACTGCTACAACGTTCTAGGAAAGACTCAATCTAACAGAAGGACATATTCGCTGTTATTCGAACGGGTTACAACGTTCCAAGGCGTCACGTGACGGTTTGGCCGAGTGGTAAGGAAACGTCCTTACCACTCGCCTCAACACGAGTTGAGTTGCACCTCAACAAAGTTACTGTACATCGAGCCCGGTTAGTAGTGAGATGGGTGACCGTCTCGGCATGTAACCAGCCGCCAAAGTCGACTGAGCAACAGCGGAACGGAAACAGAGTATCGTTGGCGACGTTCTGTGACTATAGGAGTAATGACAGGTATTATATGACTCGTTATATTTGTGAATTAAATGAACGAGTGGCAGGTAAAACTGTGCGATCCATCTCGTGTTAAGACAGCAATTTGTTTGTGTTGCGTGGTGGCTCGGCGGTAGGGTGTTGGACTTGCGATTTACAGGTCGCGGGTTCAATTCCCGGCCGGTGGCTTTCACGTAACATAGGTCAACTCAGCCTTGCATCCCTCCGGGGTCACTAAATCGAGTACCTGCTTCGGCTGAAGGTAAAGGCGGGATTCTCACCTCTGTCGGGTGGCAGGTAGCACTGTGTGATCCCATATGGCATGTGAGTTTCTCGTAGCGGTGAAGAGCGAAGTTGATGCTAAACTGCTATACACTGTTTACTTTTACTTTACTTTACTAAGAAAGTTGCACATTGTTCACATGCGTTTCAAAAGTTTTTTTCATTACATTTTAGCCCATATTCCTGCACGCAGTACATAAGCGCCTTAGAGATGAGTATCATACCGTTCATACACAAACCGCTACACAAATCTGCAGGCTTCACTTTTACTTTGCTGTTTCAAACTCTGAAACATCTGCAGGTTTGGCATTCTATCAGCTTGGAGACACGCAGCGATGTCGTCGTGGCTCGCTATTTAGTTAGTTAGTTGGAGTTTAACGCCCCCTTTCAGCACAAATATGGCTATATCAGAGACGAAAGGTCAGTGGTGGAGAGCTGGTTGACTGGTTCTGGTGTAGACTGTTTGGTGCCAAGTGTGCCAGCTGCAAGCTCGGCTTCGGCGTGTCCGACCTGGTGATGCGAGCGCGCAGTCACGTCTACCACGTCGACTGTTTCCGGTGCGTGGCGTGCGGCCGTCAGCTGGTTCCCGGCGACGAGTTCGCGCTCGGCGACGAGGGATTGTTGTGTCGTGTCGACCATGATCTGGCCGTCGATCAGCAGCTGCAGTGTGGAGGGGGCGCGGCGGCGCTCAAAAGCCTGGCGTTGAGTCCACCAGACAGCGTCACCAGTGAGGAGGTCGGCTTTACGACCACCGCCTGCAACCACAACAACAATAACAACAACATCGGTGAAACGACGACTAACAACAACGTGCCAGGTGGACTATACTCACTACATACATGCACATAGTGTGACGACACCGCCCGAATATAGGCCTAACTAACAGTTAACTTGCAGGATGCCTAAACAAAAAGTATGCTCTTACTGGTTTCTGAACAAATCGTACCAACAACATGCCAATAAAGCTGCTTCTGTCAGATTCGAGTGTAACACATTCCAGCGTCGTACCACATAAGCCTATGATAATTTACATTGTTATTACTGGCCCGCCTAATGGGCCAGTATTGTTTTGCTCGCTGGCGTCTGTCGTCTGTCGTCGTCGTCTGTCGGCGTCGTCTATCGTCGTCTGCAACACTGCCGGTGAGCGAGCGGGCCAGCCGGCTGGCTCGTGGGCGGTCGGGTGGCCGCCACTGCACGGCGGGCCAGTATGGTTACGTCCCTTTAGGGCGACATCTTGTTCAATAAGTCATCGGCGTGTGACATTTCTTCAGTCAACATTTTCTTTTTCATGTTAGAAGACCATTCATTTCATCAGTTGTGCCTATCTCGCGATGGCAAACCGGTAGGCGTACGTGTCGAAAATTGAAAACTGAACTGTCTATGATCGTCTGGATTGATTGCAAGCCCTGGCGTGGATCGACAGATGGAGTTCAGTTTCAATGCATGGTGCACACCACTCCGCACTTCCGTGGTCTTAACTCAGACGCCGATAAGCAAGTGGTCTGGCGTACTCATGTGTGCGGCCCAGTTCACGGCATAGCATCCGGCCTGCACGCGTGTCTGAGATAAGCGCACGCTTGACGTTCCGCGCAGTTTCCACGAATTGATTGCTGCTGAGGACGGGACGGTGTTGTCATGGCAACGCGGCAGTGCGTGCGAGTCAACAAGTATGCGAGTGATCGGGAATCGAATATTTCTGCACGAGCTCGTTAGCTATCGGTACAGACTAAACAACTAAAACAATTCGATCTGTTCTGTAGTTCGTCTTCCATCGGGCGCATCATAAACTTAACGAATTTGCTATTGTAGAGTCTCATTGATTGATGTTCAATGGAAGCGTTTAGGCAGCGCTTCAGCTTTGAACGTATTGTTGATAAACTGTTGATCGTTTTCACCGAATGTTTTACACAGAAAGTATCGGACATGACCGACCCTGGCTGTACACATACTTAAGGTTCGTTTACACCGGATGCGTTGCGGTGCGGTATCGTGCGGCATGTTGCGTCGTTTTTGCCGCAAACCGCAAGACGCAGCACCGCAACGCACCGCGTCCGGTGTGAACGAACGTTTACAGTCATAGCAGTTGGATAATGCGTGCTTGAAAACGAAACATGTGAGCGCTTCGGATACGGCATAATAACTGATATACGCGTATGTATAATGTGTCGTTCACACGTAACGACTAGATGGTGGCGCAGAAAACGTACGGACTGTTGGTCACTGTCAGTCAAAAATGTGTCAAATATTTCACAAGGTAGTGTAGCGAGACAGTCGGACGGACGGACGGACGGACTCCAGACCGTTACATTACGCTTTACGCTAAGTGACACATTCGAAGCGTGGTGGTATCTTTAATGATCACTTAGCGGAAAGCGTAATGTAACGGTCTGTAGTCCGTCCGTCCGTCCGACTGTCTGTCCCCTAAGCATTTACGTTCTACTAGTAGCGACACATTCGCTACAGTCTTTTGCATTGGGTAGAGCGAGGGGGTCTGGGCAGGTGTCAGTCCCCACATCCAACATCATATCATTAGACCACATCGCAGTGTTAGCTTGCGATAGTGGCCTATTGCTACACACGCAGTAGCGTGGTCGGTCTGTGTGTCTGTGTGTCTGTTGATCACGTTCGTGAGCCCTGGAAAAAAAACGGCTGAACCGATCGAGATGCCATTTGGAGAGCTGACTGAAGTGGGTCCAACGAAGCTTGTAATATATGGGGTCATAGGGTCAAGGTCGGACGAATCCATTAGCTGCCGCGAGGGGTGACAAGATTGCGATGCGGCATTTCCTCAAAATTCTTTGACTACTTGTTCGATATGACGTTATATATGCCACTGTATAAGTTGATTAGATAACTATGTAGTACGTCTGTTATAAATGATGGACGCAGCAAGTGGAAAGAGTCCGGGTGGTGGCGGTGGAGGACACTCTTCGCGCTCCGGATCACGGTCGCACAAGGGCTCCGATCAGAAGACGACGCGGATACGGACGGTGCTGAACGAGAAACAGCTTCACACGCTGCGCACGTGCTACGGCGCCAACCCGCGACCTGACGCACTGATGAAGGAACAGCTCGTCGAGATGACGGGACTCAGTCCGCGCGTCATCAGAGTCTGGTTCCAGAACAAGCGCTGCAAGGACAAGAAACGCTCGATACTGATGAAGCAGCTGCAACAGCATCACCAAGACGCTGTATGTAGCTACAGTTTCTAACGACCGTGTTCAGTATTCTCACGATCATTATCCATCACTCACTCACTCTTTCACGCTTGGCTTAATCCACCTGCTCCACAAATTCTTTCCATCTTAGACTGACATTATCCATCACGACTGCCTTCACGGACTAGGGCCAAGACTTGGATTCTCGGACCAGACTTTCTGGGGTGCTCAGCGATTTTTCGGCCGCATCGCATGCATACGTGCATAGACGCGACCTATTGTTATAGTTGTCGCACGTAGCGTCGTCTGTCTGTCTGTGTGTTCGTCACACTGTTGTGCACTGCAAAAACGGCTCAATCAATCGGTCGAGATGCCGTTTGAGGGACTGACTCGCGTGAGCCCGAGGAACGATGTATTAGATGAGGTCCAGATCCCGCACGGGGAAGGGGGAATTTTGGTAGTGTAGTGTAGAAACATATTTAAGGTGAGGTGGAGAATCTTTATGATCTGTGTGTACAAAATTTCGTCAGGAATCTAATGGTGAAAAAAATGTATGTAAATCGGTCTACATTTGCTGAAGTTATGATCAAAAGTCGAGTGTATTGTTTTTTTGACTCATAGTGTACATGCACGGTCAGTGTGATAAACTGGTGACGGTCGTCGGTCACCAGTTTATCACACTGACCGTCGACATCTGCGGTGGGCGTGAGGCACCGCGTCGCGCGAGTCTGTCAGCGGTAGCGGAGACTTGTGAACACTAACGATACAGTCCAAAATACTGATCAACAGACTGAGCTCGCTTTTATCGAACTACAGAATGCGAAGATTAATATTTATTTTTGCAACGTATTTTTATCTGTTTTTCATCCGATACATGCGACGTTGGAATTGAGTTCGGCAGTGATGATTTTGTCTAGATGTCGGCAACAGGTTGCGTCACTGTATTTGAACGTGAGTGTGGCGCACCGTTCACTCAAATGTGCCGTCGAATGCCGAGCAATTTACGCCGACCGTGCGTGCTATTATTTGTCATCCTCGCTGCATAATTGCGCCACAATCTTGACGCCTCGGCGCATTCAAAACGAGGCTCAATTTAGGCCAAATTCGCGGCGGCGGATTGTGGCCGCGTTCGAACGTCGCTATTTCATCTCGTCCATCGTTCTTTCTCATCTGTTCGCGCGGTGCGGAAATCCGGGAGGAATTCAACATTCAGCCTGGACGCTTCATGTCTTATTGGATCACGGTCGGAATAATTGTTTCTAATGTGCGTTCGAACTAAGAACTGATTCAGATGTTGTTGCGTGAGTGTCTGCGTGCTGGCCGTTGAAGGCGTTAAAGTTCATTTACACCACGTTGAGACGTCGCTTCCTATCGTACGTCACAATCTGTCGACGCTAAAAGGGTTTCGTTAGGAATGGAACTCGGCGAATGCTCTTAAGTCCAACCAGTCCGAACGGCACTTTGCCTCTATTAGCTTGGCACTTACTTATACGGTCTTCATCTATCGCCTGCTCGCAGCGCGAAGAATCTGACGGCAGCAGAGTGACGAAATGGAAAGATTGACTCCGAATGCTGAAAGAGCCGCGTTTGATTGAATTTGCAGGAATTTACTGCCAATTACCTACCGTGCAGACTTTGTTCTTCTTAACACTTGACCGGAACTAATAACTAGAGGAAGGCACAACATCAAAAAACATCAAAAAGACTCTAAACTAAAATCGAAAACCTAAAACTGGCAATAGATTAGAACAAGCAGCGTGCTACAGATGTTTACATATATAGTAACGCTAAGCGATCGTTTCACGAAGCATTAAATGCACTGTTGGGAAAAGTTGGGCGCAGTGCATCTGACTGAGGAGGTTATTAATTCGCCGTCGATAGGAGAGCAACGTACTGCGGTCAGTGTGTCTGTCTGTCTGTTCGCTCGCATATCTCATAAACCGCATATCCACATACTTCACGAAATTTTCTGTACGTGTTGCCTGTGGCCGTGCTCGGTCCTACTCTGACCACAATGCAATACGTTATGTACTTCCGGTTTTGTGGATGGCGTCATATTTTCATATAACGGAACCAATGAGCCATAATTAAAATTCAAAAACCATGTTACTTTTGTCCAGCTGGCCAGGTGGCGGCACCGGGAGCGAAGTTGCCGTTTAACGATTTTTAACAGCTTGTTGTCAAGTTGTTAAAAACGACAAGTTTACTCGTTTCATTTTACGGCGTAGAGTCTTGCCCACATAGTAAGTCACAGAATGTTTGCCAATACGATACGATACGATACGATACAGTATATTTACGTGCGCTCAAGAGCTGACGAGATGGCCAGCTTAATCTAGCGCACGGCACAGAAACGAAAAAAATAAGGAAAAACTACAAACAATAAAGAGACGGTCCGGTCCGGGCAGTAGTCCGTGAAGGCAGTCCTGGAGGAAAACGTGAAACTACAGGGAAATAAGGCTATTGATGAGTGTAAATTGTGCTAGCCCACTACAACAACAACTTTGTCCATTTTGTAACTTAGTTAAGGTTTAGTTAAATTATTTTCTTACTATTTTATTATTTTCATTATCTTTATTGTGCCGTCATTATACGATGAGTAAAGATTATCAGTAAAGAGATTATTATTATTGTTATTATTTATTTATTTCACCAGAAGGTAGCAAACATAAAACACATAAAACACACACACACACACCAAAGTACAATACAGCATTAAGACAAGATAAGCACATCTAGATATGAACAGTCTCTGTAGAATACTTCCAGACAGCAAACTTTACAGTTCCAACAGTCTGTCGCAGCGAGTGTATACCGTATTGACTAGCAACTGCCGAGTACGTCTTCGGACGACACAGCGCCTCTGAAGTTACCACCTAATGGCGCTATACAAATATGTTTATTATTATTATTATTATTTTTTCTTTACCCCAGGTAGTAAAG
>Ga0209780_1001097_pt1 | contig 17011 bp, 11 predicted proteins | sample WorMetexBAHAMAS2_FD_187384 | JGI IMG/M metagenome (GOLD analysis project Ga0209780, IMG submission 187384) | Marine gutless worms symbiont microbial communities from Max Planck institute for Marine Microbiology, Germany - Inanidrilus exumae... | ecosystem: Host-associated > Annelida > Digestive...
GGTTGCACTACATAGATTACCATTGACGCTTAGTTACAGTAGAAATTAGGAACTCAGTTTAATGGGCGTAGGCTCTGGCCTCTACATGTACGAAGTCGTCGTAAAACGTTGACGTTCGCTATCTCATATTCTGATGAGCTCATAATTGTTGCCCCATGCCGCAAGATGCCGCAATGTCGTACCGCAGTGCACATTGCAGTGCACTGTTTCCAGTATGAACGAACTTACTGTGAAGACTGGAGAGTGCAGAGTGTAGATCACTATAGGAGATCATGCCCAACTGTGCTATTTTCAGTGACGAAGATTGACTTGGTTGTCACCTTTTATTAAGTATTATTGATTTATGGTCACATCATAGCTTCAAATCGCGTGTCAGGCACCATGGGGCCATAGCGAAGGAAGAACATTCATTGGACAAAGTCACGGAACAGCGTCAGGCTGAGGCTGCTGCAAACGTATTTTAGTGGCAATCAAACATCATTCATGTTTATATTTACCATACAATAGCGGATAAAGTATTTTGCCAATACTGCTGTCACTGTGCTGTGCCAATGCGCTAATACGATTATTATGAGATATGTTGACTTTCTTATCTTCATTCACGAGGTGGCAGCACAACAGTGGTACACGTGTATGTATACATCCAGCCTCTGTGGTGAAGATTGAGGGTGTGTACCGCGCGATACAGTATAGCGGTATAGCCAGTGGCTCTGGTGGCGGCTGGGCATGCAGTTAGGCGAGAAACTTGCAGTGCTCTGGCGGAAAATAGTTCGTTAATTCATTTATGTGTGTTGCATTTGGCATTAGAATTAAAAGCGAATTTTACTTCGTTCAAAGTAAAACGCAAAAGAGTCGTCGCGTGCAAACGTTTATTTAGTGATAGTTGCCGTATGGAGTGAATTTGTAGCACAGGTGAGTGATGATTGTACAGGTGCGAATGTTTACGTCCGTCATTCTGTAAATCGTTGTGTTTTGGATGCGATCGGTAGTTAAAGTTCGTCAGCGCTAAGTAGTCAATAAACCTGTTAGATAGTAACCGACTTAAGTGAAGTCTGGCAAGAGGGAAGTTCTGCAGGATTGAGTGATTTTGTGATACAGTTTGTGGAAACAGAGTGCTACAGCAGTGCCGTACGTGACTGCACACAAGCGCGCAGCAACCATGTAACCTACGTCTTATATTATTTCCGCTAATAATAATTTTCTGTATCGATATGATATTTTAAAGTCTAATAAAAGATTTCATAGTTGCATGCGAATAATATTTGATTGTTATGGTGTGTCTTTGATGTGTTGCAGTTGGATGTCAGTTATTTGGCATGGTAATTGACAGGTCAGATGGCTAGTGAAGATTTACAGCTATATAGAGATGAGGTAAAACATTTGTTATACGATTTTAGTATACGTTTCGCAATCATTGACTGTTTAGACAATTTTATGTTTAATGGAGACTTGCCCCGTATGGTAACTTGACATCTCGTAGACAAACCAACTCGTGGACAGTCAACTCGCGGACAAGTTAAGGACAGCTTTCCGCACATGGCAAAGACATACATCGGCACAACCACTGGGGAGGGACTGGGGGAACATGTCCCACCCAACGTTTGGACATGTGGGGCACGTCCCCCTGATCCCTAATTTTTCATGTCTGTTCTTAGTTTTTGTATACCCCTCTCATCCGATTGTCAGCATCTGAGCTCTGGTGCTTGTCTGGAGGATAAGAAGGAGGATAATCATAACTGTTCTGTGCTGTGTTGTGTATGACAGTTGTGCACAATGATGTGCACACACATGAGCAGTTCTTACATTTTTGCATGTTAGTTAGGTTTAGATTTCTGTTTTGTGTGTTTATATAGATTTGCTTGTTTGTTCTTTCATGTTAGCTTAGGTCATTTTGTTCTTGTATTGCTTGCTTTTTTGTGTTGGGTTTAGTTTCTTCAGTACTTAGCCAAGAGATTATCTGGGAAGAATGTCTCTGAAATGACCTATTTTGTGTCGAGTGGGACGTAAAAACTCAATTCAGTCTGTCAGTTTTGGTAGTTATGTTTGCTCATCGACATCTAAGTAATGGGTGGGAATTTAATAATGCACACATTGATTGTCAAGACCAAGCAAATTAAAGTTGATATTTACTATGAATTATAACTATTAATAACCATTACAAGTACAATATGCTTTCAGTAGCGGCGCCAGGCATGGATTGGGGGGACTTTGCTTCAAAAATGATGATGCTCACCCCCAAAAAACACTTGGATGTCGCCAACAGTGTAGGTTGCAGCCATAGCATCAGCAAACTCCTGCATTCTGTGGCACTAGTCTATTATACTGGCCCACTATAATAGCCACAGAACGCTTTCACAAGCTCTACAGTAGGTCTACAGACTGGGCCAACTGAGCCTAAAATAACGTGCCTACAGGCATGGACGATTGGAAATGCTTGGAGATTTGAAGTCTGTGCTGGAAGCCTGTGCATGGTAACCTGTGCTTGATGAAAGTAGCAAGCACGGATGATGGATTGCTGAATTTTATTTCCTGGAATGCTTCTCTGACAATGTCTAAATCAAAAAAGCACTGCATTACTGGGACAGAATAATCATCAGAACTAGAAAATGTGTGGCAAAGGCCATAATGCGCCCACACAGCCATGCCTACGTCGTTAACACAACATCCACTCCTTGCGTTACGTTACAAAGCAGATGTGGCCAAAATACACACAACTGCATAACAAAGAAAAACCCCAAATTTAATGTAGTTGCCTCAAAACGATGCTTGACAGTGGGTAGAACAGCACATATGCTGAACATCAGTTTAAAGACTGAGCTCAACCTACTGTAATAATGCATATATTACAAGAAGCTCAGCAAGGCATCTGTAGCCTACGTTTGATAAAACATACTTCGGATATAACAGATATTAGTCACCAAACATTCACTCAAACAAAGTTATACTGTAATACTGTACTTTCAATGAGAGACATAAGTTCACATAATGAATGTAATATTTTATTCAGGATAACGAGGTCGTTGCTGGTACCAATACAAACATGGAAGATGTTCCGGCATCACCGCCTGTTAACACTGATCCCAAGAAGGCAAAGGCAGAACAGAAGCGTTTAGAGAAAGAAGAAAAGGAACGAGAGAAAAAACGCAAACAGGAAGAGAAACGTCAGTTGAAGGAGAATGCAAGGAAGGAAAAAGCCAATGTACCAACTCGCAAACAGCAGCGTGATGAGAAGAAACAGAAGAGTGGTATTGCTAATTTTATGTCACCAGCTCGTGCAACAGCGCGGCCTAAGAACACCGTTCGTGGAAGAGTCATGCTTTTGGATGGATCAGAAATTGAAGTTGAAATAGAGGTTTCTTTTTTATTCTGTAATATTTGTCTCTTTACTCTTTAGCAAATCAAACTATGTACATGATGAGCCAAAGAACTGTACATGTTAACGCGCGTGACCTTATGCTAGCGCGGTACTTGCCGTCATAGTGTGTCCGTCTGTCTGTCTGTTACAAGTCGGTTCTACTAAGATGGCTAAACCTAGGATCACGCAAACAACGCCATACGATAGCCTGGAGAACAGCTGATCATCTCAGGCACTGTGGACTTAGTTTACTGGTGAGAGTCATAAACTTTTGATGGTTGTGGGTCAACTGTTGATCACAACCACCGTTGAGATCTGTATTCAGCAGCTAGGCCGAGTAGAAGAACTGGTTTGATTACCATATGATGTGATACGGGATATTTAGCATGCAATGAGCCTCTGTGTCGTGGGGGTCTGTCAGCAGTAGCTGAGACTTTCCAGTTCACCTCAAAGCACAGTTCATTTATGCAGGTACATTACAAGGCATGAGCACATCCCGCCTTTATAAGAAGTGCCCCTTCCCTTGTTGGATCTGGACACCCCTTATTAATGACACACAAGAGGGGTGGTGTTGTACAGTATTATTATTTTTATGTGTCCTTACATACTCAATTTCGGATGGTTACCAGGTCAGAGGAGAGAGACTGGCTTTTGCTGGGGTGCGTTTCAGATGGGCTGAAAGTGCGAGCGTGAGTTGTTGGGTGGCACCTTATTTTTACAGGCGAAATAAGGAAACCTTGAGCGAGCGTGGATCTGACCAACCCTGTGCGATGTTAGTGTTTACCCGCGCGACGCTGTGCTAGTGTGGTAGCTGTCGTCGTGTGTCTGTGTGTCTGTCGCACGCCGGTATTGTATCAAATCGGCTAAACGTAAGATCACGCAAACAATGCCACGTGATAGCCCAGGGAGTCTAGTTTTCTGACGCCAACAGTCGTTGGTTGGAGACTTCCCCTTTCTCCTGAAATTTGTGCTTAAAGTGACCCACCCCCTTTTGAACACCACAGTTTTGACCAATATCTGCTCATCGCATCTCAACCGTGAGAGCTGGCGAAAAAGTTAAATTAGCAACAATAGGAAGTCAACCACACGCTTTCCAATGAGCCATAGATGAACCGTGTGCGTTACGCTTAAGTCCCCCAAAGGGTGGCACAATGCGAATTTTGCTGTTTTTGCCAGTAAAATTCAACTTCTGTCAAAAGACATATGCTACAGAGTTCCTTGTATGGAAACTTTCAGTGGCAATGTTGTAGCTATTATCATGACAGACTGCCCCCTAATGAATGTGATCTGGGTCATGTGACCCGTTTTTTAAAAATTTGCCCCAGTTATATCTTTTGAATTAGTGGCTTTGGTGCAGCTAGGCAATTTAAATTTTATGTGCTGATTGACGCTTAGGATTACTAGTGCATGCACAATAGATTACCTCTGAAAGGGATGCATTTAGAGTCACGTGATTTCTTTACGTTTTGAAAATAAGTGATAATATCTCGTTAACGGTGCAAGGTAGTTGCAATAGATGGGATGAAGTGACGTCATGGTAATCTACGTTCTTCGTGTTGTAGGGCAAGTTGTTGAACTTTGAGAAGATTTGTCACATGATTTAAACAAAACTGAATCGATAGGTTTAAGAAAAGCTTTTGCTAGTGCCATCTTACAAATCCGACTGTAACCGCTGCAAAACGTTTACATTTCCTTGCCCTACATTATGGCGGTCAGGTCAGCTGTCATAGATAAAATTGAAGAAATTACGTCACTGTTAATCTATGTATAGAACAGTAATAGGAAATCGTATGTGACCTATCAAAATGGCACCATTGCCGATGCCATTGAATGACCTTGAGGATAATTTTTGCTATTTGAAACGTTTTAACTCCCATACTTTGTGAAACAGCACAAATTTACTAACATAGTGCATCATGCGGTCCCTCTGCAGTAGCTGAGCTTTTTGTCTGTTGTTGTGTGCATGGTAGAAAGAAGCGAAGGGTAAGCTTTTGGTGGACAGAGTTTGCGAATACGTGAATGTGATGGAACGTGATTACTTCTCATGCACCTATAACACTGCCGAAGGAAAGGTATCGTGTGTGTTTTTGTGTGACCCTCTCCTGTATGCAGCTTAGGCACAGTATATAGTGGCTTATTTCGCCTTTGTGTCTTCTGTCAAACTGAAAACATGTCGACTAAGTTTGTTTTGCTGAGCTGTTTTGTGTGCCATTCTGCAGTTATTTTGTGCGTCATAAATGTTACCTGCTTTGCAGATAGCATTTGTCTTGTACCTTTGCTAAGAAGAAAATTGCTTACTGTGTGGCTCCTGCATTAAGTTGTTATGATATGCAGTGTTGATTTTTTTCTGCATTTTGCTTGCTAGTTGTTGTCAGCCTTTGGACTGAATTGTATGCCACGTTGTGTTTACAGTTTTGGCTGATACATGAGAAGAAAATTTCGCAACAGATTGGAAGTAAGTCATTAAATTGTGACCATATGTTTAATGTTCCCCTCTTCTCCTCTCTTATCTGAGTTATGATGATTGTCTGGAGGTTGGGAGGGAAAATAATCAGAACTGTTCTGTGCTGTAGTGTGCATGACAGTTGTGTACAATGATATACACACATATGAACATTTCTTACATTGTATTATTTCAGCACATGAGAGCTTCTTTCAGAATGGAGAGATATAATCTCCCCGAAAACATTCTAACTGCATTGTTGTTCAGCATTTTTATAACTTGTTTGAAAACTGTGTTACGTGGTGTCTGCCATTTATTCTGGTTATTGGAAACAGCTGGTAATAAATGTTTCTTAGACATTGGTATGTAATGTGTGTCGCAGATGGCAAATGGGCGTTTGAATTTTCTGTCAAGTTCTATCCTCCAGAGCCGTCCATATTGCAGGAGGAACTAACACGGTTGGTTGATATTACACAGGAGTTTTTTTTTCTTTGCAGTATACTTTATACTGTGTGCTGTTTCTGATTCAGGAAATTTTAAAAAAATATTTGTTACATTCTGTATTAGTAAGACTCACACTTTTCTTATATTTCTTACGCTCGCCGATTTCTTTTTTGTTTTAAAATATTTCTTTGGTTTATGTCAGTATTCTGCACCATCATGTTTAGTGTTTGTTAAAATTGCTCATTGATGTGCAGTTGTTTTTATTATAAGCTACTTTAATTTTAGCTGCAACAATTTTGCCTTCATTGTCTTAACTTGTCAACTTCAGAATAAAAATTAAACTATCCATAGCAGTACTTATCCATTACCAGCAAGCATGTAGACTTCCATGCTTCATGTCGTCTTTTTACTGTGGCTACACCGAACCGAAAGCATACCATGACTCAGCAGAGGGCAGCATGCGATGCATCCAGCATACGCATTGGCCCTACGATAAGGAGGACCAATGTACTTGTTTTCCCCGCGAAAGCGTGGGAATATGTTTTTATCGGCATTGGTTTGTGTGTCTGTCTGTGTGTCTGTCTGTGACCACAATAACTAAAAAGATTGTGGACGGATTTGTACAAAATTTTATGCAAAGGTTTCTGGAGAAATAGGGAAGACCAAATTCGTGTTTTGTTACGATCAGTAGGGATGTGGAAGTAACAGTCAAAAAAATTATGGATGGTATGAGTGTAAACTGGCAAAGTAGTAGGTGTGGCAATGGCTACATGGAAAGACTGCCAAGTGTTGGCGACAAAAACCCCCAAATTTCGCTTTCGCGGGGAGTTGTACTCCTTCAGGGTACTTTCCATCTAGTTGGTTTCATGTCATTGCGTCCAGCTAAAGTTACATGCATATTCCAAGTCTGTTGGTGTCTGATTTGATTCTCGTAGAGGGTGCACGTAAGCATGTGGCTGCTAGGCCTGCCACATTATCCATAGTGTATAACACCTGGTCTCATGATTGGGTTTACTGTCAGTCATAACTGTATTAACCAAGGTGTCTTATTGTGTCTGCAGGTACCAGCTGGTTCTGCAGATACGAGACGACATACTCTCTGGCAGGTGCAACATCTCACATTCTGTATTGCATTCTCGTCTATTCGATGTTGACAGTGCATTTCTCATTTCTGTAATTAGAACTTACAAGTTTGACAAGACTGCAACACGTCAGCTACATAGAGTACTTTGTCTGTCTTCAGTTTCTGGCTGCATGTCAAATTATTCCAAATTATACTGTCACATTTAAACGGGAAGTGCTAAACTCTAAGCAGTTAACGTGTGGTTGACATAGAGCATTTTCAGTTGCACAGTTATTCTGTCATTTGGAAAGTGGCAAAAATGACTAAGTTGATTGTGACAGTAACACAGTTGGTGGCAGTGATGTTGATGATTATCAGTGTTAGCTGCACAGTGATGTATGGAGATGTACCCCCAGTATATAACTGACGGATATGCCATCGGGAAATGCCTCTAATATTTTAAAGTCTCTTTTGTATGGTCCTGATATACAGGAATGCTTAATAATGTATCAAACAAGTGTCCAAAGTAATAGTGGCAAAATGCCGCATTGCCAACTTGTCACCCCTCATGGCTGTGAATGGATCTGTCCAATCATGAGTCTTGACCCCTGTCTGATACATAGATCCATGGACCCACATGAGTCAGCCCCAAATGGCATATGGATTGGTTCACTCGTTTTTGCACAGCTCATCAGTGTGCCCAACACAGACCACATCTATGTGTAACAGTAGGCTGCATATATGCTATGCATGCAATGCAGTCTAAAACGTTTGACAGCCTGGTTCCCCCAGACCCTGTGAGTAAGCTTATGTTGAGTGTTCCTGCATTATAACCAATACGTTGACGCTGATGTTCAGAGTTCCATGCTCACAAGTTGCCAGTGCTCTGCTTGGCTCATGCACTGTTCAGTCGGAGCTTGGTGACTACGACGCAGTGGAACATGGCTCGTCCATCGACTACATACGTGACATCCAGTTTGCTCCGAACCAGACGGATGAACTGCTGATGAAGATTGCCGAGATGCATCAGACACAGCTGCAGTGAGTTCATTGTAGCATTACTGCTGAGGCTGCAGGGTTCTTGGTCTCCGTGCTTTTGCCGGATCTCGTTCAGTAGTTTAGTGTTGTGATTTTTTTTGATAAAAACGATTCCAGCCAAAAACCCGATATATTACGTGCAACCATTTCTGCAGTTTTGATGATTTTGCAAATCGTGCTTACTTTCGTTGGCAGTTTTTATCTGAAATTCTGCTTTGTTGTTTTAAATTTGTAGCCTAATATATGGCCTACATCTTAGAATTACTTATGTCAGAGACCGACTTTTTGATCATTTACGTCCTATAATTTTTTGTGGACGCAAGTTAAGATGAAGCATAGGGTTGGCTAAGTGGAATGTATTGATGATTATACTGTACTGTCTGTGTATAATGATTACCAGAACTTATTTTTGTGCCTCCACAACCGATGCAATGCAGAATGATAGAGACAGCATGTTGTGTTTGCTTGTTCAGGGGAAGGACGCCGGCAGAAGCTGAACTGATGTACTTAGAGAATGCTAAGAAGCTTGAGATGTATGGAATTCATCTGCAACAAGCAAAGGTCTTAACACTGACCCTGAATCTTTCTCTGACATGAATACTGTGACATACTGTGGTAAAAATGAGCCATTAACTTACTGGCTGATTGTATGGGAAATACGACAATTTTCTGAGTGTCAACCCTGCGAGAATGCCGACTGCAAGGGTAACGCGAATAGACTATGGATGCAGTAAGGGATGCGGAGAAGGGAGTGCCACGTGGTCTTTAATTTGGTCCTGTTTACCACTGATTTGGTCTAATGAGATAATAAGTAACTTATTGTTATAATTATAGGCATATTAATACGTTTCTGCTCTTTTTTACTTTTTCCCTTTTTTATTTTCTTATTCACTTTACCTATTTTCTTTTTTGTCCATTTCTTCTCTTTCTACCAGAATAGTCCACTCCGTTTCCAGGCCTTAGGTCAGAGGAGGCGACCGAACCTTGGTTTAGTTTGTTGCGTTTATTTTTTGTTACGTGTATTGCTTAGTTATGATTCTGGTGTTTTGTTGTATTTGGTTTAGTTTAGTCTTGCAGTGCAATAATTGTCTTACCCTGTTGTAGGCGCTAGTGTAACATTTTAAATGAGCTTCTCGATTTCTTATTCTTTTTGGGTGGCTGCTGAACAAAAAGGCGGCCAGGTTGAAGTTAATATATCGCTGGCATTCCTTCACTGGGTAGGGATAGCTCTCCACCCCTGACCTTTTTTTCTGATATAGCCATATTTGTGCTTAAAGGGACGCTAAACTCCAACTAACTAACTTAGGCCGTATCCCAGTTATAGTCAGCAATTGCGTCCTATTGCTACATACAGTATGTGTCCGTCGAACTGTATGCCTGTTGGTCACGTTTGTGAGCCCTGCGAAAACGGCTGAACCGATCGAGATGCTGTTTTGGGCGCTGAGTTGAGTTGACCCAATGAACCAACTAATTGGTGTCGTCACGATCTTGCCGGTGAAGTAGTTCACGCACTGTGCGCCATCGCTGACGGCAGTCTGTACCAGCAGATGATCAAACTGCACAGCAAAATAACAAGTTTATCAAACAGCTGTGTTATTGTTGTTGTTTGAGTAACTAATTGAAGAAGTTCTTTTTTACAATTAGCTTATTCAAAACTAACGTGTATTAAAATTTAATTTTTTAACTCTTATTATTACTCTAAAGGTGCGATATGACCTAGATTGTGTTGAAAGCGCCATTAAACTAAAACCAACCAACCAACGTTTAATGAGAGAAGTGGAATACGTTGGGGAAGTCTATGGAATGTATTGAGGTGATGACACTGTTGCTGTTAGGATGCCGAACTTGTCGACATTCACGTCGGAGTATGTGCGGACGGACTGCACGTCTACCACAACACGCTGCACGTGAATCGATTTCCGTGGCCAAAGATCACGAAGCTGAGCTACAAAAACAACGTATTCTTCATCAAGATTAGACCGGGCGCAGTAAGCGATATTACATGTTGCATTGTACATTAAATAAAAGAAGTATGCCAGTTTTCCTTCTTGTCGGGCTGAAGTGTATGCTGGCCGCATCGCATGGTGCCCCCCGGTGAGTCACGGTGAGTATGCTGACAAGACAGATGAGACATTACGCTATTCTTTCCACCAAACGTGGCCAGTGTAATAATTGTAATAATCATATTATATGTGTGATGCCGTACTGAGATGTGACAAATTTTACACAGCTGTTTGATGAACTTGTTATTTTGCTGTGCAGTTCGAACGCTTTCAGAACACTGTTGGGTTCAAGATGCCAAGCAAGGCACTGGCAAAACGTTTCTGGCGTCTGTCGCTCGAACACCACACTTTCTTTCGGTAATGAGTGTGTGATATATACATCTTTTTATTCTTATGCTTCCGCCATCCGACAGTGGTCGAGGTCACAAATCAGACCAGCAATTCGCTGAGAGAAATTGTTAATCTGAATACCCCGATTCGGTCACAGCATGTAGTTTGGTTTGCGAATGGCTTAGTCTTTAGCTGAGCGATTCGCTGAGCAAAATAACTCTATGAAGAGGTCACGAACTTGCTTCACTGTAAGCCGCAACGCTAGCCAATCACTTTCTGTCGTTGCACACCCAGTACGCAACAACTTTGGCCTCCTACACACTTGTAGCGGCCAGATAACAGCTGCAATTGCAGCAGATGCTATCATCGCCATATTTGTTAATGTGTTTACTTTTCGCTAATCCAAAAAGTGAACTCGAATTGTTCATATTAACTTTGGACTAAGCGGTTTCGCTCAGTTCAAAATGACTAAAATTACCGCTCAGCGAATCGCTCAGCGGTACTTTCGGGCTGAGAGATTCGCTTAGTCCAAATTGGAATATTGAGGTCACTTTTTGGATTGCGATTGTGCACACCAAAGTTTTCGGCTGATCTTATTTGTGACCTTGCCCAGTTTCAGCAAAAGCATTACGTTTTCGGGCCCTTACTGACATCCTTGTTAGATTCTGGAGGTCAAGGTCACAGTAGGCTGTCGAGATGGTGAAGGTATCCACGTCAACGCTGGGGCGTCACACTCCAGCTTCTAGTTTATGTTTATTTCTGTTACAGCATTTTTAGGTGTACTGCTGCATGACTGTTTTGTTTTGTTGGGTTTAATTTCTTTAGTACACAGCTTACTGACTGGCTGAAAAGAACGTCTCTGACATGATTGATTGATTGATTGCTATTTAATAAACACGTAACAAACGTACAAGTACAGTTGAGAAATGACAATGGAAGTAAAATATTAAAACACAAATACCATAAAAACACAAATACAAGTTACATATAGCGAAAGAGGCAACGGGGTACAAATGAGTTTTTATACAGCTCCAAATCACACCTAGGTAGTCCATATGTGTGCCCTTTGGGTCTGAGGTAGTGTGTTGCTGTGTGTACAAGATTTAACAGGGGGTAATAGAGAATGATGGCCATGTTGGGTTTTTGTTATCTTACAAAACAAGCCTATGTCGGCATCTTCTGCAATTGCATCGATTGTATATAGTCTACTGCAAAAACCGTGCTTAAAAGCACGTTTAAGACAGAAGTTGAGCATCATATTTTTTTCTAAATTTTGATGTAAAGCATTGCAAACTGAGGCTAATCCATTTGAGTCTTGAAAAATCAAAATTTTGGCATGTTTTGGGCTAACTTGAAAGGACTAACCTTCTGTGAAAACTGGATGTAAATGTTTGCAGTTTTAAGGAGCCAGTGGTGTTTGATCAAACCTTCATTTCTCACTTCGGGTCTACAAGGTCGCAGTTTGCAGGACGAACATTGTATCAGTCACGTATTTGGTCATCAACCCATGAACGTGCGGCGCCGGCATTTGAACGCACAATGAGTTCACGATCGCTGTCACGTAGTCTTAACAGCAGTATGTTTACCGACAATACTGTCTGCCAGAAATATAATATGTAGACATTAGTGAATTACAGCGGTGAATAATTTCAGTATGCTAAAATTGGGTGTAATGGTACTTAGGTAGAGTGCAACGTCTCTTATGTTCCCTCAGAACTTGGTGGATCATGAGAGTGATTTTCACTGGGCCATGGAGTGGTGCATTGTGTTCCCTTTAGCGCTTTGACACTACTGGTCTGGCGAAGGAAGGGCATCTGCTGTTCTGAAATAAACACGCTCCAGCTAGAAATGCATGGCAAAGCCCAGCGTGTAGCCCACCCGGCGCGTTGCGCCTGCAGAACTCTGGGGTTACTAGACCAAAGTTCAAATTTTCAATAGACATACAGGGGTCATCGTTGTGTTAAGCGCGCATCCATGTTGCCATCCTCCCATTTGTTGTGGAATGCCAGTGCACAGTGTGAAGGTGGGGTATACTAATTTTCGCTAGTTGGTGCCAGAAATTGGTTACCATAGCAATGTCCCTTGAGCAATTGCGAAAAGAAAGTTGGATTGATTATGCCCATCCATATTTGTACCTATCGTGAAATTTTGGTGAAGATCAGTCCAGTACATTCTGTGATAAATGTTACCCTTGGAGTACCGTTAAAAATGAAGTAATATTGTTAAAAAGGAAGTAACATTGGCACATCTCATAGCTCTTTGCTGCCACGTGTCGGCCCATGGCAATCCCCCTTATTTCTTCAGTTCACCACCTTCTACTACTTTTCCCCTTCTCCCTTTCTTCCATGCAGGATGTCGTAGGAGGCGACTAAAGATGGCTTTAGTTTTGTGTGTGTTGATTTTGTTCTGTGTGTATTTTTTAGTTAAGGATGCATGCTTGTTTTTGTCGTATTTGATTTAGTTTTGTCTTGCGGTGTGATAGTTTGCTCTCCTGTTGTATGTGCTAGCGTAATACCATAATTTAAATGGGCCTCTCAATCCCTTCCCTTTTTGGGTGACTGCTGAACAAAAAGATGGTCAGGGTTGAGGTTAATATATCGCTGGCCTTCGTTTACTAGGTAGGGATCGCTCTCTACCCCTGACCTAATATATAGCCATACTTGTGCTGAAAAGGAACGTTAAACTCTAACTAACTACAGTTCTTTGGCATGCCAGAGGCAGCTGGGTGGGCTAAGTTATCACAAAACGTTTTTTGGGTTACTAGCTCAAGCTAGAGTAACTCCAAAAATGAAGGCCATTTAAACAGAATCTGAATGTTGATCGTTTGAGGAGCTGTCATTGCTAGGTGGTCAAATTGAGGACCTTTATCATACACCACGTGTGTCATGTATGTGTTCTGTATTATTTTATGGTCCTCAAATATGTTATTGAAAAGATGTTCATGTATAAGCAGTAAATGTCATTATACTCGAGCAGCCGTTTCTTACTAAGTATGGTTTCACATTCACTCAGATTGTTACCCTGAGTGGTTGGTGACATGCAGTGTGACTTGACCAAATTGCGCCAGTGTAAAACCCCGTCCACATTAGCAAAAATGTCGAAGCAACATTGTCGAATGTTACAAAGTCGAATGTTTCTTGGACAAAGTCGAACGTTTCTTCGACATTGTTGCGGTTTTTGGCAACAATGTTGAACGAGTTTTGCATTGAAATGTCATCCTTTCAACAAAGTCGAATGTTGCTTCATCAAAGCCGAACTTTTTGTCCTCAACATTGTTGCCAGAAATGGCAACAACGTCAAAAAAGTTGTCATTTGCTTCGACAACGTTGCTTCTACATCGCTGCTGGTGTGGACTGGGCTTTACAGACGACAGACTGTCACGTTGCAGGCGAAGACATCTGAGCAAACAAATTGCGTAATGCGTCATAAATGACATTATTTTTGTTTAATATATTTCCAATCGTGTACGTATTTTGCATATGGTATTGCTTGCATGTGTTAGGTTCATTCCTGGATCGCGATGACAAGAAACGATCAGTGTCAATGGATGTGAAAGCTGGACGTCGTGGTGATGCTGAAGATTACACTGAAGCCTTCAGTGATGTATGTAGAGTTCTTTAAAGTCATTGTACTTTAATTGCAATCTTGGTCTGCTAGTCCATTCGGCCAACGTATATTACCAAAACAATTTCAGATATGGCAGCAAAGTAGCTTTTCTTCCTTTCCTGTCCTTCCTGCTATATTGTTCCAGTTTTCCAATATCTGCTATTGATTGGCTCATATTAAATCCAACATTGACTATGGCAGTGCTGAACGCTCACTCAGCCACGTCTTCAGTGAAAATCAGCGATGTGTCGGACATAGGGCATATGTGACAGACCGGCTGGTGCTCTACGATGTGATCGAATGCTGTGATAATACCAGCAGAGGGTTAGTCACTTTTGACTCTTAAGGACTGGCATCAAGGTATTTGAGTCTGAATAAGTCTGTCTGTTGCTGGTGTGCAGGACAGGCAGGTTGCAGTGGTTGCTGGTACTGCTGCTGATGCCAACCGCGTTGCGTACATCAAAACAGTTCGTCCCTCATCTGTGGATGCTGATGAACGTCCTGTGTTGGAAGCACACCCAGCTGGTCAACCTCGCTACACAAATGAGGTATGTTATGATACATTTACGATGAATTGGTTTGCGTATTTATTTGCGCTTAGTGGCTGATGGCGATCGGCAATCCAATGCCTCTGTGTCTCTATAGGCTGTAAAAAATTTTGTTGTTGTCGTCGTCATCATTGTTTGTATTTTTGTTCAGCAGGTAAAAGCTATGGGTCAGTAGTATTGTAATAGCAGCATGATGTATTCTCACATCAAGACGGTAATCATAGTTATTCACACAGGCGGATTCCGGTTAATAGTGCGGTGTTTGTCATTTTGAGGTATAACGTGGTAGTATTTAAATTAATGCATAAACTAAATGCTTTAATGATGATGCAGGATATTGCAGATAGCCTGCTGGGATAGCAGGTGTCTAAGTGTCATTGCCTATTATTTTTAGTTAGATGCGGCCTATTGCTACAGACAGAGTAGTGTGGTCTGTCTCTTGTGTCTGTCTGTCTGTTAGTGACATTCATGAGCCCTGCAATAACAGCTGAACCCATTGAGATGTGGTTTGGGGGCTGACTTGCAGGTGCCGACGGAACCATGTATTGGATGGGGCCTGAGATCCCCATCTGAAGGGGCAATTTTTGGTGGTTGTCTGGCCATTGAAAAGTGTTGGGAGTTTCTTCTGCAGTGTATGCAGTAAATGGGATAATGTATTCCTCAATAATGGCACAACATCTTGTAACATGCTGCACCGCATTTTGTCAAAATTCTTTGACCACTTGTCACGTTGTTGCTGTACAAATGTCATGCGAAATTAAAATTAAAAGTCAAAAAATATAACTATGTTCTGAAAAGTTTGATGTTTGAGCTGCAGTTTTCAAACAGTGCAGTGGGTTTAGAGTGGTTGTGGTTATTAATAACTTCAAGTGCAGTAGCACAAATATCTGGTAACAGCAGCATCCCGTTATGCACAGTTGTTTAGTTGTGTTTGAAGTGCAGTGCATCAGTTTATCAGTTTTGTCGCATCCAGTCCTGAATGCTTTTGTTGTTCCATATCTGTGTGTTTGTGTATCGATAGACATTCCAGCCTGGTGCTGATAATACACCACCTGTGAACCGCAGCAGCAGTGCAGCAGACGAAGCACCAAAACAGAAGAAGAAGAAGAAGAAATCACCGTCGGCCAAATCACAGAGAACGTCAGCAAATGAAGATGCCAAGGAAGTTAGTTACAGTGACTATTTTATTATTCTGTGGTCATGCATTTTTATTTAATGCAAAATTTCATTGCTTCAATGTGTAACCTGCATTTAATGTTTGCTGTTCATATTGTTACTGAATAAATTGTATTTGTCTTATTTATTTATAATAAAGTTCATTTTTATTTTACTGTAATATTTTAGAATCAAAGATGGCGTGATAAAGCTGCATTTTAGTTACAAAGATTATAAGCGTTGTGATATCACAGTGCCTAAAGAAAACCAGAGCTGTCTTTATTTGAGCAGTGATACCAAGTACTTAGTACATACATAAGTACTTACTTAGAAACATTTCTTGTACTTTGGTACTTGTGTTACTCAGAGCTTTCTTGAATGAATGTTAATGTGGAAACTCCTTAATGCTATGCCGAATTTCGAAACCAACCAGTAGAGATATCATTGTATTCAGGAATTGGCGTTCATGTGACATTGGTAATGTATGCTAAAGGCAACGACACTGTATCTTAATGATCACGACAGCGATAATATTCAGCAATGTCAGTGCACAATAACAAACGGCATGCAAATGGCAGAATGTTCCAAAATGATCCTATACAATGACTGGATGATAGACAATGACAATGATTCAATCTATAAAAACAAAACAAAAGGCATTACAGAGTACGAGCATACAGTCAGTGGTGAACTAACCAATAGGCCTACATGATGATGATAAAATTATATGACTTATTAGCAGCAAGTCATACACATAGGCATGACAGCTTCATCTCAGCCTATGAGCTTATACCTGAATGACAAAGCATTCTATAGGCCTATATCATGTTGCCAACTAACAGTACTGAAGCAGACAGGATGCTGAACAAGTAAAATGAACACAGTGAAATGACTGAACAAAATCACACGCTCAGGTTCCAAACCAGATACATGTGCACGATGCATCAATGTTTTAAACCATCGGCAGAATACCGAAACTTCACAATCAGTATACAAAAGAGAACTTAGCGGTGCACTTACAACGTA
>Ga0209780_1001098_pt1 | contig 17010 bp, 9 predicted proteins | sample WorMetexBAHAMAS2_FD_187384 | JGI IMG/M metagenome (GOLD analysis project Ga0209780, IMG submission 187384) | Marine gutless worms symbiont microbial communities from Max Planck institute for Marine Microbiology, Germany - Inanidrilus exumae... | ecosystem: Host-associated > Annelida > Digestive...
GGCACCAGAAAAGTAGAGTCCCTGGGCTATCGTATGGTGAAAAAAATTGCCGAAAAGTTCAACCGCCTGAGTAGGGTGCACCAACGTCACAGACAGACGACAGACAGACAGACGACAGACGGACGGCCCATAGCATATAGCAAACGTAACGTAATACGTTGACGTTTGCTAAAAATTACTAAGGATATTTGATATTTGTAAAGACGAACTTAGGTAGCATTTACATGTTATATTTAAGGTGCGTTCCTGAAAGCATTCGAACGCGCCGTTCACCGAGTGTTGTCGCAGACAGAAAATACATATTCACTTGCTATAGGCCTATTAGTAGCTGGATCGCCAACAGCTGTTTCGCGGTATAAGCCAATTTCGGTAGTTTCGCGTCATTTTTACCGCGCGACGCTGTGCTATAGACTTGCTGTCGTCGTGTGTCCGTCCGTCTGTCTGTCACAAGCCGGCACGGTTCAGTTTGGATTCGGTTCGATTGCCATCTCTGTCACCAAATAGACGCCAGTGAGTTTGGCGAAGAAAACTATTCGATATTCCCCCAAAAATCGTTATGTTCGGATGTACGCCCGCAAGTCAGCAGGTGAATCGGCGAGGCTGGTCGGCGGTGGAGGTCAAAACTCGGGCGCGCTGTTTTGGTCTTGCCTGCTAGCATCGCGCCGCGCCGGTATTGTGTTTCCCACATAGATAGGCACACGGATCTGCTGGACAGATCGCATCTGTTCTGACCAGTCGCGTTCCTGTCGCGTCTTCTCATCGGAAGCGGCCCGCGCAGGTGCTATGGTCATCACTCACCGCCATCTATCCATCACACGTGCCCGTATGTACAGTGATGACTCTGATGGGTTTCAGTGGCTGGCCCGCCCACACGCCATGCGGCTTCTGCGTCGATGACGAATGCCAACTTGTACTGTCCAATATTTCGTAATAAAAATAGCTCGACCTACATTGGGGGTTTGTGTTATATTGTATTGTATTGTATTGCTTAATACGTTGATGCCAATGTACAGTAAACAGGACATTTGTATCTCTATACAAATGTCCTGTTTACATTGGCATCAACGTAGAGCAATACAATACAATACAATATAATACAAACCCCCAATGTAGGTCGAGCTATTTTTATATTACCCACGCCGGCTGTATAGCCGCCGGCGTGGGTATAGCGTTCAGTAGCGCCTGTCTGTTCGTCTGTTTGTTTGTCTGTCTGTCTGTTTGTCCGCGCTCTAATAGGAAAACGGCTTGAGCCATCGACACCCAACTTTGTACACTTGTACTCTACAGCAGTCGCTCGGCATGCTTTGACCCAGAGGTCAAAAGGTCAAAGGTCAAGGTCACACGGTTACGAAAACCCTCACGGTCGCACGGTTGCTAGTCACGCGTGCTGCTACGGCCGTGTGCTGCTGCTGCCGGCGTGGGTCTGCATGTCGATACGACTGCCTATGTTTTCTAGTTATGAGTGCGATATTCATCTCTAAAACGCTAGGTGTGGCACGTGTTAACGAGGGATCACACAGATTTACCTGCCACTCACACGAATGGAATGAGCCATATCCTGCCTTTACTTCCCAGCCGCAGAGCATTACCGCACTTTGGCCGGTACTCATTTATTTCCCGTCCTGCTGAGGATAGGAGGCTGAGTTGGCCATACTGAGGTGGTGTGCCCCCAGAAGGCGGTCACCCATCCCACTACTAACCGGGCTCGACGTAGAGTAACTTCGCTGATACGCCCCCAACACCGTTACCGATACGCCAAACCGCCACAGAGCATGGAAGCTGAGTGATGTGAATCATCTCTGCCGGCAGTGGACTCGGGTGATATACGGGAAACATTGTTGTCTTAAATCTTTTCGGCCGGCTTGGCTCTGACGTGAGTCAGCTGAATTGACAAGCCCGGCCACCTACAACCGAGCCGAACTATCATCGCATCGCCCTCTCCAGCAGCTCGCCGCCTCCATCGCTCGCTGAACGATGCTCGTCGTTTGTCGGCTTCGTCGTCGGCACCGGCCGTTTCTAGGTGGAAACGGCCGGTGCGGCGCCTCGGGCCAGCAGTGTGTTATTTTGGTTACGAACTTATTCTAGTCGTAATTTTAGTCTGTTTGTCGTGGCAGATGTTTTTACGCGGGTCGCGTCTAGCGGAAAACTTAATGTAACGGTCTGGCGTCTTTCCGACTTTCCAACGCCTCAACTTTCCTTATCTCTTCGTCAACCTCATTCTGGTACCAGTTCCTCCAATTCCGACTCACCTACTACTTCACCTATCGCTTCTTTCTCTTCTTTTTCACCACTCTGCTCATCCATAACTCCCTCTCTCATTCATTCCCGGCTTAAAACCTACCTGTCTCACAAATTCTATCCCCCATAGTTCCACCTCTTCTTCCCGGACTGTCTTCACGGACTTGTGCTGGCACCGTTTCTTCTGAGCTAATCGGTTTTTGTTTTTAGTTTTTCCTTAATTTTTTGTTTCTGTGCAGTGCGCTAGGCTAAGCTGGTTATTTTGTGAGCTTTTGAGCACACGTAAATATATCATATCATATCGTATCGTGTCGTATTTCCGTCTGTCTGTCTGTGTGTCTATCCTGTGCATGGGCATACTCACCGTGACTCACCAACGGCAGCAATCGCAGCATGTTTTATTTATTTATTTATTTATTTTTAAAAAACATAGTGTAGGGGACAGTGTTGTTTTGCTGTCTGGCGTCTGTCGTCGTCTGTAACACTCCACGGCGGCGCATATGCAACGTAGCTCACCAGGGGCAGCACGCGACGGCGGGCCAGTAGTGTTACGTCCGTTAAGGCGACACCTTGTTAGGTTTAGTTGTGCTATAGTTTCGTTAAACTGTTTTAGTTATATTTAAAGTTGTGTTAACGAGTTTTAGTTATTTGCTACTTCTTTAGTTTTAGTTAACTGAAACAGTGTGGTCGTTCACGAGGGAGGGAGGAAGCAGTGCCGAGGTGGCGGCTGACGATGCGATGGGTGGCGGTGCTCAGCGACCTCTGTCGAGTGGCCACGTACTACACCTGTCCACTCTTTGGCGTAAACCCGACATGAAATCTGGGGACGAACGGAGTTCTGTGAATTTTGTCAACCGATCTGACGCATGCTCAATCAGAGTGCGGACGAAGGCAGCGGGAGATGTCTTCGGTCGCCAAAATATCTCGCCGTCGAAGGCAAAATTTGGTTGCTAGGTCCAGACTTGCATTGTAGTCTAGAAAATTGGTTGCTGTCTGCTAACGCAAACGAAGTTAGCCTTAGCAGTGAGTAATTTTTAACGAAACTGTGACAAACGTACGTCAACAGAGTAGTAAAGTATCGCAAACTGAATAGTCGTTGATATATGTAAAATAAAAACAAACTAGAAATGTGGGCAATTAGCGATGAATTGCCACTCGAGGCCGCCCGAGCCCCCAGTCCTTCATCCTGCCAAGTTTTAGCGCAATCGAGCGATGCGTGGCTGAGTTATTGCGATTTTACTGATTTCCCCCCAGAGGGGGCCTAAACTCCACCATGGATCTCGGAGAGGGGTGGTAGGAACTCTACCAAATTTTTCGTGGACATAGACCCATCATCGGTCCTACACGCTATTAAATGGATTTAAGAAATATTGTTTCGTTTCGAAACTACGATCAAAAATATTTTTTTAAATCGAGTCCAAATTTGGAGGTTTTTGACCCCTGCAAAAATTAGGGGAGGGTCGGGCGAAATTCTCGCTGTGTGTTATCGAGTTTCGACCTAGGCCCTAATATGTGGTATAACTTTAATGACGCTCTTCTTGGTAGTCTCGGAGATTAGAGGTGGGGCGTTGTTTTTATAGTTTACGCTAAAAAAAAGACAGCAGCAAAACCTAAGGCAGCTCCGACTACTAACGTACGTCGGGCGGCCTAACAAGCGCTTGGTAAATTTGAGCCACAAAACGCAATAGCGTTATAGCAGTCAGAATTAAGTCAGTACATGCCTACTGTCAGTTGTTAACGACCGCTTTAGCCGGGAAGTTAAAGCAACCGGTTGCGTTCGTTTGTCCGTCCGTCCGTCCGTCCGTCAGTCTGTCCGTCCGTTTGTTTCCACTCTTGTCTTTTGAACCGACTAACCTTTGAACTTGAGATTTTTGTGTGGTTCATGACCATAGCTCGCCTGGGATTGAAAGTCAAGGTCATAGATCAAGGTCAAAAGTCGATGACCAGCGCATATGGGCGCGGTAACGCAGTAACGCGGTCGGTCTGACATCGATCCTCGATCGATGACATTTTTTCTAGTTAAAAAACTTAAGTGATGCGTGAACAACTTCTCATTACTTACATTTCCACAACTTTTTCTCTTGCTATTCGGTTTCTACTTTTAGTTCTTATTTTATTTTTTGTTACGGTTCCGTGCGGTCGACTCCGATTCTCTTTGTTTGCAATTTTCGCCTAAAAGCTCGATGTACAACACGCAGACGGTGGTCATTAACTTCGATTAGTAACTTTAGACTTCGGGAAGGCAGTGTAAGGAAACGCTGTGAATTGGCAGCTCTATTCCAGCTTCTACGGTGACTCACTCACTCTCCCATCTCCACTGTTCAGCCATGCGCAGCCTCTTCGTCCAGGTTTATCTTCGTTCCACAGTAGCATCTTCCTGCTTATCTCTTCTGACGTCATCGGTGCACGTCAAAACAACTTTTATGGAAACCATTCGGCTCCACCTTCGTGACCTTCGCCGCTGTCTATTCGTCTTCTGTGCTAGGAGTAAAACTCGGACCAGTCTTCCGTGCTTATCGGGTTCCTTTTTGTTTTTATTTCGTCTACGTTATTTTGCTATTTCTGGTCGCGTGAGATAGCTTACTTACTTGCTGATGGATATGTTCCCGGTTTCCAGTGCACGCTGAACATTCTGTATAGTATAGTATAGTATCGTATCGTACATAAACTTCTGTATACTGCGTTTCATTATTTCAGTGGCCCTTTGACTGGGAAAGTAACCGGAGGTCTGGCCTCTATTGGCCACGCGTCCCAGGCTCTGTGGCCTACGCTGACAGAGGGATGAGCACCTTGCCTACGCTGCTCTGCGGGGAGAATTTCATGGTTTCAGCCTCCTACCCTCGGCGGAACGGGAAATGAGTACGGCCAGAGTGCGGTGATGCTCTGCGGCTGGGGAGTAAAGGCAGGATGGCTTATTACAATCGTGTATAACGTGTGAGTGGCTAGTATAAACTGCGTGATCACTTGCCATACCTCAGCGCTTTAGAAATGAGTATTATCGCACTCATTATAAGGCGCTATGCAAATGTCTTGTTAGCCCGCCCGGCATCGCATGCAGTGCCGCCGGCGGGCTTATGTTTTACCGATGTTGCTTTCGTTTTTTAATGTCGCCCGACTCATTCGACAGTGGATGGACGGATCGCAAAGCGGATTGTTGCGTTAACGCCGTCGATGAAAAAATACTGCGGCTACAAATTTGGTGAACTTTGGTCTAGTAACCCCGGAGATCTTGTGGCTCATTTGCGTAAGTGGTGACTGCACGTAAACTAAAACAGCCGGTGCGCTGGTATTTAAACGTCATTCGCTAGGTGGCAGTAGCATAACCCAGTCTGTAGATAAGAAAGAAATGCACAGTCGCTTTCGCGCATGCCGGGCGGTCTACACGCAGGGCTTCCGTTAACGGGGCGTACGGGCGTATCATACACCAGAAAAGTTGGCCAAAACGCCCAAAATTAGATGGCCCGGCGTACGAGTACGCCCAAAATAAAATGGCTGGCGTACACGTATGCCAAAAAAATTCAGCGTACGGTTTGACGACCACTCTGCATTACTTTAATTATGATTTGTGTGTGTCAGTTTGGTGAATCAGCCTCAGTCAGGTTAGTACTTAATCACTCTATGGGCATACACTCTTGCATACCTACTGATTTGCTGTAGTTTCGTTCCGTACGAAAACGCCGAAAATCGATACCCCCGGAGTACCATATGCTCAAAAATAGACTTCCTGGCGTACGTACGCCCAACTCAAAAGCTTAAACGGAAGCCATGTCTACACGTTGGGCTTTGCTTTCTAATTTACTTATTTACTTTCTGTTCTGCAGGCGGAGACGGTGGCGGCGCTGAAAGCCGACGTTGACCGTCTGACGTCGGAACTGAAGGCCAGCGAGGACCAGAGGTCGTCACTGACGGACCAACTCACCGAGCTGAACCACGAGCTGGCTACACTCCGTCAACCCGCCAGTGCCGGGCTGTCCGACCTCGGCAAACCTTCGCTCACAGACAGCGAAGTTGAGGTATTCTGGTCCCGTCTAAAGTAACGTAATATACCTGAGGACAGAGATCGGCGCTGTTGAATGACATGTGTCAACCACAGCAAATCCGGACAGAGGGATTGTAAAAAAAGTTCTCCGGATCCATTTCCATGCTGGATGTCGTATAAGGCGACCAAACCTAGATTTAAGTTTTCTTTTATTTATCTTTTATTGTAAGGCCACATGGCAGCATCATCTAGATGCGGCCATTTGCTACAGGCGGAGTAGTGTGGTCTGTGTGTGTGTCTGTCTGTTGGTCACGTTCGTGAGCCTGCAAGAACGGCTAAACCGATCGAGATGCGGTTTGGTGGGCTGACTCATGTGGGCCCAAGGAACCATGTATTAGATTGGGGTCGAAATCCCCAGAGAAAGGGGCAATTTTGATGGTTCTCCGGCCAAATGAAAAGCATTGGGAGTCTCTGCTATGTTCCACCATGAGTCCTGGAAACCCCATTCATTTTGAGTTCAAAGGTCAAAGGTCACGAGGCACAAAAACTGCCGGCGTGGGTTGGTTTTTGCACACTTATGAGTGCTGGCTTCTTCTGGTTATTGCTGTTGCTGCCAGTTTGGCTCAAGTTTGCTGGCGTTGTACTTCCAGTTAGGCCGGTCTCACAAAGCGAACTGTTGGATTTCTGGAGCAGTTTTTACTGGCTTGGTGGTGGTTTGGCCTTGTGGTATGGCGTCGATCACCATCAACGACGTTGCTCTACGTCGAGCCCGGTTGGTACTGGGATGGGTGACCGTTCTTGGTATGCAACCAGCGACTCCCGGACGGGAAATTACTTCAACTCAATACCGGCTAAGGGACAACGGCAGTGTAAAGTAAAAGTAAAGTATACGTCTATTTGTATAGCGCATTACGCAAAGCGCCTCTAATGCGCTCAGACATGGATCACACAGTTTTACCTGCAAATTACACCATGCCTGCCTTTACTCCCCAGCCGCAGGGCATCACCGCCCTTTGGCTGGTACTCATTTTACCGCGTCTAGTGGTCAGTGTAATGCATCGGAGATATGGCGTCTGTCCGTCCGTCCGTCTGTCTGTACCATATTTTTCCAGCCTTAATATAGGGCGCACGGCGCATACTCAACGTGATTCACTAGAGGGCAGCACACGACTCGGCAAGCGTACATTTCCGTCGAGTATCAGGAGGACGGACATAGTTGTTTGATTACGGCTTATTCCACGGACGTTGTGATTGTGCAGAACATCAGCTGCTCTGATCCGAAACGCCGCAACACCGGAGTCAACAAGCTAACTGTGAAACCTCAACCGAAGGTGAGATTCGTTTACGGACGATTTTTCACTGGATGAGCGCGTGAAAATTGCAGGGAAACGGCTAGAATTCCTCGGCTATTCTAAGACCGATGTCACAACTGCAATTTTATCGCGCGATTTTGTCGCGCAACTTTACCAGCTGTTCCTATAATGTAAGAGTCTGGCGTCCGTCCGTCCGTCTGTCTGACTCGTCGGCGCATACTCAACGTGACTCAGCAGGGGAGCGTGCGACGCGGCCAGCGTACATTTTTGTCCGAATATTACGAGGACGGACATAGATTTGTTTTTACTTGCTGTTACATGGCACTGGCGTCCATTCCAGTGGTGGATCAAGAAATGGTGAGGCCAGTTGACTATTTTCCGTGGTCCATGGTCGAGATTAGTATCCTGAGTTTCCTTCAATGCTTTGACGCTGTTGGATGGGCGAAAGGCCTGCTGAAAACTTAGTGCAAAGGGTTTTATTTTTAGAGGCCCGTGTGGGCCAGGGGCAACCCCCTTATCCATTCACTTCCCCACTTTTTATTCTGTCTTTTAGTATCTTTTATTTTTCCCTTTTCCCTTTCTTACTTGCTTTATTTAATTTGTTGCTTTTTCATCCCTTCCCATTCTATCAGAATAGTCCCATTCTGTTTCCAGGCCGGATGTCGTATGCGACTAAACCTGGCTGTAGTTTTTGTGTTTGTTAATTTTGTGTTATATGTATTTTTAGTTAAGAATGCATGCTTGTTTTTGTCGTGTTTGATTTAATGTTGTCTTGCGGTGTGATAGTTGTCTTCCCCTCTTGTAGGCGCTAGTGTAATAATTTAAATGAGCCTCTCGATCCTTTTTTCTTTTTGGGTGGCTGCTGAACAAAAACGGGGCCAGGTTTGAGGTTAATATAGCACTGGCCTTTCTATACTGGGTAGGCATAGCTTTCCACCCCTGGCCTTTCATCTCTGATATAGCCATATTTGTGCTGAAACGGGACGTTAAACTCCAACTAAGTAACTTTATTGGGAAACCCGGCAAAACGTGGAGTAGGCTGAGGAATTAAGGCGAGTTCAACCAGAAGTGAGCGTGACTGTATGTTTTATTACGCTGGCCGCGTTTAGCGGTAAGCGTAATGTAGTGGTCTGGCGTCCGTCCGTCCGTCTGTCAGTCCTATCTTTTTTCAAACCTTAATAGGGCGCGCGGCGCGTTCTCAACGTGGCTCACCAGGGGACAGCACGTGACGCTGCCAGCGTACATTTCCGTCCGAGTATTACGAGTACGGACATAGTTGCTGGCGGATATAACGCATCTACGTTTACGGTGTGACGGCCGTTAAGAGTGACAAATGGTTGTAAGTGAATGATACAACGCATAGTTTACTGATCGGAGATCCACTGTTCGATACACATCCTCAATCATTTGACACGAAAATGACGACGATGAGTATTGATGAGTGATGATGCCCGCATGGCATCGCGATGCCGAAGGGCTTGTATTTTACCGCTGTGGTTTTTCTTCTTCTTTCTTTTTTCGACGCCTAATCTCTGAGGTCACTGAACGGATCTCAATTAAACTTGGACACATATTCACTTATGACTGAAAAATTGAAAAAAATTTGAAAAGTTTGATCCGAACTTTCCTGGGGCATTTACCCCCACGGGCTGGGGCAAAAAAAACTTTTTGGGGACCGACTTTGAAGTTTGAGCGAACATACCTTTGCATCGGAACATCATATCAACAATTGGAAAGAAACTTGTCAATCTACAGCAACTCCCGTACATGCTTTCCAAAGTTGATGAACTTTGATCCAGAAACGGCTGAGAACGGTTGGCGTGTTCTTGCCCACCTCCTAAATTTTCTTATTGGGAAACACTGCCAGCCTTACCGCATGGACGTGATATAACAGACAATGGGCAAACTTTGGCATCGCACATGTTATGTTGTGGTACGGGCGGGCTCACGCTGGGCTTTGCCGTGCATCTAGGTAAGTGTTGAAATTCCATGAACTAAGAATGGCATTGTAATCATATGAGGCCGTGAGGCTATCTGTACGCTAAGTTGGGTCTCGAGGTGGCCAACGTTTTATATGTCTTGATCATTGCATTCTTACTTCAAAAACGTATTGAATTGCATCTGCATTGAAATGTTACAAATTCACAGCATTGGTTGAATGTTTGTTTTTTCAGGCTGTAAGGTTCCTGCTGCCTGGCGAAACACTACCAGTAGTAAGCAACTGCTTTCAGTCTTTCATAACGGTGTGATGTTGATGTTATGTCGAAGCTTGCTTTTCGTTTTTACTCGCAATAAGCTGTGCTAGCGTGATATTAGCAATGGCCCATGTGTCTGTCTGTCCGTCCGTCTCTCACAAGCCGGTATTGTGTCGAAACGGCTGAACATGGAACGGGTCGAGCTATTTTTTTTGCACAGAGGCAACCCTCATCTTATCCGACATTGTTTTGGAAGGGACTTTGGATTTCTGCAAAAATAAGGGTATACTTCTCCGTGGAACGTTGTCCAAAATTCTGGACGGTCACCCGTCGCAGGTTTTGTCAACTTAGGTGGACGCTCAGTGTGATAAACTGGCGAAGGTCATCGGTCGCCAGTTTATCACACTGAACGTTTACCTTTGTGTACAACACGGTGGGCGTAACGGAGCGCATCGCGCGGGTCTGTCTGCGGTAGCGGAGACTTGTTCTGTCACAAGTGAGATGCGTGATACTTCATAGAGCCCAATGTCCTGCTTATCTAATTTCAATGACATATAATAGTGCGAAAATTTTCGAGCAAATAAATGACAGGCCCTGGAGGCGGGAGATCTCCCACATTTAGCTTCGCAAACTTCCACCGTGAAAAATCAGATTTCCTGGGAAGAAGTCAGAGGCTGGGGAAGGGGAATGGATTAACGAACGCAAAGGGTGTCGGTCAGCCTCGTCTATTTGAACTCGCACCCCGAGCCAGAATCCTACGAAAATCGCCCGTACGAGCTTCGGAACTGTAATATGCCCTGATTCATTTGTTGATTGCTATGCTATATAAGTCATTGACTTACATACTTCCTTACTTATTTATTTTATTTATTATTATATCGTACATAAGGTACAAGTAAGAAGAAAATAACGTATAAAGTACTTGTTCTTTAAGAACAAGCCCATTGCGTTTCCAGGCCAGAGGTCGTAAGAGACGACCAAACCTGGCTTTAGTTTTTGTGTTTATTTGGGTTATAGTATATCTTTTTGTTACGGATGCACGTTTGCTTTTGCTGTGTCAGATTTAGTTTACCAGCACTAAGCCAAGAGATTGGCCGAGAGGAACGTCTCCGAAATGACATATTTTGTGTCGGGTGGGACGTAAAACCCCGACTCAACTCGCCTAGAAAAATCACCGAACGGAAAGCAGTATTTTTACTTACTTATTTAATTCCGACGAAAGCGCGGTGCTATGTTGTGGCGCTGAAGCCGGCTCGTGAGACGCCGACGTCGTTGGATGACGACGGAGCGGGTTCAGTCAACTCGGACGTCTCTGACACGGCCAGTCTGTCTTCCGTGTCGTCGTCGTCGTCGTCGCTACGCCTGTCTCCCGACTCCACGACACTCTTCGACGTCAGTGCATTCCCGACGTTTAAGTCGACTGCGCACTAACGTCGTCCGCGTATTTTGACACGACTGTGAATGAATATCTATATCGTGGCCCGTAACAACGTGCCACTTTATTACTGGCCCCTCTTAATGGGCCAGCTTTTTTGCTCTCTGGTGTCTGTCGTCGTCTGTAACACTCCACGGCGGGCCTGCAGGCGGCTTCATTCGCGCAGGCCATGCGATACCGTCATGCCGCCTCCAGTCTAATTATAGCTCCACGGTAACACTGCACGGCGGGCCAGTAGTGTTACGTCCCGGTAGCGCGATACGTTGTTACGCATGAAGTAACTCGACGACGTGAACATTGCAGTGCGACGCAACTATGACAATTATTGTTAAATAACTAAACTATAGAGTATTCTCTTTTGTTTCCATTAGTGCAAAAAGTGCAAAAATCCACAAAGAAGTGTGGAAGTTAGTTATAGTCAATAATGCAATGAAGTGAAACGTCGAGTTCTGGAAATTTTAGCAAAAACGTGCGTGAATCTAAAACATTTTCTACCAGTAGACTCATCAAGGAATTCCCTAACATAAAGCCAAATATCCGACGAATTTCTGCGAAAGTTGCACACGACGAGTAATATCGAACGCACTGCAGGAGGCGGTCGGCCAAAGTCATCCCGAACTGCAGATAACACAGCTGCAGTTGGAGACACTTAATAAGGTGAAGTTGTAAATTTATAATTGTTCTGTAGAGTGTTCATTCGTGTTTCCATTGGTACAAAAAGTGTAAAAAAATCTGCCACGAGTTATAGGAGTTACAGTCAAAACCAAGTGGGACGTTTTTATAGACCATGGTCTAGTTTGACATGAGTGATGCAGCGGTGCGTTACGAATTTACAGGACTACGGTTCCGCAGTAAAGTCGGGCTTTAGATACACCGTTAAAAGCCCCGCCTCGGACATAGCCCATCACCCAGTAGGCTTATGGGGTTGAGAATTGAGATGCGACTGGAGACACGTGTTTAAGTCTAGCGTTGAAGGGGTAACGTTTACATTATATGCCGAATAAAAGCCTTTAAAGTCATTAATCCACACTGTTCATACACTTTTTATGCTTTCGCTACCCCACAGTGTCGGCGAAAGCATTATGTTTTCGGCCTGTACGTCCCGTTGTCCCGTTCGTTCGTTCGTTCGTTCGTTCGTTCATCTGGACAGATATTGTAACCACGATATCTCATGAACGGCTTGAACAACGTTGATATAACTGACAGGGAATATTTACTAGCCCCTACTGATGACCTGATTAGATTCGGAAGGTCAAAGATCAAGGTCACAGCAGGCCGTCGAGGTGGCAAAGGTATCCACGTCGACGCTGGGGTGTCAAAGTCCACCTTCTATGTGTTCACCGAGTTCTGTTCGGTTGTTACTGGCCCGCCTACACATAGTGTAGGGGGCCAGACTAGTAACGGTCGCTGGCGTCTGTCGTCGTCTGTAACACTCGCATGTGCAACGTAACTCACCAGAGGGCAGCACGCGGCGGGCAAGTCGTGTTACGTCCCGTTAAGGCGACACCTTATTTCTTTGGTGTCGCTTCGGCCTTGAGGCTTGAGTTCAGTCCGTGGAGGTGAGAGTGGTCGAACCGCATTTATTCCCTGTAGTGACGATCACGTTCACACGATGCACGATCGACCGTCTGGAAAAAATGTAGCCCTAGTCGGTCGGGGAGCAATTACCGACAAAAAAAAGAAAACGCGAGCTTTCATTTTAACGGACGTCGTCGACCACCAAGTAAGTTGACGGACTGTTCAGGTCACAGAAACGAGTTGTGCTAGTATGTCGGAAATGGCGGGTCATTCAAACTTAGATACTTGCAAGCACTGTACATGTTACTGAAATTGTGTCCTTCTTGTGTAGTTTTGTAAAGTTTATCCTGTGTTTTAAGGACCATGTTGCCGCAATCTAAGCACAATCCTGTAATATTGCTGCAAAAATTGAATTATTTTACCTATCTGTTACTCTTATTTATTACCATGTAAAATTGGACATTGTAAGCTTACAGACTAAAATTTATAGTATTGATCACAGTTTAACACGGTAGTTCTTAAAGTGTTGTGAAGGCGACCACCTAAGCCTATGGAGAATGACATAACTACGATACGATACGATACAATACGATACGATAAGGTAGGTTAGCGTGCTCTCGAAAGCTGACGGGATGGCCAGCTTAATCTAGCGCACGGCCCAGAAACGAAAAAATAAGGAAAAAATAAACTGTTAGGGGATTCATAGTAATAATTGCGTTGTTAATTATAATCAGTGTTTGACCGTTTTTTTGTAATGTCAGGAGAACATAGCGAAGAATTATCACCTTCTTTTATCCGAGCACTTGTCGCTGCAGCGCAATGTTGCTAGCTTGCTGTCGTCATGGACGCAGGCGTCACCCGTATTGCCGTCGAAGGATGAGGAAGCTACCTGTAGTCAGGTAACGTACTGTGGAGGCACATTGAGTACTTGAATGATATTGAATAATCTCGAGTAGACTTTGAATTTTACGAGACGAGAAAACGATTAATTTACGACGGTAATCATTCAGGAGAAGAATGATGGTTTGCTGTTTGATGGACAGTTTGTGACGTGGCAGATGCAAGTGTGCGAATTATTAGGCCGCATCGCATGCGTAGCGCAGATGCGGTGTTTTGTGACAGACGTCACACGCAGCGTGGACTGTCTATCTCTGTGTTGGGTACACTGGTGTACTGGTGTACTGTGCACAAAACTGCTGAATCGATCGAGATGCCGTTCGGAGCTGACTCATATGAACCCAAAGAACCGTGCATTAGATGGGGGGTCAAGAGCGGACAAATCCATTTTAGCCGCAAGGGGTGACAAGTCGGGCCGTTTGGCCTTTTGACAAATTACACGTGTTAAATTGTGTTCCATCTCTCCGAATGTCATATTATAGCAATTTTTCCATGCTACCAAGACTGTCGCGCGGTGGCGCAACGGGTAGAGCGTTGAACTTGCGATCAACAGGTCGTGGGTTCAAATCCTACTCGGGGCAAAAAGCTGCGTAACAACCTTTGGCAAGTTGTTCACACCTATGTGCCTCTGTCACCAAGCAGTATAACTTGGTACCGGCCAAAGGGGCGGTGATGCTCTGTGGCTAGGAAGGTAACCGCAGGCCTGGCGGAAATTAATGGCAGCTTACCGCCGGGTGGATGACTTATAGTCACCTGCGGGCTGACTGCCTGTGCACCGGGATCAGCACCGGGCCCAACGCTCGGTAACAAGTATATGGGAAGCCTTTACCTTCTTTTACTAAGACGGTCAGCTGACGCTGTTGCGGATGTATGCATTAATTGTATGTCACGTTGTTTTCAGGAATGTGCTTTTGAGAAGGAGTCGCTGAAATCCACAATTGAGACGCTTAAAGATAAGGCAAATGTTTCTGCTAATTTTCTTATCGTGAATTTTACACAGACTTACGTGTAGAACTGTGCTTGATTAAAAGGCTTCATTGAACCGAACTAGAAGGAAAGTACACCCCGTCGAGATGAGCTCCACACCAGTAGCGGTATTGTGGCCATTCTAACACAACATGTTATTTCACTCGACGAAAATTTGGAACGATAATTAGTTTTTGTTTTCGTTCTTACGCCCTCCCACCACAGCTGTGGATTATCAAATACTCACGCCGATCGCAATTGTCGTGAATGCGTACGTTCTGGTGATACTACCGCCATAGTGATGAACGCCGACATTGTATCGATTTCTGTGCATTTACGATCCGGCGTATTATATATATTCAACTTTTTTCACCATTTCTGGTAGAGAAAAAATAACAACAGGAAAATCCACATGTACACACACACACACACACACACACAGACACTAAACAACTCACAATAATACACAAAAGAACACAATATTACACAAATATGCCTAAATACTTATACCACTATTGATAACTATAAGACAGTGTTAGATCTTGCATTCTAGATGAGTGGTAGCCTTAACACCAAATAGCATACACAGTGTATTGGGTGGCATCTGATATCGTTGAAAAAACCTTTGTTGTTTACATTTAACTGCTTCATCGCACATAGTGTGGACGCTTTAATGGAATCGCAGGTGGACAGTGGACTGGATTTTCAGCATCCGCCAACCGCACTCATGATAATGATAATTATGATAATAATGATAATTTTGTCTTGTCTTGTTCTAACAGCTCGTCAGCGTTTTGACCACCCTGTTTAAGTAGGTGATTTGTTTGTTGACAGCTTGGCTTGTGCGAAGAAACTGCAAATCAGCTTCGCCATCAGTTGAAAGATCAACAGGAACAGAGCGAGGAGCTGGAGTTTCGTCTGCTTGAGCTCGAGGAGAGCTCTGGAAAGGTACACCATGCCAGCCATCGTTGTGATTCAACTCATCGATAGTAATTCTATAATATCACAAACAACATGCAATATATTCAGTGTCTTTTTTACTAACCGTATTCCGATTTCCGACTAAACATTTTTTGAGCACCAGACACTTAAATTTATGCCAAACTATTGAAAATTGTTGAAAATTCTGTTTTGTAAGTTTTTATCCCGACACCGATGGACGTGTTGTGTTACACAACACGTCCATCGGTGTCGCGATAACTTGTGTTCAAATTTCGTGAAATTTGGCAGACGGGAGATCGGTGAAATCGTGCGTTGCTTACCTGACAGAAAAAAAAAACAAAATTTCGCCTGGCTCTCCAGCTGTCGCTACTGCGCGGATTGCGCCCAAAATCTGCCAGGGCCAGTCCTGACAATGTTCTGAGAGTGCTCCAGATTTCATCAAAATCTGTTCACTTTCGGCAGATTTATAGCCGAACGCGTGAACACTGCCAAAACGCGCCGTAAAGTGAATCCAACATTCAGCTGAAGCATAGCTACGAGCCCAGTAATAACTTCCTTCCGAAGCTTTTTTGCTTACTTTTTATACTAGCAATCAGAAAGCAAGATAAATATGACTGCAGAATTCCGTTTTGTATTTCGAGTAGTCTCATATAATATAGGCATTGGCAAACGTAATACAGGTAACGTTTTTATGCAACCTTTACAAACGTTTTGAAAAAATTGTTACGTTTTATGTTTTTAATGTTTTTTATGCCTGCGCCACTCGACAGTGTCGGCGAATGCGTTATGTTTTCGGCTGTCCCGTTGTCTGTTCGTCCGTTTGTCCGTTTATCCGGTCAGATATTGTTACCACAACCTCTCATGAACGGCTTGAACAATGTTGATAATACTGACGTGGAATATTCACTAGCCCCTACTGATTGAATTTTGGAAGTCAAACAAAGATCAAAGGTCAAGATCACACCTTGGTTCAAGTTTGTGGTGCCGAAGGCATTCACGTCGAGCTGTTGCGTCAAAGTCTATCTATTTTTATTTCAACGTTTTTATGACTGTATTTTAATTTACTCCCCGTCTCCAAGCAGTGTATGCAACACTGGTTTATTGTTTGAACCAGAACAAGAATGCCGACAGCGGCTGTTCCGTGGTCGACCTTCTGGAGAAGAACCAGAGCCTTGAGATCGAAGTGACGGTGCTCAGACGGAAACTGGTGGAGACGGCGATGCAACCGACTGACGCCATCTTGGAACTGCTCAGGTCTTCTGGTATGGTGTCCAAGGTCGTCACCACCGACGAGCACGAGGTCATGGCTGGCATCGAACAGACAAACGAGGTGGTAGAAGATGAAGGTGGAAGATCACTGACCGAGGAGACGGTTGGAATCGATGAGGATGCAGCGGAATGTTGCGTAATCATGGCGACGGCGGTGGATGGCGGAAGTGAAGGAACGACGGATCTGGATGAAGATGACCAGCTCGGCTTGATGACGTGCTCGATGTCTTCCACCACGTCCGGCTTCGACGACAACAG
>Ga0209780_1001099_pt1 | contig 17009 bp, 7 predicted proteins | sample WorMetexBAHAMAS2_FD_187384 | JGI IMG/M metagenome (GOLD analysis project Ga0209780, IMG submission 187384) | Marine gutless worms symbiont microbial communities from Max Planck institute for Marine Microbiology, Germany - Inanidrilus exumae... | ecosystem: Host-associated > Annelida > Digestive...
CCTCCACCCTACACAACTCGCACATACACCGCACACACCTACCAATTCCCCTCCTTTCCCTGGGCTGGCGCATTGGACCGACATAAAGGTCTCAGCGCTGTGGTCCAGAGTAGGCTGGACCCCTGCCCGCAATAACAAACGAACGCACCAGTCGAGCGCATCTTCTTTCAGAGTGGACTGCTGATGCACAGCAAAGACGTCAGACAGTTTGTTGGAACTCCTGGTGTTTTTGAAATGCAATGTATACATACATCTGCTGGTTTAAGTTATACGAGATCTGACAGTACTGTTATACTTTTTAACATTAAAACGGCGGTGCTCTCGCAAGTAAAACGAACACAACGGCATTTAAGCGCGTCGGTAGTGTAGCTAACTGTATATCAAAGAACTAGCGCTTAGCCGGCTAAAGGCCGGCCGGAAAGTGGGACCACTAAACTGGACTCAGGAACACAAAAGCGTTTGAGACGGTCCCGCATCGAAGGCTACGAGTCACGCCCCCAGACCCGCGCGCGATTGGCCCGTGCCTAAGTCGGCCAGCGTGCAGGCGTGCGCGAGGACCGCAGGCCATTGCGCAGTCCAGCGCTCGTGGCCCGTGCGGACTTTCTCAAAATCGGCCATTTTGCACCTTTTTCCCAATTTTTACACATTAAGGGTCTAAATTTTCCGGATATTATTTTTTTCCGTTCACGTCTACCTATGACCCCTATGAACCATGAAAAGTTTCATGGAAATCGGTCCGCACGTTTTTGAGAAATCCGGAAGACACACACACAGACAGAGAGACACGGCAACTTTATATATACATAAGACTGTGAAAGCAAGTTGATGGTGCGTGCTATACCGATAGAGCGTCTGGAAGCCGAACCACGGCCAAGCCGGTGCCGGTCTATCGTTGGACAGAACACCGAATATTCCGAGCATCGAGTAGATGTGCAGACAGCAGACGACGGAAGCTGACGTTACCGCGACACTCGCGGTTCTCCAGACGAGCCGCACTGTCCGACCGCCTCGTAGTCGACTTAGTCCGAGGTAGACTGAACTGCCAGGCAGCGGCAGCGACGACGACGTCGCGGCGTCCAGATCGTGTCTCCAGTCCAAGCTGTCCAGTTCCGTGTCAGCCAAGTACCCGCTAGACGCCTGACGACAGTCGTCGGCCGCTGCCGCGCTCTGTACGCTGGTACCCGGCTCCACACTGTCGACTGCCTCTTCACATCCGGTGACGTCATCGCGACCGTCGTACGCGCGGTTTTCAAACATGACGGCATCGTGGGACCTGCGTCGTCGACGTCCAGTCGACAACATCGACGACGACCCACTTCCGCCATCAGCGTCGCGACGTACGTCACGGCCGGCGTTGAGCATGTAAGACTCAGCGACGCACGCGATGCGTCCACGTGACTCGACGTCACCGACAGACGGTGACGTCACGTCGCGCGACTTCCGCCACGGTGCTGCTGCGTGTCGCAATAATCGCGCCGTGGCGGTCGTCAGTCGCCGCGACAGCGGACGAGCAGCAGCGCCTGCACTTTCCAGAAGCAGGCATGTCGTGCTCGACGCGTCGGCCGAACTCATCTTTGGTCGACGGTCGCGCGCGTCGTCGGTGAATGATGCCGGCTCCTGCTGCTGCCGACGTGTCAACGCGCGCGCTTCATCTGACTCAGTCGCTGCGTACCCAGCACCGCGCCCAGTTGTCTTGATGTTTTCTGAAGCAGGTCGAGCTTCTGTGTTTGTTACGTCGGTCGTCGGATGTTGCCTGCTCTCAGATGAACTGTCGGTTTCCTCTACGTCATTCTCTACGTCACTGTCGCTGTCGGTTCCAGTGACACTTGTACGACGATTGTGTCGCTTTCTGTCGCAGGTCGCCGAGTCGTTCAGCTTGCGACATCGACAGTCGGCGACATCTTGGCACTCGGTCGGATGCAGACAAACTTGCCAGCTCGACGACTCGTCACAACGACCGTCAGAGTCCGGCGACGGCGACCACAACAGTCGCGCTGCGGCCAGCGCCGTCACCGTGAAGTCCCTCACGGCGTACGCCGACCTACTTCCGGTCACGTGACGTCGCCGACGGCTGCGTCGACGATAGCGGAAGTGGTTGCGCGACAGTTTAACCGTGGTAGTTTTGGTCACTTCGACGTCTGACGGCAGCTGGTCGCTCGAGTTGGTTGTCGTTATGTCTACCTGCAGGTCGATGTCGGAGAATCCTTGTTCGTCCAAGCTCGACACTCGCTGCTGCTGCTGCTGTAGAAACTCGTCGGCTTTGGTCCTCGCCACCCGCAGCCTGGCGAGATGTCTGAGTAGTTCGCAGCGTCGTTCACTGTTAAGAGCGGCGTCCAGACGCTGCTGAAGGCGACGCTTGGCGCGGATGTAGACGGCGGTTTGACGACGAGACCGGGCCGTCACTCGGGCAAAGCGCGCCAGTCGCAAGCACTGACACGACACGAGAAACACGGCCGCGCAGCCCCACGCCAGCGACACCGCCTGACACAGCAGCAGCCACAGCCGAGTCTGCGGTCGGACGGAGATCACCAGGTAGGTGGCCGACGTCGACAGCAGGTAGATCGTCAGGGCGGTTGCAATGAGGCGCGGATGTTTGATGGAGCCGACATGTTGACGCGGCTTGACGAGCGCCGAGAAGATTCGGTCGAGAATCGTCAGAGTCGCAACGACGCCCGGAAACACGAGACCGTGTACCATCTGAACGAGCGCGACCGGAAGTCGCCCGGTGGAGTGATAGGCGTCGACGAGAAGGACACAAGACTGGGCGAGACAAACCACTCCGACGATACCGTTGACTGTCGACGTCGCCACTGTCGGCCGAGGCGATCGGCGACACTGGAAGCAGTATGGCGGCAAGACGAGGGAGAGTGCGGCGGCAAGCAGAAAGGCACAACCGAAGCCGTAGACGTGTGTCGGCCAACTGTGGCTCCAGGCTGTACGGGCGAGAGACCAGTCTGGTACAGGTACCGGAAGTAGTTGAGGCGGCGGCGGTGTTGTCGCTGAGTTGCTGTCAAGTGACTGCGTCATTGGCTCAAACGACGCGTTCATCGTTTCATCGGCGACGTCGACAAATCACGGTGGACGCCGACGTCACCGTAACGAAAAATACCTGGACAACATAGAACAGTTACACCGTAGCTGTTCCGTATGTTGGAAACGATTTATCTTTGGGTACAATCGCGATTTACCGATTTTATTGTGTCCATGAACGTATGGAATAACACCAAACTGCTAGGGTATTGGGGTAACTTTTCCCAGTCGATGTTACTTTCGCCATTGATTCAGTGGGCTATCGCAGGCTCATGTTAACGGCGACTGCTCTTGTCAACGGAAAATGACAAATTCCGCTCTCTAGGGAATCGACACCCGTCAACTGATTGCCAACTACACAAACTGTCCTCGATCGAGGATCGAAGCCAGACCGATCGCATTACTGCGTTACCAATCCCATTCGCGCTAAACATTGACCTTTAACCTTGACTTATAACCTTGACTTTCAATCCGAGGCGAGCTATGGTCATGACCAATACAAACAAAAACTGATTGCATTACCTAAATTATCTCAGTTGATTAAGACAACGAGACCTACAATCGTGCCAAATTTGGTGCAGTTCCGTCCCGGGACTAGGGGTGTGGTTTTTGTGGCGCAGGGTGACTAGACAGTAAAAGCAGACTGGAAGAAGTGTGACTTTAGTTGACGCTTGAACGTTGAGAGTCTGTCTATAGAGCGAATATGTTGAGGTAAAGAGTTTCAGGTTGACGGTGAGGAAACAGAAAAAGAGCGTGAGGAGAAATGACTTGTAACACCCGTTGGTATTGATAGAAGATACGTGATGGAGGAACGTAGAGTTCGCGCTGGAACGTAAGGAGAGATTAGCTCAGACAAGTAGGATGGTTCAGCAGTATACAATGCTTTCCAGGTAAGCAGGCTACGTTTATAGCTAATACGATGGTTAATAGGTAGCCAATGTAAGTCACGACGAATGTGTGCTAACTAATGGTCGACGGTGCCTACATGAAGTCGACGCGATTTTCGAACCGAAAGTAGAAATATGGACATTTTATGCATGCGCAATGACAGTTGTAAAAATACAGGACAGCAGTTGATGACTGCTTTTAATAGACCTAGTCAGCATCACGTGATTTCTTTTAAAACTTCGAGACCTTCTAAATTTTCTGGAATTTGAGATAACAACAGCTTCAAAATGGTGATAAAACCGCAAATAAAAAGGTAGTTATTCGTTTATTCGTATGCTAGCAGCTACATGTAGTGAACAGCAAACTGAAAACCGCAAAAAATCATCAGAATGTGATGTTACTCAGCAGCACATTCACCTTTATGCTACGTGATTGTGTGTAATATCACTTCTTTGTGATTTTCGCAGTTTTCATTATGTTACTCGCTACCCCACGAGTATTTTGCGCCCCCATTGAGATAAGGTGACGCACTCATAATTTCGCCCAGATCTTCGGCATAAACAACCAGAGTCGGAGGCTACTGTGGCGTTGTTTATGTAATGACATGTTTAGTCGTTTTGATAGAACAATGGCTTCTGACAAATGGACACAGGGCTTTAGCACATACCGGGCCAGCACAGCGTCGCGTGATAAAAAATCAATCAATCAATCAATCAATTTTATTGACAAAAGGGCAAAAACAACCACTGACATCGTAACAAAAATAAACCCAAATTAAGCTACAATAAAACAGATACAACGATAAAAGCAACTATGTAGGAGTGCGCAAAAATCTATAGAAATCAAATTCTGTCAAACGGCGTTTAAAAGAATACAAATTATGACTGAAAACGACTGCTGCGGGTAAAGAGTTTCAAATGTCAACAACGCGATTGGTAAAAAACGTAAAAAGTAATTGGTCAGTGGAGTATACACCATGCTGTCGTGACAGCCGTGAAGCAGCGATGAATAATGGTCAATTGTCGATGGCCAGTCCACTGCCGACAGTTGCACAGTGCAATCAAGCCGACCTTAGTCGCTGTGCTAATACAATCGGCCTTCAATTTGCCGTCGTTCTGTCTGTCTGTCAGTACGTCCCCGTCTCTCTGTCCGTCAGTCTGTGCCGTGTGCCGACCACGCTGTCACTAGGCTTCTTGCGACGTGCGCCACACGCTGTTCAGATGCGCAGTTACTAGCTGCTCCTGGTGCTGGCGTGAGACCGTTGCTAGGCAACCCGCATCCTCATTTGACTACGTACATCGCACGTTGTTCAGCGTCTCCCACTCGCATATAAACATAAATTCGGCGTGTCTCTCGGCAAAAATGTTGCACGTTGCCAAATCATGACGGAAATGAATTTTTACCGAGCTTCGGTGTTAATTCTCCATAGAAATATTTCATCTGACTACAAATGCTCAATCTCTCACATGAGACCTTGTAATAATAGTGCTAATCAGCAATCTCAGGTGACGTATTTGCGTATTTATCAAAATATTTGTGTACATTTCCTGTATTTATGTATCTTGGCGTATACTTTCTTATACGCCGCGAAGGGTGACAAGTCCACCGGTATATAGGAGCAAACCTTCGTCGTTACGCATTGTTCGGGACATCATCGGGGTAAAGTTTGCTGTCTACGCTTGCCTGTTACAAATGAAGTAATCTTTGTGCAAGAAACTACATTGTTGCGTAATATTAATCAAACAAAAGGTCGGATACAAATGTCGAAGTCTTCTTCCAAGTCGCAGGAGACTGGATGACGTTTTATAACTTAAATACCACGTAAATTTGTTGCAGCCTCAATATTCGACGATAGGAACTAGATGAAGCCAAACATTAAGATGAATAATGTGCAAAAGATGCAGTGAAATGATGGATGAAGACTGATGGTCAGTGTGTCGTCGAGCAGTCAGCAGCGCATGTGATACATCATTGCATTCCATATATAGATCTCGTGATCCTGTCATTTCGAAGCTATAACACCGATACCAATTCTACTGAAGAGTTAACATTTTGTTTGTCGACATAACAGTTTGTCGCGTCTAGTAGAACAATTTGATTAAGAGCAATATTGTGTCGAAACGTTAGCACCCTGCGGCGGCTGCGTATGTCAACGAGAAAACGGGAATTCGATGTCTTGATGCAAGTCGATTCGTCAATAATGGCCAAATCGTATGATTTTTAGTGTTGAATATTTCAACTTGTGAATATTTGAAATTAATCAGATTTATGATCACCATAGACTGTCACGAACTGGTTCTTTATGAAATCATTTGAAAAAACCACCAACGTAAGCATTGTGAAGGAGTGCCAGGAATATTTTCCTGTCGCTCTCCCAAGCTCTCTAATCTCAAAACGAACGGAAAACATTCTTGCAAAATTAAATAAATTGTGATCACACAGAGCACTATTTTAATAGGCCTATACAATACAGACTTTGTAGTTTTCAAACACAGAAGTTACTGTTTCATAATGAACTGGCTTATGTAGGAAAACGCTAACATGAGTAATTTAATATATTCCAAGTTGTTTTGTGTTTTGTGTTTAATTAAGTTTGATTGTGTTCTTTTTCCTATTTTTGTGTATTTTCCCTCTTGTCGTTTTTTTCCTACTATTACGATGAATAAAGACGAACAAATTTTATTGTGAAAAACAATACACAAAAATATATTCTAGATTTGCGCTTAAGACTGCGTTGTTCGACGTGGAATTTGTCGCTTGAACATCACACCGAAACTCCGCGGTCAATCACTTGATTTCGAATAATGAAATAATAGCTGCTAAGTCAGTTGAATGCTTCAAATAACAGGATAACGTAACTGTTCGTGAGCGACATACAATACACCTTCTGTTCGTATTCGTTTCGTAATTGATGTCCTATGACACTTTGAGTGCACGCGGACAGCAGACTGGTGATGTACGTGTGTGTCAATGCGGCATCAAATATGGATGACGCATCACCTGCTGTTGTTGCTGCTGCTGCTGCCACGTAGCACGCAGCAATTCTACGCTGATGTCGTCGCTTGTCAGTGTAGTATAAAAGTCCGAATGCCAGCTTGATGCAGCTGAATCTACCACTACCTGTGCTTCCGTATAGCCATAAGTTAATTATATTTTTCGTCATAACTTGAATAAATGAAACCAATTTCCGGAAAGTTCCGACATGTGTACAAGCAATACTGGTAACGGTGCAACAATGGTTGTCAGTAATGTGTGCACTGTGTCTCAAAAACAAGACACGTGACTTTTAACCATAACTTCGGCAAATCTAGACCAATTTTTAAAATCCTTTCACTGTCAGATTCCAGAGGAAACTCTCTATGTAACTATTATGGGATCTTCCACCCCACCGTACGTCCATAACTGCATTGCTAAACTACCTTGCGAAATTCCAAAAATTTAAATAACTGCCAAACCTTTATTCCTCTCATCAAAATTAATCCGTTTTACTTGAAACTGAACGTTAGCAACATTCAGATAACAAACGCCAAAAATTGCAGTAATGATTTGCTCAATTCTTGTGCAATATACGAATCACGGAATGCACATAACGAACAATGTTCAGAATATGGTTCGTTGACAAACTCCGTAAAGTTTATGCAACAAACAGCTTTATCATTGTCAGAAGGTGATAACGTTTGTAACTAGTACCTACTGCAGCCCATCCACCTGACAAATTGTCCGAAAGTTAAAGCAAGTGCTGATAATGTTCATCTCTGGTACAAACACAAGCTCTCAGACGTTTACGCCATTCACTGGTGCGAGCTTCATCAATGACTGTCTGCTGCAGTCCGTGTTACACGTCAATTATCCACTACTTCAGTTCGCTGACATCGCGGATCTTTTTCTGAGAGCTGTTTTATTGTTTTCCAGATTTTAGAGTCACAGGATTCAAACCTGAGCTATTAAAGTGGCCTCATATGTTGCAAGATGAATTATAAGGTTTCACATGCAATACGCCATTAAATAAAATCAGCAGCTGTTGTTTTTCACTTTTCACAAGGTAATGTAGAAACATACTTAAGGTGAGATGCAGAATCTATGTTAATTTCATTTATGTCACATAGTTTTGCCTTTTAACACAAATATCAAAATGAATGATTACTTCGTTTCCCAATCGATGTGCGAAGTATGATTGCGACCAGCGTATCTGAATGCCTGTCTGCTTCTCTGTTTGTCTGTCGCTCGCATATCTAAAACAAGCGCCCAAACGTCACGGAATTTTCTGCACAAGTTAATTGTGCCTGTAGCTTGGTCGTTGTCTAAAAATGTAATACATTATGTACTTTCGGTTTTGTGGATGACGTCACGTTTTCACAATGTCATAATGGCGTGTGAGCGGCAGAAAAATAGCGTACCAACGTAGCGAAGTATGATTGAGTGCATTCGCCGCCACGAGGGGTGACAGGTTGACCGGTATAGGCGCAAACATCCGTCGTTACGCATTGTTCGGGACATCATCGGGGACGAAGTTTGCTGTCTACGATTGCCTGTTACAAATGAAGTAATCTTTGTGCAAGAAACTACATTGTTGCATAATATTAATCGAACAACAGCCTCAACAGGTCGGATACAAATGTCGAAGTCTTCTTCCAAGTCACAGGAGACTGGATCACGTTTTATAACTTAAATACCACGTGAATTTGTTGCAGCCTCAATATTCGACGATAGGAACTAGATGAAGCCGAACATTAAGATGAATAATGTGCAAAAGATGCAGTGAAATGATGGATGAAGACTGATGGTCAGTGTGTCGTCGAGCAGTCAGCAGCGCATGTGATACATCATTCTGGGCGTGGTCAAGCCGTTCAGCTGCGGCACACAGCGTGAAGCCTTCTTACAGTCTGTATCAACGAATCGATTTGTTTTAATGCACATCAGGACTTCTACTAAGCTGCCGCAAACCACTGCCAATAAAGAAACGAACAGTATTGACACTACTACCGAACACTGTGCAATATTATTAATGTAATAATATCATTAGCAAGCAACGTGTCATCTTAAAGTCAACAGACATTATTCATAGCAGTACTGTAACTTGAATAGGCCTATGTTAAGTTTAGAAGCATGACAGCAATATGTCGAATTTTTCATAAACAAATGAAAGATTGTTAATGTAACAGGAAGCGCCGTCTTACTTTAGTAAATACTTCGATAGACTCGTGGCGGCCTCCATCAGCGATTGCGTTCGAAAATTAAGAACATTTCATTTAATTGCCCTTGAATGACCTTTAAAATCACCGCTGGCCATTTGGGATAGACACATTGGCTAGCCTCTAATATGGTTAGTTATTTGTGGTATGTGAAGTAAATATAGCTCTCCAAATTTGCAGTCCTAGCTTTGTTTTTAAGATCGTCGCTTAAACATGACGCACCTACAGACAGTAGACGAACAGCAACATCTAAATATGTCTATCTGACCTTTCTGCATGTATACTTCATTGGCCCTTAATACAATAACTTAAGTAAAATGTATGTTCATAGTAAGCTTAACGAAATGTTCCAATAGCAAGTATACACGCATCTGTGTTCGTACACGACAACCAAGTTCTCGTTTACGTCTTGTAGACGTATCTGGCAGCCAGTCAATGTTTGAGTGCATGTTAAAATAGAACCAACGGCTGCCTAATCAGCTGCGTACTACAGACAGCAGCAGTGTAGGACACGAGACGAAATTGCGTCAAGCGGACAGGAACACGCGACGAAGATAAAGATGAGACTGATGCTGAAGCAGCTGCAACATTGCGATGTCGATTACCTCATGATTGCCCACGACACTACCGAACAGTCGCGTGGTAGGGTTGTAGCGTGTGTCTGTCTGCCTGTTTTTCCGCACAATATCTCAAAAACCGCTGCAGCTAGGATCACCAAGCTGGACACAGAAATGTTCCACCAATGCATGAGTCCCGGAAATCCATTTATTTTATGGTCAAAAACAGAAAGCAGTTACCGCGTGGATATTTGTACTCTTGTGATCGAGTGCCGGCTACTTTTAGTTGTAGGCTCGAAGAGCCTATATTGCGTTCGGCAATAACTCCGCCTAAAGTGAACCGATTTGGATAAAATCTGCAACAGCGTGAGCCAAATGTGGGGCTGGCCCTGACAGATTTTGTGCGCGATCCGCGCAGTAGCGACAGTTTAAGAGCGATTGTTTTTTCAAAAAAAACGCAAAAATTGCTCACAAAATTTCCAGGTCTTGCGACCAGGCCGTCATAACTCCGCAATGATTACAAGTGCCAAAAACTCACGGCCAAATGGTCCCCGTATGGGATTCTAGCTTGCATTTTTACCGTTAGAATCACTTCAAAGTCTTTCTTCTGAACTGTACGCTGCGCACCAAAAATAGACTTACCCAAATTTTCCTTAACGTTCGTTGTGCGATATTGTCCTATAGTACGCTGCAGTGCTGGTGCGGCCCAGAGCCATAGATATAGCTCAGGTGCGGCCTAGTGAGCGATATATTGAAGAAAAGCAGACTAAATTGGAAATTGAAAGTAAGTAACACGGCAGGTAACGCTGGCATCATCACTCAGTCACAGGAATGTGACGCTAGGTATCATCGAATAGAGGAACTAAACAGCGTATGCGTCAGTAAATAAGTAAACAGTTGTGTCACTTGTCGAGTACGCCGGTGGTAAACGCTCTCTTCGAGTCTATATTGCAGTGTGTTTTCAGATACGCTGCAACCGGTTTAGATACAACTGCGCACGACCAACTCGATAAGCGCTTGTTGTTGATAAATCGCGCGTTTATTCGTCCGTCGTGACATTACTGCCATCGTCAGCAGCATCTGCATCATCCGCAGTCGATGATCGTCATCTCTTGAGATCGATAACAATCGGTTTGCAGCAGCGCCAAGTTGTCGACGACGGCCCGTTTAACCCATCTCTCACTTATCCCACTCAACTTGCATCACTGCCGAGTTCGATGAACGTCTCATATAATCACTTAATTATTACCGTCGCCCAGTCACATCGCTCTGTCCTACCACGGGCGTGTCTGATGGACACCTTCACACGGCTTCTTTCACTCGAAATGATCGGCACTGGTGTAAAATTGTACGTCCGCAAATGTAGCTGAACATCTAATCGTCAGTAGTCATTAGTCTGTACAGTGCGAGCGACGTAGGTCTGTCAGAATGGCGGTTTGTCACGTTGACTTATTCGACAATTTGGGAATCAAGTAATATTGGAAGAAGTGTGCTCGCACGCTGTAGCTGTAAATATCGACTGTCAATAAATGTGATGAGAGAATCAGTATCAAGCGCCAGTTCATTCACGTATAGACAACTGGTCACACAGTACAATAACGACGAACGAACGATTAATAAATTATAATGAATCCGTGGCGTGATAACGAAGGAGATTAATAACCACTTAATCTGTGACTGACAGACTAAAAAAGTAAAGGTAAAAACTTCCCATACTCGTTACCGAGCGTTGGGCCCGGTGCACAGGCAGTCAGCTCGCAGGTGACTTAAGTCACCCGCCCGGCGGTAGGCTGCCATTACTTTCCGCCAGGCCTGCGGTCAGCTTCCCAGCCGCAGAGCATCACTGCCCTTTGGCTGGTATTCATTTTACCGTCCCACAGAAGGTAGAAGGCTGAGTCAACCTGGATGGCTAGTTACATACCGTAATAAAGTACCGCCTGCGAGAGTCGAACCCAGATACGGTTACCCATCCCAGTACTAACCGGGCTCAGCGTAGGTTAACCTAGTTGATCGAGACCTACGCATTACCACTATGCCAAACCGCCACCAACTGACAGACGTCAGTTTGGCGATCCCGGCGAGTGCCACAGAACAGAGCGGAGAGCGCGATCATTTGCCGCTAGCCGGGCAAGTAGTGGCTAGTCATGCGCTTGTCATATGTATTTTTTTAAAAACTTACTTACTTAAACAATTGTCGCATGATGCATGGAATGACCTTGGACAGTTACTGCTGGATATGACAGTCGAACATAATAGCCTATATGTGACTTCTTACTGGTTAGTTATCAATTTCAATGTTACTAAATACAATAAGGTGTCGCCCTAACGGGACGTAACCATACTGTCCCGCCCTGCAGTATTGGCCGCCGGACCAGCCACGCGCCCGGCCCGGCGGCGGCCGACCGCCCACGCGCTTTACAGACGACGACAGGCGACGTTGACAGACGACAGCGTGCAAAACAATACTGGCCTATTAGGCGGGCCAGTAATAACAACAAAGATGTTGATAATATTTAGATGGATATATTTGCCGAAAGCGAGAGTCTGTCTGTTTATTCTGTTGATGCGGTGTATTGGTGGCGGCGTGGCGTGTGGTAGCGTCGTTGGTCTAGATCAACGAGGTTAACCTACGCTGAGCCCGGTTAGTACTGGGATGGGTGACCGTGTCCGGGTTCGACTCCCGGAGGCGGCACTTTATTTCAGCATGTAACCAACCACCCAGGTCGACTCAGCCTTCTACCCTCCGTGGGACGGTAAAATGAGTACCAGCCAAAGAACGGTGATGCTCTGCGGCTGGGGAGTAAAGGCAGGCACGGTCTAATTTGCAGGTAAAACCACGTATGAGCGCATTAGAGGCGCTTTGCGTAATGCGCTATACAAATGGACGTATACTTTGACGACTGCTGTTCAGCTTCGCAGGATCGACGAAACGAAACAGAGAGTACGTGGGCGTCGTTGCATTCTAGTGAACCACAACTATAGTAGACGTACGCAGTTGCTATACATACCGTAGTCAGAAGGCGGTCGACGTCACTGCTAGGTGATGATAAAACTGACAAATGAGTTCAGTCAACGTCTCGCGACTGTCGACGTAGCTGCTGCTCGACACGCCGTCAACAAGCTGCTGCTGCTGCTGCTGCGAGGTCGATCACGCACAGTCCTCACATCCTCCATAGCCAACTCCTGCACAGCGGCTAGCGCGCTATCCGAATGACTATCACCAGTAACGCTATCACGGACACTAAGAGAGGAGTCCTGCTGGCTGCTGGGTCTGTAGCTGTGAATTTTATGTGCTGCTCTGGGACTCTTGACGTTCACCTGCGGTCGTATAAAACCGCTCACAATCGCTTCGAACGTCGTATCCGTTGGCCATCAATATGTATCGGTATATATGTGTATATCTCGGTGTTTGCCGTGGACAATACAGTGTGAACGTCTCTCATTCAGTTCATAAGACGTCCTAACGATGTCGTATGCACCTCAACTCAATGGCTGCGTTTTCCTTACTCAGTCAGACCGCTCCAGAGCGTCCTTTTCTACGTCCAAGCGATTCGCTTAGCGTTCTTAAACTCCATACGAATTGAGTCTGTCCGACTGATTTTATTCTACCCAAAACATGCGACAAAACTGGTAGGGGCGCCGGCACGTTTTGAATTTTAGGGGTTATGCAATTTTCTCAAAATTGCTGAGTAAATGTACATTGCTGCTGTCTCAGATAGGTTTAGACCTACATATTCGTGTAAGTACCATGTCGCATTGGGTTAAGACCTACATGCATGCAAGGCTGGACAACATTAGTCTAAGTTGTACTGCCGTAGCGACATTGCGAAGATATCGTAGCAGCGCTTCTGATTTGATTTTTGACATTAACACCGTGGACACTATTTTGGCGGATAACTCGTTTTACATTGAACGTAGAGCCAAGTAAGTTGCAAAGTGAATAGACAAATCTGGGACAGGGATTTCAAATATATGGAAAATATTGCCCCTACACGCGTGATACGGCGCATGCGCCGAGCTGCAAACGCATTGTCAATGGTAGCCTATGGCAGACGTCATAACTTAAAAATGGATAGGCGTAGGATCTTCGAACTTGGTGGATGGGTTGATCAAGTAACCTGCCTTGTATGACCATTGTAAAGGTTAAAAGGTCAAATGTCAAGTTTACAAAGTCACGAAACGTAACAGCAACAAAAAATGCTATAACTCAGCAACGGTTTGACCGATCGCCACAAAATTTGGCATGGTGACGCATATTGGCCCTCTTAACTCTAAGAATCGTTTTAAAAATCCAAGATGGCGGACGGCCGCCACTTTAAAAAATCGAAAAATGCCCATATCTCGGCAACGATTTGACCAACCATCACGAAATTTGGTATGATGACGCACATTGGTCCTCCAAACCCCATCGGCAGTTAAAATTTCGAACTATTAAAATCCAAGATGGCGGACGGCCGCCATCATAAAAAAAAATTCAAAAATCGCCATATCTCAGCAACGGTTGAACTAATTGACACCAAATTTTGCCTGTTGACGCATATTGACTTTCTTACAAATAAAAATCGCTAAAATTCTCGCTATATTACAAAATTAAAAAATGACCATATCTTGACAATGATTTGACCAATCGATACGAAATATGACGTAATGACGCAAACTGATCCTCCGAACCCTATCGACAGTTAAAATTTCGAACTTCTACAAATCCAAGATGGCGCACGGCCACCATATTGAAAAAAAATCAAAAATCGCCATATCTCAACAATGGTTGGACCCATTGGCACCAAATTTCGCACGTTGACGCATATTGGCTCTTTAACGATTAGAGTCGTTAAAATTTTCAAGTTTTAAATTCCAATATGGCGGACGGCTGCCATATTGAAAAGTTGAAAAATGTCATATCTGGGCTACGATTTGACCAATCAACACGAAATATAATACGATAACACAAGTTCAAACAATGTTAACGGCGACAGATCAAATACTGCAAAAATCATAAAAGATGGTAATACTCAGAATCATATTGACATTCGAAGCGATGTGATGGTTGGTAATGTCATCTTTTTATGATTTTTGCGGCTTTTGATCTGTCGCCGTTAACATCATTTTTAAACATCAGTTTCTTTATTTTACAGTAAAATCAAACTAGATAGCGAAGCAAAGTGCAACGTGTAGCTCGCCCGGCATACACAAACGCGACTGCATTTCTTACTTAGGGCTACCTACAGACTGGCTATCATGCTATGCTATTGTCGCCTACCGAATGACCTTGAAAAACCAACGCAGCGCCCATTTTTGCCTATGCGCACCCACCCACTCCCTGCAAACGCACCGAAAGATCTCAGAGGTTACTTGACCAAATGTCACGAAATTTGGAAGGACGTAGAGGGTTCTAGAATCTAGAAAGTATCTCATCCGTTTTGCGATCTTCTCAACCGTTGTGGAATGCCAGCGCACAAAGTGAAGACGCGGTGTGTCAATTTTCGCCGACACGCGTCACAAATCGGTTACCATAGCAACGTCCCTTGAGCGAGCCGTTGCAATTTAAATATATTGTTATAACGCCCACTAATCGCTCTATATTTGCTGTTTGGTGTGAAGATCAGTCTATAGACTCTGGTGGAAACAACGAAAATGTGCGTATTTGGCATATGTGTGTGTATCCACCCACCCCCTGCTAACTGGCCAAAACATCTCAAGGATTTACTGCACTAAGGTTCACGAAATGTTTACAAGATGTAGAGGTACATCCAATGTCTTTGTATGGATATAGGTTCTGCGATCTTCCCAAGTTAACCCATTTTCGAATATGAGGGGCGGCATTAAAAACATAAGACCGTCGCCGGCATAGCCGTGCGGGCTAAAAATGTCATCTGTCAACGTTTAGTTCGATGGTGCGTCGAAGCATAGCTAAGTGTCACTCGTAGTCGAGTCCTGCGTAGCCTACCAATTCCGCCCTATCAGCGCTCTATAATCTATTGCGAGTTCAGAGTATAAAGCCTATGAGCGCTAAGGACAAGGTAAACTGTGTGTCAGAAGTCGAAGTAACGGCGCTATGTACAAAGACAATGACTGTTGCCTTCTCGTCATATCGATCCTACATTCTTGTCGTTGTCCATAAACCTAGTTTACTGTAGGACATCATGGCGCTTTTCGCCAGACATAGATCCGAACGCTTTGGTGCTTAACTGTAAAGCGAGCGGCAACTGGGTAAAGGAGCGGATCGTGTGCATCGGTGGAAAGACGCCTGTTATTGACAAGGAGGTAGTACCAATATTTAATGCAAAAGTGCACGGCATTCGGCAAGTTCATTTCAGCACGTGATACATTTAAGTATTGTGTACCTTATCATGATAGTTGGTAATTGCTATAAATTTAAACAAATAACAAATGTAACTTTGTTTTAATTTAAGTAGACATTGATGCTGCGTTACGAACTTGCTGCATAGAATTATTTGTTTGAATGCATGATTGTCTTGATTTTATGTGCTTTTTTGTCTATTAATACGATGCCAGTTGGCATATGCCTATAGGCCTATACAAGTTCAAACATTGATATAGCGTACACTAACCTACGACAGTCTTTTCGCGACACACTTCCATTCTATACGCCTGACCATAATCGTCGACGTCTCGGTTCTCGTCCACTACGCACCAGTGTGTGGAATGTCTGGCAGCTGGCGTGTTGTCTGAGACTGATAGTGTCGGTCCCAGCTGGACATATAGCACGATCGAAGCGGATTTGATGTTTTACAGCACCCGCCTGACCTCGGTCGCTCAGTCACCGGACACTCAAGACCAGCAACTCGCCGACGTATTAGTGTTCATCGTGCATCATAGCGGCATGGCATGGCACGGCATGACCGACAGTCTACCGAACGTAGTCACGATTTGTCAATACCTCACCCTGTGCCGTCTCTGCCGCACCATATCTGTCATCAGCTGATCAATGGTTCTAAGTGCAGCTGCATTCACCCTCTCCAACATCATAGCCTACATTATCATTATTATTATTATCATCATCATCAATATTTTTAAAGTGGCCTGAATAATGAAGTTATTACCAGGTCCACTAGGAGTAGTGTAGAATTAGGTCTACTGTCCGGTCACTCAACCGTAACGACCTGTCAAGGGTCGTCGTTGCTCCAGGGCATACTGTTATCAGTAACATACCAGACAGACCCTAATTGATTGATTGACAGAATGTTCTGGAACTCAGCACGGTTTCAATTACCAATCTGCAGATATTTGGTTACAGACACGATTTATGATAATCAATCAAGTTGACACGTACCAATACGTACCGTGCAACAGCGCAATGCAGGCGACCGTTATGTGCGTG